>JAAUXT010086241.1_pt1 | contig 30425 bp, 26 predicted proteins | sample 7278171 | NCBI WGS metagenome assembly JAAUXT01 (sample SAMN14350112, study PRJNA611818) | marine sediment metagenome | isolation source: surface marine sediment (1.8m) | place: French Polynesia: Moorea | collected 2018-08
ATATACATTAGACAGGGAATAGATGTATAATATCAAAATTCTGCTATTTTGCTGGAAATTACCCAGCATCCCTCCCCCCCAGGGGCTGATCATGTGACCCTTTGTGGTTCTGGCTCTCTCTTTCCAACATGGCATCTGCCCAAAGGTTGATCACACCAGAGGAGGTGGATGTTTTAAGTTTCTTGCGTCAGAACATTACTCGAAATCGAATCTCACAGACAAGGACTGCCCAAGACTCACCCCCAGGTGTTGAGGGCTGTTATTCAACATTTTAATCTGGGCCCCATCTCACACCGAAACTTCAACCGTCTGGTCTGGGCCATCGCCCACGGACAATAGCCGGTAAGTGGTTCTCAAGTCACTCCACAGAACATCTTGTTCAACTGCACTCAGAGCGGTGGGCGATAAAGAGGAACTTTTGTATTGAAGAATCTTACCCAGTTCGTGAGCAGAAAATTTCACTTCATCTGACAGTCTGCCTTTTAGTTCTGATACTTTCCCATCGATATTCACTCCTTCGAGCTTGAATCGCTTTGGTTTACCATTTAACCTAGAGCAAACAGTGAGTGTAGCCATTTCGCTAGTCCGATTTCTTGGATGGAACGAACTGCAGGCGACAGAGGAGCGTCGGGCGGGGGCAGCACTGAATCGCGCGCAAATGGTCAGGGGGATCAAGGAGGCACGCGTAGTTCATAGTCTCCCACACAATCACTGCTCAGAACAGCAGTCAGGGTTACCTTTGGTGTTTGGTTCGAGAAAATGCATCATAAACGACAGGGTAAAGAAAACAAATGGTGACATGTTTTCCACTCATTGTTTTCCCAGCAGTGACATCTACAGGCACACCAACACCAAAACAAACATGGAGGAAGCCTCTTGTTATGGCACTTGGAAGGTAATTTCCCCATTTTATCACCGTATCTTTGCATAAAATTCTTGGCGTTGGCAACAGGAAAAACTGCTAATGCAAGCTGTTTCTTCTCGTTCAGATCGTGGAATGTGTTTCGTTGACTGGGTCTGTAGAACCGACTGGGATTGAGGGGTAAGTTCTAAGGTCATCCCGTTTGTTGTCATAAATTGATCATTGGCGTCAAAACTTGAGATTCTTTCACTTCCGTTGATCAAAACAAGCAAAACGCACTGTCATTTCACGATATCCGTTCATTACTAACACCGTCATTTGAGTGGCATTGTGCTCGGCGGTTTCCACAAGTGCACACGTACTGGATCCTGTTGATCTCATCAGGAAATACTGGTGAAGTGGATCTGAACAAAGATCCCCGAGAATCTGTTTCGAGGAAGAGATGCAAACAAAGAGAGCCGAGGGATCGAGAATAACGTTCAAAGTTGTTTCCCACACATCTGATGATTCACCCTCCGAAAATAGTTTTTGAACGTCAACATTTTTGATGCTGCAAACATGCAAGGGAAGCGGAAGTATTTCGTGCATTGTTCAATTCACTTCGAGTAGCCCCACCTGTTGTTCCTTGCAGAACTGAATTCACGTTGGATGAAAGCGGCGATGTTTCGTGGAAAGTGCCAGAAGCGGCGGAACCCATGCCTTTCTTCATGTGTGAAACATACGAGGTGACAAACTTGAAAGGCTTTATGAACACCTTGGCAGTCCTTCAGCCAGTCCGTGCCACTGACGCAAATAAATTCAACGACTGTGTTTCTGAAACAGCCAATTCCAGGCAATTTCAACGGACAGTATTTCTCCATTGGCGTGAGTCATTTTGGCAAATCACCCGTGGCAAAAACGAAGGAGCGCCTTCAGCACCTTCCTACTTTCGCCAGCATTTTCGGGTCTAGCACGGGCACGTCCACTGGGAACCAATTGTGCCATGTGGACAGGGCCCCTGTTGTGTTTGTTTGAAACGAAATGGCTTCTTTGTTTTCCTTTGACAAATTGCATCTGGGCTCACTCGTACTACCAATTTGGAGGTATTTCAACACCTTGAAATACTTCCAGCAATTGGAACAGCTAAACTAGCAAGGTTACAGATTCCCCGTCCCCCGCACTGCAGTTGAGCTTGAACTCAAGAGAGAGAGAGTGGTTTGCTGTCCCTGAGTGAGTCAATTTTTGCAAGCAAGAAAGGTCAGAGGTGCCGCTTGCAACATTGGTGACGGAAAAATCATGCAACAACCAAAGAAAATCACACTCCTCTGTTCATTCAGATTGAGCTTTTCCTTTGAATACTTGGATCCGGATCGTGCCGCTCTGAACTGACTTCTCTCGCGACAGGTCATGCCGGGTGATTCCGCTGTCATCAAGTTCATTGGCGCCTTCGCCGGTCACGTCATCGAATTCAAGGTCTTCGTCCTCGACACGATTTCTTTGCGCTGTTGATCTTTGAGTCTTCCCGCGCTCTGTGAATGCCAAGAAATGTTCGGTGGACAACGAGGCACTCAGTAAATTCATGCGCACCACATCAATGTTTTTTCCAGGTGGAAGTCTCAGATGACTTGATGTTACTCACCTACGAAAGATGCTGCATGCTTCAGTGTCAAAAGGTAACCAAAGGCAGAAATATCACAACTGAAATAATATTTCGGCTTCCCTTTGGTTGTGTCCCACTCGAGCGAGTAAACTTTCAGATATCCTCGGCGGATATGACGGATGAAGAACCCTACTCATTCTTGGGAGCTTTGGAAGAGGGTTATTTCTCGGACCTGACCCTCACTGCTGCATCAGGGAAAGAGGTAGACAGACCACTGCGTTGCAGATTGAAGTCATCAGTTTTCTGCTTGGTATTCCCACCCGGTGGAAACGTTTCATTGGTCTTTGTGCTATTTCGCAGTTCAAAGTGCACCAGACTCTGCTGTCTATCGCGGTGCCGCAGATGGACTGGTCTCAGAGTCCGCCGCAGCTCGTGGGGCTTCCCGAAGACGTGCTGCACGCCATCCTGCACCACCTGTACTCCGAGTCACTGCCTCGAGGCCTGAGCGAAGACACCGCGAAAGCGTGTGTGAAGGCTGTGCGCAAACTCCCAGGCTTCTCCAAGTTTGTACAGCTGTGCGAGCAGTTCCTCAAAAATACGGCTCTCAGGCAGCGTAAGTGTTCCCGCACCAAACGTGTGAGGTGTCCAAAATGTTGTTGCCACGTTTGGTCAAGATGAGCAATATGATAAGAAATATTTGTTTTGTTCGCAGAGATCACCAGCCTGGTGTCCGACATGCACGCCTGTGGCGACAAGATCATCGACTTGTTCAGCGGCAAGGGTGGAGAAGGACAGCCGTTTCCTGTTGGAGAAAGCATCATGTCGAATCCGGCTAAACTCTGCTACGTTGTCAAACAGGGTCTTCGTGAAGCATCCATTGGTAAAACCCCTATCTGGCTGAGACAAGAGCCACGAAAAGTTCCCGAGACCTCCAAATAAAACTAACATTCCATCTACGTTTTCAGCTGGTGCCAAGCTGCTTATTCTGTGTGATCTGTTCTCAAGACGAAAGGGTGAACTCTCAAGAGAAGAAAGACATGATATAATCAAATATGCAAAATCCAGGTGAGACTTTTCTATGAAACGTCCCCAAAGAAGCGCAAGAGAAGCACTACGAAAACAAGTTGTCCCCTCAAAATGGTGAGTTGTCGTTGCAGGCTTCCAGTGTTCATGAATCAGCTGAGAAAATTCCTCGAGGTTTGCAAGCATCATTGCAGCTCCTTGACGGCCAACCAAAGATACGAGATTGCCACCTACCTGGTTCCCGAGGTGAGAGTCGTGAAGTGTACGGAGTTCCATCGGTATCCGAGCCGGCACTTTTGATCAGAAGCAGAAGCGAAGACCCGGCGGTGAACCTCAGGTGGAGCCGCGCTTTGGTTTGTCAGATCGAGCAGGCGATGGACACGATCTGCACGTTCGCGGTGGAGCTGCGCACGGCGCTGGAGCAGGTCATCAGCTGCAGCGCGAGCGGCGAGAAGACAGAGAAGCACGACCGCCACAAGAAGGGCCACGTCACCGACGTGCTCGGAAAGTCGCTCAGAAACGTGAGTCCGCGGTGTGAGTCCTAGAGAAAATCATCATCTTGTAAGACAGGGCCTCATTATTTCGACATTCTCACACGTCACTCGTTCCATCGTGAACATTTTGAAATTCCAGGCGTTACACATGAGGGAATTGATGAAACTGAGGACATTTTACGAGCGAACAACGCAAAGTTTCCACAATTTGATGGTGAAGAAGTGAGTCCAACTTTTCGTCACTATACTTGCGACACTTTGGCAACAATCATCAATTGTTTGTGAGGCCTCAGATTTTTGCACTTTGCAAAGCGCGAGATTTATGTTTGCACCTGAAATTGCAGAGAGAATTTTGGAACAATGACCCAAGAAGAGAAGATCAGGGCTGTCGCGAAAAACCTGGAACAGCTGGATGAGGTGGGCAAAACGCCTTGGCGTCTGTGTATGTTTTGTCGAATATTTGGATGTCGACTGTGTGCACACTGGCGGTGGTGTTTCTCCACCATCTTGATCGTGCTTTGCTTCTGCGCAGGTGCCGACACTGCTGGTTCGAATTGAGGTTCTCATGGCCGCGCTCGACGAGAAGGTCACGTGGCGTGAATGGAAATACCTCTTCAAACTCGCCACCTCCAAAGTGGTGCGTTCCCTTTTCAAAGGCTTCGTGAAAACTGATGTTTGCTCGAATCCCAAACCCAAACAAAATTTCTCAGAAATGTAAAGCTTCATTTGCGGACCGATTTCTCAGTTCCAACAAAACTACGTCTTGCAGGCATGGGTACTGAACAAGATGCAGGCGCACCGGCCTGCACTGAAGCCGCTCATCCAGCAGGCCTGCACGATGGTTCACCGGGACCAATTCAACCAGTGCCTGACGCAGGTGCAGCTCGTCGACCCGCCGCACCCGCCGGGCGCGGATGCGGCCGGCGGCGCGCTGCCCAAGTCTAGTCAGTCCTCCACGAAATACGCACAGGTACCTCTCTGTGGCACCAACAATGTTTATCTTCTGCATATCATCATGAAGAGTCAACACTGATGTCTTACGACCGTTTACGATTTATAGGAAGTTCTTACATACAGACTGAAAATTAGTTGTGTTCAGTTGAAGTGTGTCTTTGTATTTTCAGCTGAGTTCTGTTGAATCGTTGTGTAAACCACCCTATGCAAGAGACAGCGACCACGCAAAGCGCGTTGTAGAACTGTTGAACAATGCAAAAAATACGGATATGGTCTTCGAAATAATCTGTGTGCAAGGTACGTCTGAGCATCTGTTTGTCGTTTGCGTGTTCCGTTGTTCCCAGTGAGAATCCATCGTGTCTGTGACCGAGCGAATCAAGAAGGTTCACGTCTCGGTATGTCATCAGAATCTGGAGACGTGGTTGTTGACCACACGTCGTCGACCACCGAGGAGGGGGAGGAGGCGGCCGCGGCCGAGGTGCACACACACACGCACCGGGACAAGGAGGTGGACGTGCACAAGATTCCGTCGCACTGTGTGATCGTCGCGTCGCGCTGCGACTGGTTCCGACGAGCCCTGCTCAGCGGCATGCGCGAATCCATAGACAAGTGAGAGGCTCTCCCTGGAAACATGACATCACCAGACAACATTTGTCTTGTTTCGTAAAATGTTTGAATTGATAGCATGGATCAGCATGCCTTGCACCGTTCGAGAGAATGGAACAGTTTGATGCACAGAAGTAATGTTGTCGCTGCAGGAAGATCACGGTGCACGACACGAACCCGGAGATGTTCCGTGTTTTTCTCCACTACCTGTACAGCGGCCAGTTTGACTCCGCCGAGCTCTCCACCGAGCAACTCGCAGACATGATCACCCTTGCAGACAGATACGAGGTCTTTCTCTCTGTGTAGTGTGTGTGTGTGTGTGTGTGTGTGTGTGTGTGTGTGTGTGTGTGCGAACCTGGTGTGTGCGTGTGTGTCAAACGTGAAGACGTGTCTGTGCCTGTGTCTGCTGGTGTCGGTATTTTCATTTTGGTCGGACATTCATGAAATGGAGACAAATCTGGTTGTGTTTGTGTGTGCGTGTGCAAAAAATATGGAGAGTTAATGTTCGTTGCAGGTTGATTGCCTGAAGAGCTTGTGCGAGCACTCACTGAAGCACCACATCGACGAGGACTCGTGTCTCTTCCTACTCGGCCTCGCCGATCAGTTGCACTGCAAAACTCTCAGGGTCAGTAAACTGCTCACACACTGATGATCCATCCGGAAAAGCTGTGGCTGTAAAAAGTTGGATACAGTCGAAACCTAACTGTTTGGTAGACTGGGTCAATTTTACATTCGTGGTCTTTTCACGGTATTTCCGTGACAAGACTCAGTTTTGATGATCATGTCTACGATACCTAATCGTCGTTCCTGTTGCGGTATAGGCGGCGACGCTGTCGTACGTCATCGACAACCCGAGTCTGGCCGAGAGCGACGTCTTCGACGACCTGCCCGATCACCTGCAGTCCGAGGTGGAGGACCTCGTCGCCTGGCACGGGTCCGTTTCTCACCTGGGAAAGCTCACCAACATTTCGTGATCGCTTTTTGGAGGAAACGCATTGAAAAGACAATTGGCCAGTGGTTGATTCTCATTTCGTGTTGTCAGTGAAGGGGGAAACTGGAGTTCGAGTGGGAGAGCAAAGCAATTGAGCAATTCGGGTGAATTTTCAGACTGGAGGCGCGGGGCCGCAATCTGAGCGGTCACTCGCACACGGAGACGCCCAGCAGCGTGTCGAGCGTCAGCGAGATGGACGAACTGATGAACAACCTGGATCTGGGCGAACGGGTGCGTGTGCACGTTGGTCTGCCGTGCTTTGATTTGATACGGTTCTGCACAAGCCAAAGAGCAGCTAACAACGGGTCTGGTTCTCTTTGAGAACAGATCGCGTGTGTACTCAGTGTGTGACGTGGATAAACTTTGCGCGATTTGTGGCCCTACAAGACGGCTTGTGGGACCCGTTCTTGTTGCTGTTTCACGCCTTTAGTTCGGCTCTTGTCTTCTTGCCTGTTTCCTTCAGACCAGTCTGATACGCTGTTTTTCTGTGGCAGAGGGAACACTCGACGTCGAGTTCGTCGGACGAGCTGCACCTGATGGAGGACTCTGAGCGCCTCGAGGCGTGTATCTCGGCGCTTCGCGACATCGTCGGCGCCAGCGTCCCGCGCGAGGAGCTCGTGCGCGTCGCCCTCGCCGCCGACTACGACGCGAACCGCGCGCTCAATTTCTTCTTCTCCTCATGACCCCGGAGCTCAACTCGTCGTCGCCGCGTATTGGTTCTGAACAAGTTCCAGTGCTACTGTCGACACGGAGAAGGAACTGCTTTTTTGCAGCAGGCTGCAAGAAAAGTTTCCAAGCGTACACGATCGGTCTCATATTTTGTCGCTGGAAAGTGACATGGTGGTGAAGACAGGCTGCACTTGACTTCATGGCCAAGTCTGAGTCAAAATTTGTGCGTGTGAACGTGCCGAAATCGTGGCTTCTTCAACTCAGCAATTTTATGGCACTGCCTGGACGGACGAATGTTTGCTTGAAAGTTATATGGATGATGCTTGTAATTAGCTTCTTCAGTCGCGAACAGATTTGTGGTGTTTCCATTGAATCAACAGGGTACGTGTGTGTGACGCGTGCCAGTGGACTCATTGGATTTTATTGCTGACGGGAAAGAGTGGCATAATATTTGAATTTGCCGTTGGGCTGATTCATGATTTGGTTGAGGGGACCTTGATCCCACGTCTGTGGCCTCACTGCACAGATTTAAGACAAGGTGAAGATTTTTTCGAAATCCGAGGCTCATTGGATCCGCCCTTGTGCAATCTGGGCTTGCAAATATATCAAACGCCCACAACTGTGTGCGCTCGCGTGAACGATGCATGAGGGAAATTTCGTGCAACGGAGGACGGCGACGTTCGTGGGAATTGAATGTCTGCAACTGGGTGTGTTGTGATATTTGAAAGAATATGTGCAGAAAAGCAGGCACTAAAAAGATAAAAAAATCAAAATGTTTCACTAGCCTTGTTGTGCACTGCAGAATGTAACTCTCACTGACTTGAACGCTAGATGTAACCAGCTGTCCTGATATCTAGTCGAGAAACGTCGAAGTGGACGTTCTTGATCGTGTGGCAACCTGTAGATTCGAAATTGTGATACTTTTCTCTGTACATAATTTTACTGTATTTATACTTTATCAAGAGGAGAGCGATTCTTTGGTTACTGCTTCTTGAAGATAACAGCACTGCAAAACCATTACCCCTGTTACCTCTGAAGGAATCAAGTTGAAGGAATCAACCCAAGTTGTTAGAGGTTTGAATAAAACATTCAAACTGCAAGCAGTTTTGTTTCGTACCCTGCCGGCCTGTGGGTGGTTCACGAGTGCGTTCAGTGCAATTTGTGCGCGTGTGTTCTCTCTGAAAGCATCATCTGCGGGCAAACGCGGACGTGAGAAATTGGTGTTTCCATGAACAGTGTTCATTACGCACAACACGTCAGATGTTTTCAAAAAGGAAGCGCGCGTCGAACTTGCAAATCGATTCTTTTCCGGATGGGGCCACGCCCGTGTGAATACAGAAGACTTGATCACGAACACGGTGCGCATTTCATTTGTTCGAGCAGAACCGTGCGTTCATCCAAAACTGGCTTCAACAATGGCTTCAACAATGCGCACTGGCAGATGGATGTCCGCATTTCTATTTTCATTTCGTCTGAGTTGGCACTCAACATGTCCCCTTGTTCGTGTGCGTGGGAGGGTAACCCGTGAAAAAAGGCACTTTTTTGTGTCTGGTCCCTTTCGTGTTGTCACGAATCAAAGCACTCTGGGTGGAAACACTCTCATCGCGCGCTGCTCGTCACGGAGCAACAGGCCGTTTGTTCAGTGGTCGTGGATTGCCTTTCCTTGGATATCCATTGCCCGACGATGGCAATGTGTTGGCCCCGAAATTGCGAAATCTCCTCGGAATACGCACCGATTGAGGCTGTGAAACAGCGCCGAAAAGCAACGGAGTGTCTTGGGAACTTTTTCAGTGAACTTGAGGCTTTTTGAGTCAGCGTGCTTTTGGAGCTTTCAATGGACCTTTGTGAGCGAATATTCGTGTGTGGGCGTCACCACATTGTGAACCGAATTGTGTCTCGCGTGCAGACAGTCGGGTTCGCTTCGGAACAGGCGCTGTGCTGAACTTTTAATGCACAGTCAGGTTCCATGTCTTCACACCACTGTCACTCCGAGCAAGAGACGTAGAAACCAATGTTGCATGGGGCTTTTCTGTCGACACAAAATCTACTCATGTGCGACACGTTGGTCGTTTGCTGTCTTGTTCGTGCTGAGCGGTGTTTCATATTTTTACCGCTCAGACTGGAAGACGGTGTCCCATGGGCAACATGGGTCTGTTGTGCCTTCCACAAAAGCCGTGGAAGCGTGTTGGAAATGCCCTCAAAGTTGGTGCAATACACGGGTTGACATCCTGGATTCCTGTTGTTAAAACCTGTCTTCCGACGAATTCGAGTGCAGATCTATGCATCAATTGATTGTCAGAAACCCCAAACCTCTTCGTTCTCCATGGCGAGGCTCATCAGCGGCAGAGAAACGACATGAAGCAGTTCCTAAAAAGTTTGACATGAGTTGCAAAGGGTTGTGTTCACAGACTGGAGGCAGATGAGAAATGTGCGCTGTTACTCTGCACAACGCTATAGCTGCGAGTCTCCCCAAGCCCATCCGCACCTGGTAAAACACAAGCTTTCGTTAATGTTTATCTTGGATTATTGTGAAAAGGTACGAGTTCTTTGTGACTTTTTCAAGGTGCTGAGTTGGTATAAATGGTTACACTTGCGTCTGCTCGCTTCACATGTATTTTCTCTGGTTCGGATCCAAGATTCAGTGTCTGCACAAAGGCCAGAGCATCTTTTCACTGCATGAGGATCAAGAGTGCAAATCTGGAAAAGTTTGGGAAAAGTTCTTCGAGTTCAAAGTTTTGAAACTTGCTGTGAAGAATCTATAGAGTTCACCATTGCTAGCAGAGTTGAACCTTGCAGAGAAAGGTTCCTTTTGGTTCATGCTGCATTGCGTATTCGTCTGAGCATCTGTACCATCTGCTTCTGGCACTGCAGAATCTTGTCTTTTCCCATTCACGTTGGCGTGCAGACGAAGTGTGTTCGGCCATCCAGTGCATTCCGTGCTCCAATGTTGCAATGATCCTTCCAGAATCAAGATGCATACAAAAGTCCAAAACACAGGCCCATTGATACTGACATGTATGCACTCGCAACGAACCACAACAAAACGAGAAAGGTCGCCCCTTCATCCGAGATGAAGGCGACCCTCCCACAGTTTGACAATGAAAGGGAAACGAACAATTCGCCCAAACTGTCAGCGGGAAGTTTGTCTCCGATCCTCAGACAAGATCAGAACATTCTCATGGCATCTTTTTTTAGCATCCAGGCCAGCAGAAACCTGATTGCGTGGATTCATTGGCAACCGCACCGTACCTTCTTTAAGAACTCCAAACAATATCTCTCCTGTGCTTTTGTCTCGCAAGCTGCTGGCGGTTTTCATAATCTCTGCTGTTTGAAGAAACAACAGCAGCTCCAGGCTTGCTTTGGCAGATGCGTTCCCATCGGGAGCCTTGCTGTTGAAGAGAGCGGCCTTGACGCAATGTACTTCGCGAACCGCCTGATTTCTGCAGAGTTCGCTTCCACTTCAGTGCGGCTCTGCAGAAAATACTGTACGTGTTCAACCCAACACCAATGAAAAAGATGACTGCAGATAGACTTCATTGCACTTTGTTGACTCGTGAATGTGTCCCCTCTCGGTCCCGGAAAAGAATCACTTTCACCAAATGTGCGTTGTCTGCGATATCGTTTCGGGCTCCTTCACCCAAACCCGGTTCTGTTGGACTGAAGCATCAGAACCATGGGACTCTTTATTCCTGAACGTCAACAATTGATACGTTGGTATGAATCCATGGGGCTGGAACAATCTACGATAAATCACTTTTGATCAAAAAGGCATTGCAAACATTTTCCAAAAGAGTGGGTGCCCCCTTGGGCAGGGGGACACCCCCACAAAGAAGGATCTGTGTGAGAGAGCTGAAGAAAGTTTGGTCAGAAAAGACGTCGGACAAGCAGCAAGCCAAGCCCATTGAACATGTGACCATTTCCCCTGGCCCACCCTTCAAAAAATTTGTCAAGTGAAGCAGAAAACAACAGGTACAAATTTGTGGGGTGAATTTGTTTCGTTTGTTCACCAGGAAGTGAACACAGACCTTGCCGCTGCACTTTTGGAACTTCCAACATAAAAAGGCTCAATTTCAGGAGAGGAAAACTTCCCTGGTCAAACTAAGTTGCTCTTCAATCTAATTTTGGGGATTCTGTATTTTTCTCCAGCGCACATTCTACACAAAAGTCAGGGATTTAGCTTCCCTTTCCTGTTCAAAATATCGCACAAGTGCAGTGTCACTTGTCAGAAAATATAGCCTCATAACGAGCCAACAAGGCAATTGGACAACTTGTCTAAAATTCAATTTCATTTCCAACGCGTGCGTGTTTGGGCTTCTATCGCAGGGTCGGTGAAAGAAAACCAGCTTCAGAGTGAGCAGGGGCAACATTTTTTTTCTGATGTTCAGCAGTCAAAGGGTAATTAATCTGCAGCGAAAGGCAAAATTTTGGTGGTGTCAGTGTTCCCGCTGCGCTCGTCGATACAGTCCTTGCGCGTTCATGCACTGCAGCCCAGATCAAATCGTGCACTGCTGGTTGCACGAACTTTGCTGCAGGGGAAACAGTGTAACTGACTCAACTTCACGCACGCATAAACTTCACGTGCGCACGTCCTTTTGCGTCGCATCGCAAGAAGGTTGTCTGTGCGCGTATGCAAGATGCTGTGCCCCATCACAGTCGCACAATGGGAGTAACTGCGTGGAAGCCTGAGCTGTGTGAGAAGCAAGACAGCTTCAACAGCATCAGCTTCGGGATAAAGACAAATGAGAAGTACCACAAGTTACAAACTTTGCCTCTCTCTTTCCGCAGACACTAGATCTGTAGTGGTGTAGTACTATAGAACATATATGTGGCTCTCACTCACTACTCACTTCTTCCACACTGAGGCGAGTTTCTGATGAAGTGCAAGGGGGAGGAAAGCTACTGAGTCTACACTGTTAAAAGTGAAAGAATTGGCTGATTAACTTTGCTGCTTCTGCAGTGGTCTTCTTCAGAAAAGACACAAAGCTGCGCATCACAGATTCTGCGTGGGTCAATTTCGATGTTGAAGGAGTAAAACAGGAGTCCACGTTTGGTTTGGCGTCGGCTGATTTCGGGACTGTACGAAAGACAGATGCTGCTTCAGAGCGTACTGAAAAGCGAAGAGACCGTTGCTTCGAGAGATCAGGAGCATGTAGCACATGTTCTGCAGACACAACCTGAGTATTACTTTACCTGTACCTGGATCTGCTGGTTTACGGTTTCTGAGCATTGGCGTTCAACGATCATCGCTTGTTGAACAGTTGCTTCTTCGTTCACAAAAGGATAAAAAAAACTGCGAAGCGACAGTGCAAATGACGTCGAAAACTGATGGCAATGAGGATCAAGGCAAAGCTTGCGCAGCTGCAGATGAGTGAAAATGGACAGAGAACTGGATTGGTACGGGTTGGTGCATCCGTGTGCCGGGGTTGGCACCCGTTCGCAGCTCCCTCTTCGAATTTACGACTGAGGTCAGTGCAATTATCTCAGCATGCAGTTGTTGATGTCTTTGATCGGTGTCAAAAGTTGCATGCAACTGTCAATGAGTGTGTGAGGTATGTGAACATGCACGCACGCATGTGCGCGCATTTGAGTGTGCACATCATGCACCACCTGTGCGCGTGTATATGGAGGCGTGGCAGAATGACGGAGAAGTCGGTCGTTTATTTCTCCAGTCCTGAGGCTTGTGGCTCTTGCACAAAAGCTGACATATGGTGTCTTGATTGCCTCAGTGAGTGAGGTTAATCTCAAGGCTCTGGAAGCTATTTTTCTGAATGAATGCAAATTTATCAGCATAAATGCCTCAGGACCAGTCAAATGGATAAAATACACTTTGCGCATTCTTTGAATTTGCAAACACAACCATGCACAGGTGATCCGTACAGACCACACACAGTGAAATCACCAATAAATGGACGCTTTTGTTTGTTCGTGTGTCTAGTTCCATTTTGCCCATTTGGGAATTGGTAATTGCCCGCAAAGAAAAGCAGCAACAAATATATCAATTTACGCAAAAAAGCCACACTCCTGTTGTTGGTTGACTTTCAGGAATCAACAATTTTTCAAAGACGTGCTGTCATCCAACCGCAGGCAGTGCAGGTTGGTTCAGTTTGGGGTATCTGACTGCTTGAAACGAAGCTGCTCAGGAGTTCAAAGCACTTCTTCATCAGCGCAATCCCAAGCAATAAAACTCCATCAGCAAATATCATTCGAAAAAAAGCACGTGGTAGTTATTTTCAGGTGCAGGGCATAAAGTCTAATGAGCTGGAGATTTATACCATAGCACCAGGGTTTGGTGCAGCCATTTGTTCTCATTGTGAACACAGAGAAATTTGCAGAACCAATCGAGTGAGTGAGGGAGAATGTTGCATGCCCTGCATGGTCACGGTGATCAAGAAGATCTCTTCTGTGAGAAAACACAATTTCACACTCAAATTCTCTTCTGATCAAATTGAGAGTTTAAGAAAACTTTGTTTGACCAGACAACAATACGCAGACGCGCTATTCCTCGCTGAGAGACAAAACTTTACAGTCTGAAGCGGATGATACTTGCGCCCTGAATAGAACTCTGATGGTGATAATCTGGCTGCCATGTACTGCAGGTGCTGATCACAAACCCCTTGTGTTACTCAGCGATTTATTCATGCCCAGTCGTCTGGGCTTATCAGGTGAGAAGGGAATTTTTCTTGTTTATGGAGCGTAATGTGGACAGGTGTTACAAATTTTCGTGCTTTATAGTTTGCCCTGGTGGAGCAGGCCAGGTCCGCCGCCTGTCAGATTTTCCCATCGTTTGCTGAGATTGGAACTGTTGTGAATTTATTGGGTTTACCAGAGTGCACGAACCTCCAGGGTACAAAGCTGCAAGAAGCAGGCATGTTGTTGGATTGTCCGTCCATCATAGGCAGCAAACCTTCCGTGGTGGACAAAAAAACAACCTTCCACGAAAGAAGAATTATTCGTGTGTGTGTTGCATTTCATTCGCACGAGGCAAAATTTTTCTGGACAACTGCATGCCTGCAGTGCATGCTTGCACGTATGTGAAGTGGACACTTTGAGGGAAGCAAAGACGGCACAAATTCTCTTCACAGTCTATGGTTTGTCGGAGTTGGCGGTATCACACTGCTTGGAAACGTGGAGCTTCCAGCACAGAAACTGCAAGTTTTGCAGAGGCATTGGGTGCACTTCTGCAGAGAGTTAAATCTTTTGTACCAATCTGCCACAGTATCACTTAATTCAAAGCACAGTTACCTGGAAAGCCCTTTTTCTTTGCTTACGTAAAGGATTCCTCCACGAAAATCTCGATTGTAAAAGACACGAAGAAACCAGCAAGTGAAACTGCTTCTGCAGCTTTGGCCCCCGTGAGTTGGGAAAGAAAAACTGAGCGTGTGGAGTCCGTTCGAATTCAGTTTCTGCCGCTGAGAACAAAGGGCTTCACACCAATTGTCAGAAAAAGGTGATTCAAGTTGCGAAATCAGCAAATGATACGAGATTCAGTTTGTGCGGGAAACGTCAGTGCTAAATACAGACGTAGCAGCGAGTTCAGCAGAATACATCAAGAAATCAGTACCTGATTAGTGTGCACACGTCACGTAGGATGCTCCAATTATTCGGCTCGAGAAGATGAGCGAGATACTGACGCCAACTTTCTGCGCTTCACTCTCATCTCTTTTTCAGACAATGAGGGAAGCCGCAACAGTGTAATTGTGATATATGTATTGTTTCAGTATCAATCAGCAAGGCCATTACTGCAACCATAAAAAGCGGTTTTGTATGACCCAGAGAAAGACTTCTGGTTGGTGGGGCGCGTCTGTCCAGCGTGATGAATCGCGGTGTTCTGCTGCGTCTGCAGCAGGGAATGTGCCGCTGACCTTGCCAGTGCCATTGTCTGCCGTTTGTTTGGATCTCACAGTGCTGTGGCTCTAGTGAGAGTTCGACAGGAAGGTCAGCCGAACAAGGTCGACGAATTTCCGCTGAGACATGTGTTCACCAGTCTCTTGCGTTTATTTGTGTTTCGTGTTTTCTGATCAACGGTCCAGTTTGCTTGCTCTTGTTCTTTCTTCGTGGACACTTTGAGTGGTCGGTTTGCATCAGCGGCAACGTTCTGACCATAGTTTTCAAAGTACAGTATGCGCCAAATGTTGCGGACAAGCGAACAGCACGCATTCGCGCAGTTAAAGTCTCCGATCCACACTAAGTTGCACCTCGCTCCACTGCTGCGATGACCTTTAGCTCTGATAGCTCGCGGCTGTGAACTGCAGTCAAACTTTTGCACGGAACAAAAACGCCTGGTGCAAGTTCTTCCGCAGTGTTTCCACTTTTTTGCACTGTGCACACGTCTGCTGTCTGCTCGTACCAGGAAACAAATTTGTGCGCGGTGCCCTGTTCAACTCGGCTGGCGCAGGGCCAGACCGACTGCATCATGGCAAATGTATTGTCTGTCAGATCCATGATGCAGCTGGAAACACGAAAACGAAAGCGCTCTGAGCATCGCTTGTGGAAAAGCAAAAAGAAAAATAATTCTTTTTGTGTGCATTTGATGAGTCCGGTTCGCAGACGTGTTGGTGCAGACTTTTCCCCGCGCGCCTTCTTTCTCCAGGAAACGTCTTTGCATGGATCTGTTGAACACAAACAAAACTTGTGAGGGAAACAGACCAAGCAAACTCAGTGAATGCCAAACAAGACAATGGAAGAAAGCAACGTGCCGAAGCTGTTCCGACTCGATCCATCAGGTGGTGCAATTCGGACGACAGGTTTTGCTGTTGATGTCCATCAAACCAAAAACAGGCAGAGCACAACAGCGAATAGCAAGTTCACAGAGGACACCAAAACGTCGCAAATGGTGGAAGCATCGTGGAAGACGATGTCCTTGAAGAAGTCAAGCACTTGGAGACTTTCAGGTCCAGGCTTTGAGCAGCAGACTCCAGTCCAGAGGCGCTGGAATAAAACTGTCGTTTCCCAGCTGCAACTTCGCTCGCGCGACGAGAGGAATGCCACCTGATGTACAGTGTGTATACATAAGTAAACACTGCAGAGAGAAAATGGAAATATTATCTCCGAGTTCTAATTTCCACAACACCCAACAGCTGTGAGCTATGAGTCCGGTCTTCAGCCTCTGACGACATTTTTTTTTTCTCAGGAGACCCGCGTGAATAAAAATCTACTCGCATTTCGGACCAAGCAGACGGGAGAAAGCAATTTTCTTTGCAGTCTCCAGCGTTTTGCCATGGTGCTTCAGCTGAGGATAGTGATCCTGTCCTGATCCTTGTCAAACTTACGCTCGCATCTTGGCACGACAATGAAGTAATTACGTTTGACGTTCCATCTTCCCTGAACCACCTGGCCAATTAAACGCAACTGCAACTGCACGAATCTCAACCGTAACCTGAGAAGCACCCATGTGTGATTCAGGAACTGGACAAGAGAACCACAACTGGGATGAACCCTTTTCTGCTCGCTATTCCAGGAAATAGTAGGTGAGCGTGGCACACAGCTGACTGCTTAGCACATCAAAGGGTTTCCCTCGCAAGACAAACCACATGGCAGAAAAGTGAGAAAACCACCAACTCTTCCAGCAACTTTCATTCGGTTGAGATACACACGAGCACGTAGATGAGATCAGATGCTTTTCGTGGGCTCGAACGTTGATTCCATTCGGAAAACGGATTCTGGAGTTCCACGCGAAACAGCAAGGAAGAAGATTTTTTTGAAAAGAGTTTTTGGTCCGTGACAACCTTCACCTTTGGATCAAGAACACTCTGACAAAAATTTGAGGTGACCAAACGAAGAGCTGCTTCTTTGTATGCTCTCTCACAGATTGATGGTATTCACAAAAGACTTTCAGCCAAGCCCTCTCAGTGGCTGTGTAGGGATGCAAAATTTTGAGAAGTGAACGATTTCGTGCTGTTATTTGAAGGGAGCAAATCCATGGGACGTAAGGGCAGGACTCTTTGGGGACAATTGCCTGAGGAATTATCTAGAAACCTTGAACCTTGTACAATTACCCTTTAACTTTTTAATTCAGGTGACTCCAAAGACCTGTCCATTCTCTGACAAAACAGCTGAAACCTCGCCTTGTCTCCCTTGTCCAAATCTTGGATCAGCTCTAAAACAGTTTGGCAATTGAAGTGAAAATTGGCTCCGTTTCAACCTGAACATGTGTTCACCAAAGTTTTCTGACACATTTTGGTTCAAAAAGTCAAATCAAACAATTTAAAAACTCAAAAGTTTTGAAACAAAATGCCCCAGAAAGTAAAGAAAATGGGCCCCACAGATATCTCGTGAGAGTCCACAGCACAGATGTTCTCTTTTGCAAAAGATGTTGAACCATTACCTCAAGTCGTCTTCAAGCCTGCAGTCTATGTTTTGTCATTGTGCACAGAATCAATGGAGAAGAACAATCCTCGGCGAGCACTTGTTGGTCTTCCTCTGGATAGCAACCAGAGAACACCAGCAAAGGTTACTTTGCCAACCAGGGAGTACCTCATCTTTGAATGGCCAAATCAACTTCAGGAATCACAGCACCAAGCGAGAATTGATGGGGGTGACCTCAGAAGCGGAGTGACAAGTGGGCATCCCACAGTTGCGTTGAAGACGAACCAGAACGCGTCACAAGTCTGGCTTTGCTTCTTCTCTGATAAGAATAGCCTTTCGTCAGGCACCTCAGAAAGATTTTCCCTTCACTAACTGAACTTCGGTGCGTGTGATTCGTCGTGTCAAAGAGTGCAGTACATCGTGTTCATCGTACACGGAGCTTCCGGGGGGAGAAGTCAGTCAGACTTGTGTGTTCAAATGTCTGTTTCATGTCCTTCTTGAAAGATCAAGTGGATATGCGAGGGCCAAACCTCACAGAGTTATCACATCAAAGTATTCACCTTCGAGCTGCTCTTCTCGCAGAGATAAGAGTGGCATCATAGTGGTTCTGGAACAACCCCTCAGACAGATCACTGCCGCAGGTCATTCACTCTTCTTCAATTGTGCGGTGCCCAAGTGCAGTGTTTGCCAATGCGTTCGTTCGACAGCCACATCATGTCCGAACCTTTTATCCTCGAGAGTTGGTCTTGCTTTCCCAGATTCGCATGACTAGTGAAAGCGTTTTTCTCACGAAAATACATTGATGTCTGTGTCTTCGTAATCCCAAAGTAGTTTTGTTGTTCTTCCTCTGTTTTCTGACAACATCGAAAGAAAAACCAACGCTGAAACAACTTCAACTTGACGTTGCACCCACAGGAACCAGCAAAGTCCCATACTGGGGTCCCATGACGAGCTTGTTACACAAGGTCACACTCATGACCAGCTTCACATGACCAGCACATCATGGACCACACACACACACACACACACACACACACACACCAGTGAGGTCACCTGACATGCTCATTGAGGGACCCAGTGTGTATACCTGACCAGCCCCAGTCTTTCCCATGGAGTGGTCCATTGACACTCAATTTCACATCAATATTTTGTTCAGTGTGAACCGGGTCATCCTGATTTTGTGGGATTAACCCAAATGAATGTTGTGAACTTTGATCAAACTCATCAAAATGTTGCATCACTTCCAAGGCTTCAATACCCAGAACTCGGGCAATAACACTTGATCTCAGGATTGACCGAATTCATTGTGCAATGACTGGGTGGGCCAAAAACCTGTAATCCCCAAGGAATCTTGAAAGACCGTCCTGCAATTGTAAGATTTATCCAAATATTCATCTTGGTACAAAACTGACTGTCACGTCCAAATCAACACCTGATTTTGGTCACTTGGCATCCACCATTCATCCAGAAAAAAAGTAAAGACGATGTGGCATGTTGGAATGCAATGGATACAGACCCTCAGTGAAGGTGAGCAGCACAGCCAAAATTGGACAAATATGTTCCAACAAGTAGACCACCAGGACTATGTCTTGTTGTCTCAAGTGGTAATTCTTTGAAAACCATTGTGGATTCGTGGGGTTGTTTTTGCCTGGTAGATGTGTCAATAGGACTGCAGCAGACAGTTCCCAAAACTAAACTGCTGAAAAGTGTTCTTTTCAGATAATCTGAACAGTCAACGACAACTTTATGATAACCATTCAGATATACCTGCAGTAAAGCTGCAGTATTGGTTGTGACTGCATAAATTCTGGTTTTCTGACGGGTGCTCTCACACATGCCCAAAAATTTTGCTCTATTTCATAAGTTTCTTTCGAGTCTTGAAGTGTTTTGCTGCTCCAAAGAAAACTTCTCTGAGAGACCTTCCAGCATCAACACAATGTTCTCTGTCATATGGGTATGCAGTGTTCAAGGACCTGTGTTTTACTGCAGAATGCTCCACATGGACCCTTAGAAGGAAGAACCAAGTTGAGGACAAGTGCCGAAATTTATGCTGCTCCTGTGTACGATTCTTGCAAAACTTTCACGCGCTCCAGCACCAGAGAAAAAATCAACTTTGCTCCTGTGCACTGGACATTCAGGAATTTTGTAAGAACTAATTTGAATCCAGAGAATTATTGTCGATCAGAGCAAGGAGTTGCAATGTGTTGGTTGAAAACAGAACTCTCAGGATCAACCTGAAGAAGTACACGTGTGAAGAGTACGAGGCCTGCAGGATGAAAAACAAAACTTTGTTCACAACGGACGCGAGGCAAACTGACAAAGACTTTGAACCCAATTGGAACTGCATGATCTCTCAAGCTGTTTGAAAGAAAAACACAATTGAGCCCTCACTGTCATTGGGCACATGTCCTGTTCAGCTACAGATCGAAACAAGAGTTTAAGTCGCTTTGTGAACCAACGTGAAGAAACACAGGCACAAGCTGAGGAGTCTAGAGGTGTGAATGTCATCATCAAACAGAGCTGACATATGTCTCAATACTGGTAAGACAGATTGACTTTTCGTAATTTTGACAAAGTGAAAGTGGTCGCGGAATCTGACCCACAACAGACTCTCCAGCACAGAAATTCCCAGACACAAACCAACATTGCATGTTGTGAGCCTCAGGCTTCTTTTGTCAAGCAGAATGAAATCCAAACGGAAACAAGGACAGCTTTGTTTTTCTGAAATTGGAATTGATGCATCGCTTTGTTTTGTGAAATGTCAGCTTTTGGCAGTGCGCAACCATCCAAGATTCTGGGAAAACGACCGTGAATCAAATTTTGCTGTCCGATATGTCCTTTCATGCCACGGTCTTATGCCTGCACGTGGCCAGAACGAAAAAGAAGCGAAACCAAGCACGATCGCAGGATCTGACAAAGTAGGTTTCACGAAATAACTTGATGAAATGAGAAACTCGCAAAGTGAAATGTTTTGTCAGATAAAACCAGCCAAAACTTTTTGCGTATGATCACGAAAGACAAAAAACAAAGGTCATGATTGCGAAAAAAATAACAGCACAACTTTTGGTGCGATACGCAATCTCGGGAATTGCAACCTTGGTGCTCATGACCAGTCTGTGCACCGTTCCAAAAGCTGGATCTGGATGAACATCTTGTCTGGGGGAAAGCGTGGTTCACAAGTGAACTGAGTCGTCATCAGTCTGCAGGATGGATAAGCTTCAGAACTTTGTCAATTCTTGGAATATTTCTGTATCTCACTGTGGATCAAATTCATGGAAGTCGAGAATCTAGAATCAGCAACTGAGAGGAAGGTTCCGAGAAAGATATCCGGGGTTTGATTCGAACAGGACAGATGGGTTGCTCTCGAACCACTTTTCTGTCAGTACCTAATTTTGAGAAGTTTGAAAGATGAGGATTCCGAGTTACAAACGATTATCTTTCGAGCTGTACCGTGGTTTTGCAACAACGCCAAAGCAAGACAACATTGGAAAAATTTACCAAGAAAAAACGGACGAAGAAAAAATAGCTTTCCTCGAACAAGACCTGAGTGCACTCAGTTGTTCCACATCTCCAGCTTCGAGATCGGGGGACAAACAGGAACGTGGAGTGGTCTGACACCAATTCGCGGTTCCAACATTGGCACAAAGATATCTGTCTACGTGGCCCGTCTCCCTGGTTCCAAACACTGGCTCGCAGCTTTCAATTTGTGTTGGTTTTCTCAAACAACCGGCCACTTATGGTACTCAGTATTGGATCTAAGTACTCCAATGCGCGACGAATCAGGTTTTCTTTGCGTGCACGTGAAGTTCAGGTTGCAGACTCTACCCTTGCTTCCATCCTCCCTTTGTGACCCCTGAATCACGTCAGGTTGTCAGAAAGTTTTCTGCATGTGTGCTGAAATTCGGAATGTTGTCTGGTCTTCCGTGTTTGCAGAGAAAAGCAAGGCTTTTGTGGTCATCGTCAGAACCGGGATTTCTTGCTTGAAGGGAACAAAAAAACACACACAATGAGGCAAAGTCAAGTTCAGCGGAACAAGCGAACCGCAACATACTTAACCACACAGTGATGTGTCTGGCCGAAAGCCAGAGACGTACTCCACAGTTACCTTCACCCAGTAACACCAGGTACACTCACACAGCAGAATAGATGTCCGGACGAGACCCTTCTTGTTTCACCACATCGCGCTCTGTTTGCGAAGCAATGGTCAAGAAGTCCCGGCCGGACCGAGCAGTCCGTCAGTTTTGTACTCGTCATGTTCGTGCATGAAAGGCCACTGTCCACGTTGGCACCATTCGCAATTTGTTCTCGAAACTTGTCTGTGTGCAGCGTTTGCGCACATGTCAAAATTTGACTGTCACAGAGTTTCAGAGTCACTCAGTGCTGGAAGCTACATTCTGCTGTGGACTTGGGAAGAGACCTTTGGTCGGCTCGAATGCAAACATTTTGAGCCTGTTGTTGTTGCTGCTGACATAACTTTTCCTGGATGCTTTGATGTGCTTGACAAGTTTGCCTAATTAACAGACAACATTGTTGCTGCTGCTAATGAGCACCAGACAACCGAGGTATTCAGCCACGCTTTCGCGGAATTCCATTGAAAGAAACGCTTTCGAAGACGAAAGGTGCACGCGAGACTCCTCAAGACAAAAGGGTTGGTCGTGCTGGAACGGCACAACGCAGAAAAGGATTTGCAGGAGCAAACTGCATGGTCATGTCTGACAGCTCGGGCAAGATGCTCCTGTGGAATACTCGCAGCGACTGCAGAATCTGCTGCAGGTGAAAATGAGTAATTCACCAGGATTCCTTGCACTGGGTCACGATCGTACCTTCCCGGGGTCGTACCTTCGCGCACAGGACCGTCGCTTTGTGGGTTCCAGGATCGCGTGTTCTGGTGAACATCCGAGATTTCTCAACCTGACTTACGGCCTCGGGGCCAGTGCACAAAAAGCATTGTGTTCGAATGATCACATTGTGATGAAGTAAGAACTCTAGGTACCTCATCATCTCGAATCGGATCGGTGTGCCCACTTTCACGACTGACTTCGCAACTTGGCTGGGAAACAGAGGAGATAATGTTGTGATACCTGGGACACCCTAGCACGGAAAATGTTTCCAATATCTTATGGCCTCGTGTTGCGAGTACGAGTATTTTTGTTGGGTGTTCCAAATCGCACAGAAGTGCCAAAAATCTGATTGCAAGGTAAGTTGCTCGGAAGGCACAAGCTATTTCCCGCACCCAATTGTGTGACTTCACATTTGGAACTCTTTTGTTTTGTTTGTATATATTTTTCTTTTGCAGTTCAAAAGTAAAAGTCTTCGCTTGAAGACAAATGAACTGTATACAAAGTTGTCCCTTGTCCTTTGGAGACCACTGCGTCGACAAAATATCTCGCGCATCTTACGTTTTCGGCTGCAATTGAGTTGTTAGAAAAAACGCCATTGCCAATGAGAAGAATTTGACATTTAGATCTCCAGACTTTGTTTTACAATTGATACACGTTTCGCACTTGTGGTTCATCCGGAGGGTCTGCATTCTGTACAGACATCACCTATTCATCAAGAACAAGAAAGACCCCTTCAGAATGGCATTACAACTCATGTTTACTATCCAGACATGTCAAACACATGAAAGGCCTCAACAAGAGGCATTCGAGTTGCGAAAACGATTTGTAATATCAGGCATATTTCTTCGCTACCTGTTGGGCAACACAACACTTGTGACTATCACAGAGACCAAGAGATTTGGGAACACTTATGAATTTTCAAAAGGTTGTCGTCCTGAAATTCAGTTTCGCAACGAGGAAGCAACTTGGGGAGAGGGAGACTTTTTTCAACAGGGAAGGTGGATATGCTCCTCTCAAAGACAGAAGTCCAAAAATGACAAAACACTCTGCTTCTTCTCTTCATTAACCAACAGACAACAAGATCTGAGAGCAAATTGACCTTTTGAGAAAGCTGAAGTTGAACCAAGTGTGTGGCGAATGGGTCGGCATTTTGCGCAGTCGACCCATGTTGCAACCTCTGAGAAAATTTAACGCGAGGCGAGGCCAGGAAGTCGCACAGCGACAGGCAAGTGTCACGATGACACTCAGACGTATTTTCCAGCTTTGAACTTGCCAGTCGAAGAATAGAATTCTTCTGTGCACTGTATTTTGCTGTTTCTACACTGCATGCTTGCAAATATGTTTTCATACATATCTCTCATTCCAGTGCAGAAAACCTACATCAGGGACATAAATAATTGGTATTAATACCGAGCCTATATGCCAGGAATCTTGATTGGTTAAGCAGGTTTCTTGCAACAAGAAACGGGTCATATTAATCACGTGCATTATTTGAGTAGCTTTCATAACTTGCATCATTGCCCGAAGATTATTTCTCAGGTACAAGGTCCAATTGACACACAATTCTCTGTGACCTGAGCGTTTGAATCTCCATGCCTTATTTTTCGCATTCTTCGTGGTTCTCATATCGTTTTCAATTAAAGTGAGTCACTTGTACACCAATGAGCACAAATCAAGGAGGGCATCAGTGTCATTATCACGTGTCAAGTTTGAAACATCTTCTGAATCCGACAATGAAAGCCAGAATTTCAGATTTGTCCTTACCTTGTCATTCTCCAGACATACAGCCACTTGGATCAACAACATTTTGATCAAAATTGAGTTGTTTCCTTGGAATTTGTCAACAGTCGTGTGCTAATCAAGTTCAACATGCAGGGAACAGGTGAAATACAGACAAAACAATTTCTTGTGACACCAGAAAACAATTATGAATAGCAAATTAAAAAAGAAGAAGATCTGTTTCCAGGACAAACCGTTGCTGGTTCATTCATGTTTTTCAGAATGATGTACAAAATCCACAAAGGACACCAATACCTCTGAAGAAAACCCTGTGCCTCATCGTGCGGGTCGGGCAATCGTAGAAAATGCTCTCAAGACAGTTCCACGAATTATATGGGTGGCTCTGGAGACCGCAATAAATGTTTTGAAGTTGTTTTTATTGATCCTGACTTTGCGTTGTGTAACTTTCCCTTCAAACTGAGCCTGCGCCGTGGCGTCAGACTCCTCTCGAGTGGAGAAGAAGACCTCGTTCTCAGACAACCAATTCAAAAGGAACAATTGGCATTTGTTGTCCTTCCCCAGTGCATCAACCCAAATATGTGACAGTTCACAAATGACTTCCTGAGCATCCAGAATGATGAAGATATTTTTCTGTCTCGAGGAAGTGCTGGTTCACCCAGTGCAGCACAGACAACAAATGTCGTTTGTTGAAAAGGAACCAGCTGAACTTGACGAAGCTGTGAAACCGTCCACGAAGTTCACGAAGCAAAGCGAGACACACCAATCGTGCACTTCAGGTCCACTTTCATTCGAACTTTTCTGAAGTCCTTGTGCAGCGCACAAAAACATTGAGTTCCACCACACCAAGCTGTGCCATCTCGAAACAAATGTGCAAACTGAAACACAGCGACTGACAACGCTGTCTCAAAAAGGACATTTTGAGCTTCTGTTGTCCAGTTCAGTTTTAGCAGGTCGTCTGTGCCTTCTCAGACATCTTTGAAGACGATCTCATCGTCCCAGAGGAAGAACGAGGCTCAGTCCGACAAGAACTCACCCGCTGCCCTGGATCTATCGATCCGTCTGGCCGTGTGTGATCACACATATCCGGCGCTCGCGACTTCGGATCACTCAGGAGGGGACACTTGATGCTCTTATCTGTTGGCCCGCACGTTGAGAATGCGTTACTAAGTACAGAACTGTGAATTCTGTGAGGAGCCATGTTTCAACAAGGAGACCTTTTGTGGAGAAACGCAAATGTTGTGAAAAGTTATATCCCACAAAATACCAAGTAATCTGTTTGGTAGGATAAAAAAACTTGACCTGTCTGAGTTCTGCCACAAAGTTGTTGAGGCAACCAGCAGAATAGCGTAAGAATGGCCTTGAAATAAGTTTTATCGTGTCTGGGCTAAAACTAGTTCCGGAGCGCCCATCTTGCTCGGTTTGCCAAGACAGATAATTTTTTCTTGCAAAAAAAAGAGAGAAAAAGTGCGGTGAATGAAGAACTCTTCTTGGATTCAAAGTGTGAACAGCCACTGTGAACTTGTTGTGCCGATGCTGCGAGTTGGTGCAAGAACACGTTGTGCTTCCTCGATGTTCATGCAGTCTTGAAAAGTTGGGCTCTCTAGGAACAGGCCGCAAGGGCTTCATCGCACCACTTCCCTGGCCTCGAGTTTCGGCCATGCAGTCCTCATCAAATTATTTGCAATGAGTAAAAAGTGCGTTAACTCCAGATGCAGCTCAGATGAAGGTTCATCGAGTCCAGATCAATACTGTCGAGTTGTATCCAGAAGGAGAATGACGAGGTTCCCGAGGACTTGTTCACGAGGGAATTCAATCGTCTGCGCGCTCAAACCTCCTCAATTTACATCCATAATGGAACCTCTCAGAGCAAATACTCATTTGTTTATTGTGGCCTTCTCCTCGTCGGAGCCAGGAGACATCGTTCTTCCCGTCCAAGTGATCATTGGTTCCCTCTCTGATGAGAAGGCCGATAAAGTGACCCCTCGAAATATTGATTTGGGATCTTCTGTCGCAGTCGCGAGAAAATTTCCTTCGTGCGTGGGTCAGCATCGCAGTGAGTGTTGCAAGTTCACATCACTGTGCGTACTCTTTTTGGAGCAGCAGGATGCATGTGAAAACATCCGAAGAGACAACGTGCATATAAGGTGAACACAATTTGAACTTTTTATGGCCAAAAGCATCCTGTTAAGAATTTTAGTGTGCTGAACAACCTGCGCTCAGTGGTATTGCCTTTTTGTTGTGTTCTTTCTGCTCATGTGCTCGGCGTCATCGCCTTTTTGCATTCTTTCTGTGTTTTGCTTGTTCTTTTCTGTTTTGTGAAAGCGCATTTTCTGCACTTGAGACAACGCTCACATCACGGCGTGCACAATCCAACGTTGCTTTTCTCAAAGCGTTGAGCTTCGTGTGTCTGCAGGTCCCTCTGAGCGACGGCGCATGCGGCAGCAGGCATGTCGGCGGCGCCGCCCGACGTGACGGGCTGGAGGATGGTGTGGGCCCTGCTGGTCGCGCTCGCCATGCTCTGTCCTCCGCACACCGCCTCACAGCACCTACCGACGCGCGATGAGACCCACTTCCACTTCCAAATCAACCACGCCGAGATTTTCTACGACACCAAGTTGCTGCCGGACGGCGCCGAGGCGATAACGTACATCTTCAACAACACCGAGAGGAGGTTCGCCACCGATCCGCCTGTTCATGCACTCACCTTGACACGAAATGGCAGAAGCCAAAGTTTCGCTGAAAACGACAACTTCGTGCATATGGAAATTTCAACAGCATCGCGCAGCAAAAATTGTTCAATCAAATGACAAAAAATATTTTCCATTGTGTTCAACATGCCCAATGCACGTGAATGTTGCAGGTTTTTCTTCCTGGTCGAGGAGGAGAACACTCCGCTGTCCATCACCGTCACTCCCTGTGGTTCGCTCGTCGACTGGTCGCTCGAAGTACACGACATTCCCCAGGAGTTCAGTGGCGCCTACTCAGGTGCGTACGTAGAACTTCCCTGCAGGGGAATCAACCTCCAGGCTGTAGCGTCTGCAAGGAATAAATGGTTGTGATTCACACGGTTGAAATTTTGGTTTTACCCTTGCGGCTCCTTCACGTTTCAGATGCGGATCAGCAGGATGAAGAGGACGAGCTTCTGCGCCACGCGAACCGCATCGCGGCCGAGGCGGCGGTGGCGAGGCCGCTCGTGATGCGCCGCTACAGCGGGCAGCGCGCCGCCACCTTCCTCACGGACGCCGGGCCCGCCGGCGTCTACACGCTCATCGTGCGGGCGCGCGAGGACGACACGAGCGTGCGCATCTACGCCACCACCACGCCCTACTCGGACCACCCTTACCCAGAGCTGCCCTTGGACCCGGACGTGCACGTGTTGTCGGTGAACGAAGGCGGCGTCACGCTGAGGTGGAAGCCCAGTCCGACGGACGCAGCGCACGGCTTCGACGTGCAGTATTGTCTGATGGCGAACAGGAAGCGGAACTTCGAGAGTCTGTGCGGCGCGGAGGCGTTCATGCACGGAGAGACGCCACCGACGGCGCCGCCGCACGCTGGGTTCGGGTTCGCGTGGGAGCAGGAGCACACGCGTGCCTTCCGCAGTCAGCTGCACCCGCAGACGTCGAGGAGACCTCAAGACGTGACATTTCTCTGCATCGGAAAAAAGACGACGTACACGTTTCACAACCTGAAGCAAGGAGAGAGATATTTCTTCGACGTTTTCGTGGTGAATCCTCGCAATAATAGAAGCTCGACTTACAATGGATCATCAGCCGTTACAAAAAAGAACATGAAGACTTTTCCTGCGAAACGAGGCAAACTTGTTGTTGTTCACATAAAGAAATATTCTGGACATAAGCTGTTCAAATATGAACACACAAAATCAACAAAAGAATTGATAATATCAGTTTTGCCCTGTCAAAGCGAAATGAACATAAAAGTGTCTCGCAGAGGCAAGGTGGTGGCGCGAGGCGTTGTCAGTGACTTGGAGAACTTCACAATACGACGGGCCAAGAAGGGAGTGTATCTCATCGACGTCACAGTCGTACAATACCGCAGCGCGTCGCTGCAGCTCTTCATCGGCACCAGATCCAAAGACTTACCTTATCCAGAACTGCCCGAGGACAGACGGATAAAAGTCTTTCAAAACAAACGTTCCTGTGATACTGTCACAGTGGCGTGGTTGGCCACCCGCAGAAAAGTACAATACTGTTTGTACGCCATCAAACCAGCAGCTGCCATTTCACAATTCCTTCCACGGACACTCTTCGCCGAGGGCAACAAGTGCGTGGGCCCTGGAAGTCGAAAGAGAGGTGAGAAGATCATGTGTAAGGCAGTACGGTACAAGAACAAACGACGAGCAGTGATGACGGAAGTCGTCAGTCGACTCCAGCATCACACCAGATACACTTTTGAGGTTTACGCCACATTGCCAGGTTCCAATGGCCAGACATTATCATATAAACCCACCAGTATAGTAACTAGTGGCAGCAAATGTTAGTAAATTAGACTATTGTTGCTCTAATTTTATGTTTTGAGACAGCGTGCGTGATCTTGACCTTGCTTTCGAGGTGACGGGCGAGGTCACGAAACTGACGCAACGTCAGTATGCACACGGTATCCAATTTCGTTGTTTGTGTCAGAAAGTGTCTTCCAACCTCTTCAATCTTGATCTGGTGCACGGAACAAAAAATTCAGCGAGCATGGTTGCTTCATTTCAGGAAGATGAAAAGCAAAAAGCACTTTGCGTCTTTTAAAGGCATCTGATCTGACCGCTTGGGGGAGGGGGTAGACTGCACGCGCCTTTCAGAAAATCAAATTTGTGTTGTCAGCTTGCTCTTGCTTGCACTTCAGTGTGAAAGAAAAATTCAAACTGGTCTGCACAGAACTGCGCAGAAGTTTTTGCAGAACACACCAAAAAAAAAAAAAAAGAGAAAAGACAAGAAAAAGACTGCAGCAATCGCGTTTTGTTTTGTCACAGTGATCTCAAATACTGAATCAATAGACGAAGCGCGCTTGGACAGCGCGCTTCTGCCGAGTCGTACTGATCGTACAGGCATGATGTTTAGTCTGTAGACAGTGTACACACGTTTTATCGTTCCTCTAGTCACATATCCAATTTTGTGCACAATCGGCAAAAAAAATTACCTCAAACGTAGACCTCCGTCAATTGAAAAGGAACACACGACATAATTGTGCACGTGCACAAACAAGTCTACGGCACATCCTGCATCCAGTTGATTCGGCATTGCGGTTTGTCCGGTCCGTTGGTTCAGTGGTGTCTTGCAGTCTGAATTCATGGGGACCAGAACACAAGCTTCGGAGCTGTTCATAGCATTGCACATGTACAACGGTAGATTTCAGAAAATGCTCTGACGAAATTGTGTGGGCCTTGCAGGGCTCAAACAGATGTCGGATCAAATGGACACCAGGATTGTTTCGTCTGTTGTGCTGCTCATCTCAACAAGTTGAAGTTCATTCCGTGATACTGTTGCTAGATATTTTCTGTGGTCACAGGAGTTTTCGAGGCTTTTTTTGTAATCGAAGTTCAGTGATCATTTTCAGCACTTTAGTCGAGTCAAGCTGAGTTACGAGTACAAATGTACAGCTGTACAGATCTTCATACATGTGATAATTCTTGACAAAAAGGAAAATTTGTGTACTTTTTGTACTGCGCATTGACGCTAAAATCACAAATAAATGGCGAACTGCATGCATGCACCCTTTTGGTTTTGCCATGCCGTAAACAAATTGACATTGCTTTGGGTGCTTTCCTTCGGGGTGGGGTGAGACAAGCACAAATGTTGGGAGTTCTTCTGTACTTCTGGGGCAAAACACGATGATGCATGTAAATCGCAAGTGTACAACTAATTGTTAAAATTGTCAAAAGCCACCAACTTTAAATGGACAACGGCAAGATCCGTGCGTGCCGTGGACTTGTTGAAGCTGCCTCGCACGCGCTGCAGCATCACGACTTTGTTGTTCATTTGGTAGATTCATTGCATGGGACCACAATTTTGTCCAAACTTGCTTCTGTCTCGCGTAAGCACTCGTATGTCTTTTTTCTCTGTGAAAAGTTTCTGGACAAATGTTCTCACACTTTTTTCTGCAATGTGGAGCGCCTGTTTTGTCTGAAGCTCAAGGCAAACGGAAGTGCGAGCACATTTCGCCGATGCGTCCGCACATGCAGCTTTAACGTTGTGTGTTTTTGAAAGGGTAAAAACGTCGGAAGACAGGGTTCTCACACTGTACTCGTACAAAAATGGTTCCTGTGAAATCACACAATGACTTTTCGAGACCTTTGGTCGAGAAAGGAGTTGTGTGATTGAACAGGAACCCTTTTTGTAAGGTGAGAACCCATTTC
>JAAUXT010015503.1_pt1 | contig 30400 bp, 30 predicted proteins | sample 7278171 | NCBI WGS metagenome assembly JAAUXT01 (sample SAMN14350112, study PRJNA611818) | marine sediment metagenome | isolation source: surface marine sediment (1.8m) | place: French Polynesia: Moorea | collected 2018-08
AGCTAGTAGTAAGATTACCGCTGGAATCGAAGTTAAGAAACTTATTGGAACGTTGCCCTGCGCTCTGGTTAATGCGGGTAACGCCAGCATCAACGACCCGATTATCGAACCCAAAATCCAATTCTCCAGTAGACCCACCCGGCTGATGGTACTGCTGGATTATCATCGTCAATTTATCGAGTGCCGTCTCGTGCGATTCAGAAGGGAATGGGTCATAGGGTCGATAATCGGTTAACTGATTAACGTCGATGTTGCGCACAATGGTGACATCATGACCAGAAGTAGGGGCAAAATCGAATTCGACGTTACCCCCCGGTGCATTTTCTTGATCACTATTAATACGTATCGTTATGCCAGTAAGCTGCTCGACACCGTTGACGTATACGTCTATATACTCTTCCCAACCGATCAGTGTCTGAAAGTCGAAATAGAAGACCGTATTGGTGCCATCAGCGGTAGTGGTACTCTGGATATGAGTAGTTGTTACAGTCATGTTAGAACCCTAATTGCTCTCTTAGATCTACTGGTTCTCCCGGAGGAGATATCGGTCCTCTTACAGCAGACCCACGTAGCACCATTTCTCTATCAACATTGCCCGTCTCACGTAACGTCTCAGCAGCCCGTTTAATGTAAGTTAATGGGTCACCAGCACCTATCATATCAGACATTATATCTGATACCTCAGGTATACTTGACCCGATATCAATCAATTCTTCTAAGAACGTAGCCGTGCCGACTCGCCTGGCTGCTTCCATTCCTCTTTCAAGTAACGCTGCTTGCAACCCTTTTGGCCCGCGACCGCCCGGTTTATCAGATAACGCCTTATACTGTCGATGATCTATTACCTTATTAAGTATCTCTTTACGGGCTTTACCCATATGCTGGATATATGAATCATATATAATACCCTCATCTCTATCAAGCGACAGTAAATCGAGATTAACAGGCCCAATAGATACAACCGGATCCGGATCTTGTGGTGTAATGCCATTAGCTACGAACTCAGTATCTACAGCGGTTCTATCAACTCCTATTCCCGACCGAACACCCAACATCTTGGATCCGATTTCGCCCGGACCAGGTTGCACTATCTCACCATCCCAATACCGAGCTGGGCGCACATATCGAACACCAATATCAAACGGTGTACGATTTTGTATCTTCTGCTTCAGGTACGGAATCAGATCTTGCCCTGTAGCCTTAGGCGCCATCGGTGTATTAACGGTATCAGCTGCCGCAGCTAATGCGCTGGAGTATGGCACCATACCACCAGCAATATTACTTGCTACAGAATGGATCGACTTCTCGCCCGTAGCTACATTCACAAAATCAACGAATCCGGCTACCCAACTCGAATCGAATACATTATTGGCTATAGCATTCGCTGCTGCCGCCATTCCTGCCGCTGCATCCTTCTCATTTTTGGCGTACCGAGCTTGCTCGAACCCGTCGAGCATAAGCGCGATTGCTGACCCGAACGGATCGGTTTTCTCTAGACTGTACCACGTGTCGCCAATCTTAACACCTTGAGATCTCCACCCGGTCGCCTGTTCCAGGTTCCGCCGCTGCCGATAGTCGGTCGGGCCAGAGCCCGTGACGATGCCAGCCTCATAAAGTCCGTACACCACCGCCGACATAGAATAAGCGCTGGCAATCTTCGCTAAAGCATAATCCCGAGCTGCGCCCCCTTTAGCTATTCCTTCACGAATGTCTTTACCTAACGGAGCAAGAGGCGTTAGTTCCATCGTGTAACGGAGTAAATTAGCGGGCGTGGTAACGAACGGCATGACAAACGAGAATGCTGGATACTTGCCCATCAATGAACGACCCATGGTCGCCAATGTACCGACCGCACCACCTAGCTCAGCTCGAGTAAACGTTAATTTATCAGCTTCTTCCATCGCAGCATCATAGATTTCTTTTGGTAACTTCCTCATGACATCATCGACATGAGCTACCAATTCCGGACCTTCCAGACCCTTCATTATTCCATCCCGAGTAGCAAGTGAATAAGCTTCTCGATTAAATGATACTGCTTTAAACGATTCGTCTTGCGCCCGCAACAGACGGAACGAAGCGGTCATTGCTAATTCTTTAGCCCTATTGGCCGCTGATCCTTCCAATAGACTCTCGGTCTCATCCTTAAATTGCAAAAACATAGATTCATTGGTCTTAAGCGTATGCCCCATCATCTTTATAGCATCTATGGTACTGGTCATGGCAGACACATTACCCGCTATCTGATCAGCCATATATGCTCTATTAGTAGCGCCAGTTATCGCGCCTCTGGTCTCGCCGATCGCCCCTGCCACCATACGAACACCAGACTCGTAAGTTTGTGTCGCCAGAGACGAGGCAAAATTAACCATGTGCGTAGTCGGACTCGACAGGATGTTATTCTTCCAGTAATTGACCATGACCTTCATGCCGGAATTAGCTTTATTAGCCATATGATCAAGCGCTGCTCCGATCCCATCAGATGATGCCGTATTGCCGAATAACTGGGCATGAGCAATAATGGCATCCGGCCCACCATCTTGCATATTCATTATAGCAAGGTCTTTAAGATTATCGGCATCCAACGCCGTAGCCAACATCTTCTGTTGATTTAATGCTCGTGCTGTCTCGGATGCATTATTGCGTACTGTCTGGTATACAGCTGCCATTCGTTGGTATGATATCTTATACTCGGTCAACGTCTGTAATGACGTATCTCCGGCAATAATACGGTCGGCTAACCTCTGTGTCGATTGTCCCATATTAACTAGCATCCTGCGAGCCCCGAACATCTGTTTATCCGTCAACAATCCACCTTTATTCTGCCCGGTCATCAACTTGATGATATCGGACTCTATCTTAGCCGCATTCTCTGACGCCGCACGCACCTCGTTCCACGGACGCACCCCGGCTTTATGAGAAGTACCCATTACCTCAAGCAGCTTGCCTAGATCCTCGTCCGTCTGTAACCCTTTCATTAACCGATCGGCTTCTACAAAACCGGGTTTCGTCTGTCTCACACGATACGCGTCAAGAGTACCCATTGCATCGGCACTCTCATCGACAATGGGGGACACAGTTTGGCGGGCATTACTTATTACGTCACGGGTACTCCGACCCATAGATCTTTTAAGTATACCGGGTAATGCCCGCATACCGGCGGCCACTTGGATCTCTTGCGGTGAAGCTTCTGGGTTTATTTCAGCTGCTTCATTCATAAATTGGCCTATCGCCCCCACTTGTTGCGAGGACGATACTGCTAATGCATCATCTATGAATTGCTTTCTAGTAGGTACGGTCACTGAATCTACCTATTAAATTAGACCATCCAGCTTTGCCTTTCTTAGCTACATAACGCCGGACTGGTTCAGCGGTGCCGAGCACGCTCGCTGCCCCTAACCCTGCACTTAATCCCGCGCCTACTGCCGTGCTGATCGCTACGTCGCCGCGATCTGTTTCTCCTCTTTCGCCACCCGCAATTTCTGCCCGTTGAACTGATGCTGACGTATTCCCTACCGATATGGAACCCTCTATAGCACTCGCGACAGCTCCGGCCACCATACCTGCTAAAAATTTAGCTATCCCTTTACGAGCAGCAGCGCTGGCAGCTTTAGTCATCAATGCCCCAGCCCCAAATCCCAGGTAATTAAGCGGATCAGTAACCATACCATATAGCGCTCGCCCGGTCTCAGCTAAGTTATCGGCATCCATTTCATCATACATGCGCATAGCGGTCAGAAATGATCGCCCATATTGCGGGTCATTCGACTGGTAGGCGTAATTAGCCATAAGCGCCATCTCAGGTGTATTCCACCAGAATACGCCCATCTTCTTCTTAAGATAATCGCTTACTTCTTGGTCGCCCACAACCTCCGACGGTTCCCCTGTGTCGTGACTATAGATATAACGCGCCGCGTCAATCCATGCCGGGTCATTTGGTAGATCATCCTCTGTAATTCTTCCTTGTTCGGCAGATTCGACTTGTTCACCTCCCTGTTCTCCCACTTCATCTTCTCCGTCGGATCGACCCATTTCGATGAATCGTTGGTTTCCACTTTCGGCATCGAGAACGCTCCTATGAACGATTTCAGCAGCGCTCCACGCTGCCATTGCTTTATTTGGATCATTGGCCCATGGAGTATTCTGTAGCTCATGCTCAAAATCAGTCAATGATCCACCTTGTTCCATCATTCCATAGGCGATGCGGTTCAGCCCATCAACATCGTCCCACGGCACCCCAGCGGTTGAACTTACCTGAGACTCACGCAGAGCGGACATCCCCGCATCAATCCATTCTGAATTTTGGAACCTATTAAATACCTGCTCCCCTGTAGCTACATCTCGGCCAGCAATATGCAAAGATGATGGCCGTATGTGTTTATTAGGTAAGATTACTTCGCCGCTTGGAGCCGGAGAGAAGTTAACACCATCATTATATGCGGCGAAGTAATCATAATCATCAGCCGGTACGCCGTAATTAGCTATGCTCGATTTCTCATATGCGTTGGTAAACTTGCCCTCTGCCCGTTTCTGATTCTCGGCATCGATCTGACCTTGAATACGCAAAGCTTCTTGCCCGCCCGGAGTATCTTCCATAGCAAAGCTCGACATGCCGTCCATATAAAATTGATCCAGGTCATACTGATCGCTCATTACCTACTCCCATAATAATGCGTCCGTACTGGGCGATTAAATAATTTTCTCATACGATCTGTACGCTTATTCTTACCAAATTTAGTTTTAAGTTTATTAATAGTATCTCGTGTAATTGGATTCTCATGCCCAGCAGCCGCATCTAGTGTTTGGGCAGCGTCTTCTACAGTGAGATCTCCGGAACGCATCTTATCTTCAACGTTCTGCCGTGTCTTCTCCTGATTAACTTTACCCTCATCATCCCGTACAATATGAGAATTAGCCGATTGCCCGTCACTCAATGTCATCTTACGAGCTTGATCAATGTTATCCTGTATATTCTTACTGATATAGTTCTGCTTATTAGTCTCCCACCACTGATGCGGATCGAATCCTGGTCCGGTAGCCTGTGCTGCCCGTTTCAACTCATATTCGGCTTCAGCCGCCAGTATTGCATGCGGGCCAGCTTCATCAAATATACCACCAAACGATGACTTGGTGCCGCCAGTCATCATAGTCCATATATAATCCTCAACTATTTTAACTTCCGCATTATCATAATTAAACTCACCCGCACCATTAATTTGACGGAAGAGCTTATCAAACGTCTCGGTCTTGATCTGAGGTTCGCCCATCTCCGCACCAGTAACCGGATCTACGCCCAACGCAAGGTACAGCCGATCTACGAGAATTGATCGCCTCTCAGCTATGCTCATGCCTTCTACAGGGATGGACAAAGCTCTGATCTCCGCCTGCAGCCCGCGTACCGTATCCTCATTGTCGAACGCAGACCCGGTATTCGCATCAATAAGCGACCGGTTAATGGTAAATAAACTCTTAGCATCGCCGGGTTCCATCCGTTTCATTGCTTCGCCGACATCAGTCCAGTCTTTCGGACCAGTCATCATCATGCTAGTAGCCAGATCAGCATACATTTGCTGACTATGCATCTGTCGAGCTTCGATCGCTGCCATCCGAGCTTCCTGTTTAAAACCCCGGATTTGGCTATTCATCTGGCTCAGAAGTTGATGCCGATCCTCGTTACGTAATGCAGGATCTGCGAGCAATTGACTCTTAAGCTGTTCCATTTGCCCAGCGCTACTAGCTTGCCCCATTCCCACCACATATTGATTTTTACGCACACGATAAGGAAGATCGACGGTCGCGCTGGCGTATTGGTCTGGGTCCCAAACACCAGTGTTAACTGCGGCTTCCGCGATGACAGTTGCCCCTTCGATGTTACCGGCATTTACTGCATCCTCGAACTGTTGATTGGTCTTGGCCGCCATAAATGCGACCTGATTCTTATTACGTGATACAATAGCTTTATTAATACCATCGCGATAATAAGCAGCGTAGTTAAGGCGTAGATCACCAAGACGACCACGACCGTGAACTTGGGATGCTGCCTTGTCGTAGGCTTGTTCAGAAAGTCTGCTATATACATCTACAGCAACCTCATGAGCCGCTACCATCGGCCTGCCGCCAGCGTCTACCCCTATGGCACTTAACTCATCAGCAGTATAGAATCTTTTCGATGAAATCTCAGCATTAATACGCCCCATTTCCTCTATGAGACCAGCTTTCGCACCGGCTAATGCATTATCATAATACGCAGTAGTAATATTATCAGTGACCTCACTAAATGCATCTACAATACCGCGCCGGGATTGGGCACGAATAGACTCAATCCGAATCGGCTCGGTCGTTCCGCCTCTTCCTAGTGACGGCAGCTGTCTATTATATTGTATCTGAGGTAATCTCATTACCACCAACTCGTAGCTTTACCCACCGATGAAATACCACCGGCAATGCCTTCATATAACGTTGACTGGGCTCGTGCTTTACCTTCCTTGCGCGCCATCCTGCCCCGTTCTCGTATAATGTCGGCACGACTGGCTCCGGACTTAGCTATCCAATCAATTTCTCGCAGATTCTCTTCCTCCATCTCTTTAAGGAACATAGATACAGTCCCCTGTACCTTAGTGCCCGATGCCGCCGCTAATGCCCGCGCTTTAGCTTCTTGCTGCTGATGCTCCAATTCCGTCCGACGCACCTGTTCCTCAGTCTCCATCCGCTGGTACTCGACATCCCGCTCGTACGAGCGCTCTGATTCTTTAGCTGCCTTCTTCTGATCTTTGTAGCCTTTATATGTGGTATAAGCTTGTACACCGCCCATAACCAGCGGAACTGCTACTGCCATGATTGGTGCTGCTGCGCCCATTATATCACCTTACCATATATACTAATCGATTGACCATCCGGACTATAGTGTCGTAAATAGCCCTCATTCTTAAACCCGAGCATCGATAAGAACCTATGGTACTCATGATTTCCGGGATTGCAAAACGCTTGTAGCCTGTGCAAATGAGCCGCGCTCATGTGCCCATTAATTATTCTCCGGCATCCTCTAATGAAACCGACCCCGTGACCCCTTACATCGTCCGAAATCAGAGCCCATATCGATTCCACGCCCTCGTGTTGTGGAATGAACCCGCAAGCAGCCACCGGTTTCCCGTCTACATAGCATGCTACAAGTAGCCGCGTCATAACAACCATATGTACCTGCGGAAACTCGCCATTCCGGTAATGAATATCGTGCAGAACCTCCGCCGGTTCCACTGCCTTGAATTCGATCATCGCTGCCGCCCTGCTGTAAGGGATCCACTTATATAACGGCTGGTAGCCCATCTATCGGCAGGTAAACTACGCCTTTCGAGTCGCTTGACAGGATCCACCTGGAATCCGTCAACGTTACCGTAACGGTTTGATGCCCACTGTTCGAGTGATGTACCGGCGCGTTCGATCTTCTGTCGATTTGCTTGGGCCATACGACGCTGAGAATACGCCGAGCGGTCCTCCGCCGACATTTGCCTTGTAGCCATCTGAAAACCACTGTAAGGATTCGGATTTTGAAATCGTTCATGCCGTTCTCTCAAGAACTGATACTCTGGCCCTTCCTGAAGTTTCTTGATCTCTTGCTTGAATAATTTATCCTTGTCTACTACAGGGGGTGGTTCCGACTCTTGCTCTTGTCGAACCTCTTCCACCGTTCCTCCGATAGTTCCACTCGCCGCATTTCTCGCTCTTCGTAAAGCCGCTGCTTTCTCTTCCTCTTCCCTACGTTCTTGTAACTCGTCGGCAGCCGCTTTATCTTCTGGAGTCTCGGCATATACGGACTCCCTGATTTGAAGATACTGGCGCTGGTAGTTTTCCCAGACGAGACCAGGATCGGGCTTTGGAATATTGAATGCCATGCTGCTCATAACGAATCCAGTGAAAGCTCGCCATAGATTGCCAACACCTGAAGCATAACAGGCAGATCCTGATGCACCATTATCTGCCCATTATTGTGGACATGCTCTGCAGTTCCCATGGATGTACCAGTTATGCCCAACTCCGATACTCTCCGTGCCCCGGTCATCGATTGAGGAATAGTATCCATAGGAGTGACCGCTGATCGTTCTGGCGGTCGTCTCCCATTAATCTTGGGCAATAAACTATCATATATATATACGTATATCTTTACCCATTGCTTAAGCATACCTAATGAAGTCTGGTTATCAGCCATGAACTCCATCGGCAGCGTATATAACTGGCTATCGAACTGTAGCCCTACAATAGAATCCTGTGACTCCCATTGTAAGCTAACACTACCATTAGTAACCACCTGATCCGGGTGCACTCCGCCACGAGTCCAGATCTGCACCGTTCTACCTTCAAGATGCTCTAATCCATCGATAGTCTTTTGCGGCTTAGTGTAATACCGATACGCCCATGAATCAGTACGCACCCAATATAAATCCATATGCTCGAAATCACAAGTATCATCCTGGCGCGTAGTCATGAAACATGGCAATGACGTACCCGATGGTAATGTCGTCACCGCTACCGACCACACTTTACCGTCAGTGTCATGCCGATGCCACCCAAATATACGCTTGTCTCGTTCATAGGTAACACCTATGTATTTAGCATCATTAGTTACTATCCATATTATATTATTAGGATTCTGTGCCCAAGCTATCTCAGATATATGTCCCTCAGTTATGTGCTCGGATGCGAATGATATATCCTCAGATTGCCAGTTATTCGATGTCCACTCATATTGTATAACGCGTAGCTTACGTCTATCGCCAGATACATAAACGAGCGCGTCCCCGACAATAACTGGTTGAATAAACGTTGAGCCATATCCAGACTGTTTCTTAACCTGGACATCAGACGGCGTAAGTATCGGTCCATCTGATGTTACTAGTAATTCGGCTTGCGATGTGCCTATTACCAGATCCTTAGTTACTGCCATCCATACTATGCGACCAGGGAATTGTATCGTACGATTGAATCCATCATCATCCTGCGTTCCCTCCGTAAAATCGGTGTAACTGCCGGATTGCGACGCCCAGAACGTTTCTGGTTGGAATGGCGTGCCTCCTAAAAATAACCGGCCTTGGTGTACTACACCTGTCGCGGGCCAATTATTACCATCCCAGCTAGCCGGTTTGCCAGTAAACGTTACCGGAATAAATGTCCACCCGCCCATACCATCATAGTCAAGCTTATAGGGCTGATGATTCGGGTGTAACAGGTAGTAATCATTAGACCCGATCAAATGAATGGTATGTATCCTACGAAGCTCTGATGTCGGCCATGGTGTCACAAATGATGTTTCGCCCGCGCCAGCCGGATCTCGACATGTCATCTCCAGCACAATAACGTCGCCCGGCGGATAAGTCAAATTTTGATTAACGACTTGTATACGAATCCAGAATGATGCTACGTTGGGAGTAAACTTAAACGCTTGCGATGTCGGAGCCTGTTCATATGCTATGTCGGTCGCACCATCCGTAGTACCTATATATATGTCATATATATTATAGTGATCCACCATCACAGTTAATTCGTGCTCGACCCCTACAGATGTGGTCGTAACCTGTTGACTGATTGCTTGCCAACGAGTCTGATTAGCATGTTCGGTAGGCGTAAGAATACACGAACCATCGATAAAGGTGGTAGTACCGGCACCACTAGAACTCACTGCCCAATAATCACCGCCTTGCTCAAAATTACTGTTACTAATTAACTCAGACGCTGGTGGAACGACAGCGCCCGATAGATCAATAACTTCCAGTTTCAGATTAGTAAGCTTGATAAAGTACGACGAGTTAAACCTACTGTCGAGCGCAATTATCCTCTGCGGTTCTTGTTCATAAAATCGGTTGATAAATCGCATGCCCGGTCTCGACCGAGCTGGACCACGCGAATCACAGTACATATTCCGCAACATGCTGACGGCTTGAGCATAGCCTTCCGTGTTCGTACGACCGAACATCAACGGCGTTAGCTCTCCAGCCGCGAAGCTATTTTGGATTGGTCTTACTTTCGGCATCGGTATTTTCTATTTCGATATCCACGGCCAATTCGCCGTCGGTCATCCCCGACATAAGGATGTTCTCAAGTCTGCTTACTCTCCCGCTTACCGAACTAACACGCGTGCCATGTGTGTCTATCATTTCATGAAAATTATCGATGTATCTCGGGAGCACGATATCGCGCATCTCCACCACGCTGGTCTGCACTTCCTGTAGCGTTTGGTGCATGCTGATAAACATGCCTACGCCTGTTATCAAGGCCGTTAACAGAGAAGCTATAATGACCCATGGTAATTTTTCGTGTGCTGTATTCATTACGGAGGTTCTGACGTTGTTACCCGGATATTGGCAATGTACATCGTGTTAACGCTTCTAGGCGCCGTTGGCCATGTCTTGCCAGGGTTCACGAAGAATTCCAACCGTATTACTTGAATACGTTTGGTCGTTCCCGCATCGGGACCCATCCACGGGATGCCCGTATACTTCCCATCTGTCGCCCCATTTATCCAAAACTGATATTCACCATCTTTGACGTTCGGGGCCGAATTCATCTTGACCCAGAACTTAACCCTTTGCCATCCGCCCACTTGATTGATGCGGCCATTGTTATCCTCATGAAACCCGGATCTTGTTCCACGATTCCAAAAATATTTATAGGTGACCCACTTCTTGCCGCCACGACTCATCATCCTCAACGACCATCCATTCTTGGAACTGGCATTTCCCGTCACAGCTCCGGTACTGCTCAATCCGCCCATCTTGGCGTTGATGCCGTGATTGCGCCAATCGTCCACCCATGACGGGTCCATGTAAAGATCGTATTCAAATGTGGCTTCACTGACCGCACGAGAGAGGTCGTAGCGCTTGTTGAACCAATTGAGATTACCCGGTGCCCATCTTATTTCCCCGACCCGCCCTTTTCCGTTACCGGTCGGGTCGTTGCGAATGAACACATTAGTACCGCGCCATCTCGTATTGACCGGGGTCGTATTGAAATCGGACTGCCACAAAACGAATTGACTTGGATCGGGAGGCGGATCGGGATCAACTCCCGGATCGGGAGGCGGATCGGGATCGACTCCCGTATCAGGTAGTTCTCCCGGCGGTAAATCCAACTCACGAGCCTCTTGAACCATGTCCCCTATCGTAGTCAAGGTGCCGTCCGCATTGCCCACGGTATCTCGAACCGTCTGACCTTCAGCGGTCAACACCTCGTCCATGGGGTAATTGTGGATCACGGTCCATTCGTCGTTTTGTATGTTGTAGATCTTTACATTCTTGATGCTCGCATGGACCATTCTGTCCGCAAAATCCAAGCGCCCGCCCAGTCGAATGTTATTGCTTACGTTCCCCGCATCTCCCGCTTTCACCCTGCATTGAACATCGTCTATCTGATCTTCGATGACCGAGATCAAAACGTAAGAATTCTCGGGGTCGCTCGAATTGGGATATAAGGCTTCGGTAATGCGGAACCATTCGCCGACCACCATTCCGGTCCCGGCTTTAGTTCGCGAATGACTGCCCCGCATGGGGCGAACGAAATTGTCAGCTTCCAGTGCCAGCCTGGAATGTAAACCGCTGCCATGAGAATCCGAAGATGTCCATATTTCTTGGGCTCTATCCGTGCCCGATTCCTCTAGACGGATATCCATTTCCACTATATTGTGCTGCGTATTGTCCAGATTGACCGGCAAGGTGATGATCGTATTCTTGAACACCGTCTGCATTTTCACGGGCTCTACACCCAAGGACTCAACGACGTTAACCGCACTGTTTATGTCAACCGCTGTTTGGGCAGCAGGATCTTGGCTGATGATAAGCCCCGCCGCAATGGTGTCGTTATAGGCGGTACTTTGAACATTCAGCGTTAACCCTATGTCCGTCAATATGGCCGTTGCTTCTGCCGTTGTCAGACTTCTGATTTCGGGCACGGTCACTTGTGTCGGAGGTGGCAGAGGTTCGGGATATTCGGTAAACGTTTCCCAAGGTTCGTTAAAACCTTCGCCTAGCTCTAAATAGGCATCGGCGTTGCCTACTTCATCCGGCACTATCAAATTATCGATGGCCGCGACCTTCAGCGTGTATTGATGTACCTTTATGCCTGCTTTGAATATCTTGATCCGGCGCAACACACCATGGAAACTGACCCCGTTTCCTTTCATCAGCGCCCGTCCACCAAACGAAAGCGGACTGGTTGACGCCCCCGCTCCGACGTTAGAGCTACCCACGGTGACGCCGTTAACTTTTACGATCACCTCGCCAGCGGTAGGCGACAATGGGTTGAACTCTTCCTCGATATGTACCAACTGCCCCACGACAATGCCCGTATCGATACGGGTCGAAGAGTCTTGCGAACGCATGGGCCGGAACGCATTGTTAACGATCAGCTCGTTACGTCCGAGTTTACCTGTACCCCAATTATCGTCCGTACCGTAAATGAACTGTTGACGTGTACCTCCCGCTTCCCGCACCGACATTTCATAGGTAATCACATAGGATTCGTCATCACTAAGCGTTACCGGCGTGCGCAAAAACGTATCGTTTTGAAACACCAATTGGGATTCGGGATCAGGTCCGGGGCCGGGATCAGGCGGTTCAGTCGTACCTTCCGGATCATCGATCCAACTGCCGCTTTGCATGTCCAGGACTCCGTCCATGCCCCCCACAACGTCCTTGATCGTCCCGCCATCAGCCACGTTATCGTTAATCGGCCAATGATGGATCAACGTTCCGGTTTCATCCTTGACTTTGAAGTCTTTGATATACCCGTTCCACTCGTCGCTACCGAATCTTGGGCCTATTGCCCAAGGTCCCGGACTCGGTATGGAAGTAGTGCCCAAGCCAGTCGTGGATGCCGTACCCAAGCCCGAGAACGTTACCGTTGCCGTACCAGGCGGATCGATAGCTTCGGTCACAGTATAAGTCGTGCCCAATACGAAAGCGGTCGCCGGACCGACTATATTCTTGCCCCCTGTAGTACGCCCCACTCGATAAGCCGGGGCCGGTTGCCACCTGCCGAAAGACTGTTCGTCTCCCGTCCGCCACACGTCCGCAGTGAGGGCTACGAACCCGTCCAGCCGTGCAGTGTATTCTACAGTGTGGACCTTGGAAGGGTCGCACCAACCCGTAGCAAAGTCAATTTTGGTTTTGTTCGAGAACTGCAATACCTTGCGGATCGGCTCCGGCCCCGGATCCGGTGGCGACCCTGTAACATTTCTTGAATACCTGTATTCGTGGATGTTATGACGGTAATTTCTTGCGATAAATATCTGATCAAAGGTATCCGTGTAATCGGCTTTGTCCTGGTGAATACCGATTGTCCATTGCCCACCAACAATGCCTTGCGTCAATGCGGGCCAATTCACTTCGTCCCATGAACCGCCATTGAAACGCATCGCCGTTTTCTTGTCGGCGAAATTCCAGGCTATCTCAACGAATATCCAATCCCCGATTACGCCCGGAGGCACGGCAATATGCTCGGCATCGGTCGCCCAACGGAACCTCATCGTCGGTTGATCCCCAGCAACGCCGGATTCCGGACCCACCAAACTAACCCGCCACGTCGTGCCGCTGCCGTTCTCGCGGAACAACGAAGGTAAACTAGTAAGCGCGTTGAATTCGTTCTTCTTCCACCAGAATCCCAACGTGCCTTTGTCAAAATCGATATTCCCGGTGGTATCGAACGACAACGGTCTGAATCCGACCTCCACCGCATCCGCCACAACACCCTTTACCAATGAAACATTAGTATTAAACTCGTGTTGAACGCCCTCGCCGATCTCGGGCGCCCGATTGCCTTCAGCCCAATCCGCCGTGTAATAGAACGAAAAATCTTCTTCCGAGATATTCGGATTACCTATTTGACTCGAATAACGGTACCGGTATATATCCGCTTCAACCCTATCAGTGATAAACACCTGATCGATAGTGTCTTGATATCGTTCAGGGTCACTGCTTTGTGTTTGATGATGACCTATCGTGAAATGTATGCCCGGTGTCGGAGCCGTTACCCCTGTCGCAATGTGTCGTATCCAAGTCCGTCCGTCGATGCGCATGGACGACAACTGGGCGGCAATATTCCAAGAACACTCAACAAAGAACCAATCGCCATCGGGAACGTCTACCGGTACAACTTGTTCGCCTGTATTCCCGAATCGGAAGCCCAACCCATTTGCGATATCGTCTCCGGCCCAAAAAACCCGCAAGTTGTACGCGCCCCCGGATTCTCGAAACAAACTCGGCAATGACGTAGTGCCGGTTATCGTGCGTTTCTTTGCCCAAAAACCCAACGTGCCTTGGTTTAAATTTACGTTTTCCGCCGATTGAAACTTCGATGCCGGATCGATGGCTAAAAGCGCTTCGTCCACCTTTCCCGTAACAAGCTGTGAGTTTCCCGCCGACTCGATCTGAACGCCCGCGCCGATCTCCGGCGCTCGATTGCCCTCGGTCCAATCGCACGTGTAATAGAATATGAAATCGTCCGGCGGAATAACGGGTCCGCCCCCCGGCATGATCTTCCGTATCCAGGACGCCCGCCTGTCCGGGTAAGCCCCAACATATCCCAACGAGCCCCAATAGTCATATTGCATGCCATGCAAATGATCCCTGGCAAACCCTTCCCTGATAAGAAACTCCAGCCACAAATCGTTAATGTGACCTTCGGTTTTTCCGAGTTGATCTAATAACCACGCATGGATAGCGTCATTTATTTGGTTCATCTGCGTCTTACTCTTATATAGTAGTCGCTATTGGGACGATCATTCGTGCCTTGAGCATTATCCATATCTAATGCTCTTTCAAGCTTCGTCTCATACAATGCCCACATCTGCTGCTGCAATGCCTTATCTCGGGTCAATGGAATCGCCAAGTCTGCCGCCAATCGCTGAGCCACAGCTTGCTTAAAGCCCGCCGACCACGTCGCTGGATCTATGGTCTTATATGTCGCTTTAACATAAATCGTATCAGGTTCATTGCAAAGTATATAACGGTCCTCGACACGGTAACTGAAGTCATTTGGATAATGTTTCTCTTCCTTGTTATCGGTAACTTCGAGAATTCTGGAGGCAGGCGTAGGGATTTTATAGGAGTAGAGATAACCGCCAGATTGTGTAGCTGGACGAATGGGATCAGGGTTAAGAGCTATACGAGCAGTGCAGAATGTCCAAGCGCCTTCTTCAGTAACAGCGTCTCGAACAAGCGCAAAATTCAATTTACACAGTTGCGCCTCTCGCGTATCATCTTCCAGCGAGATTATAGGATTCGAGCCCAACCATCCTAACGCTTGATTGCATATATCAACTACGCTTGACATCTCCGGACTTTACCCCGCTTGGTCCCGGCTTGGTCCCGACTTGGGCCTTGGGTTTAGGCTTAAACATTTCAACACCCCTTTGCTCAATCATAAGCTTTACCGATATCTCCTGAGTGGTCTTACCTTCAGCATACATCTTCTGTATCTTTACGATATCGATTTTATTAGGGGTGGTCTTGTAGTTACTTCCCAATTGCATTTGGTCCAATATCCTCATCACTACCTCTCTAAAAAGAACCGGGCGATCCTAAGGGGGATAACCGCCCGGTTAACACAGGAAGCTGCCGTCAGACGAAGGTAGGAACGGCAGACTTGGGAGGAACCACAATTACGACATTGCATCCTTAACTTTCAGAGCAACAATTTGCTCATCTTCCACTCGAACAGCTCCCATAGTAGCGAAGCTGTAAATGCGCCATGCAAACGAAACACTCGGATCTTCAGCCACACGAGCCGAGTAGTCACGGTTCACCTGCAAGCCAAGGGCTCGGTCGGTGTAGAACAGGCAATCGAGGGTACCAGCCCCGCCACCTGTATCTGCCCCAACCAGAAGTCGGTTGGAACAAATCCAGTCAAATCCCATCCACCCCCGTACAATCCCGGATGCGTTCAAGTTCTGTAACGCCTCACGATTAACGAAATCAGCGCTGGTTTGTTCCGTCAATTGCAAGAGCTTACGAACCTGAGTCGGGCCAACGACCGCAACCTTTGGAATCGACGGATCGATTTCGTTCTGCATGAACAGTTCTTGAACTTCCGTGATCATGTCGAAGGTGATGGGAGATGCATAACTACCGGCCGACTGATTAGCCCAATCAAACGGTACAGTCGAGCCGTCACCGATCATCGCAGCACCTGTAGCAGCGGCGATAATCTTGTCATCGGTCCTACGCCGCATAGCATAAGCAATTTCACGGGTAAGATTACTATTAGGATCAATAATCATCTGCACCACGTCTTCCTGCTCGGTCGAATCACCGGCATGAAACGTAGTAGGCACGGAAACGCGTCTCGACCAAGGCGTATCTTGAACTGGCGTCGCCACCAAGCGCCCGGTCTTGTCCGTGGCTTCGATGGTGCCTAACCGTTCCCAGTTATGCTTCTCGGATTGAACGCCACGCTCATCAACAGTGCCACGCAACTTGGTGTCCATCTGCTGAGCAAGGAAACGTAGATTTCTTTCGAAGGTTTGTACAAATACATTGTCAATTGTGTTGGCCATTATCGGCTCCAGGAGATAGAATTTAGGTTATTCAGAGCAACCCGGTAATCCGGACCCTATCTACTGGAGCAACCCGACCACGGACCCCATAAAGCCATTATAACACGCCGAGCGCCCGGTGTCAACCCCCTCAGGATTTCGGTTTAACCATCCTCATTAATTTAATCACTTTCTCAACTGCACCTTGATGCCCTGGATGACTCTTATCCCAATACGGATGCTTCTTATTGCCCATGATCTCATTAACCTGCTCATCAGCTTCGGCTGGCGACATAACACGCTCGCCCCCGCCGGAACCGGCCAGTTCAACTGTTTCTTTACCGAGCTGAGTATTCAAAGTCCACAGCCATTCATATACATCGCCCCGTACCTCGTTATTCGCTATCGCTTCCATCAGCTCAGGTGGCGCACCTGTTTCCTTCGCTAGCTTGGCCGCCGTCTTCATCCGCTCTTCGAATGCCAATCCCCAAGTATCCTTCAGCTTCTTCATGCTGTCTTCTACCTGTCGGCTATTAGCATTGACCATCTCCTTGTCTTGTTCCAGCGCCATGGTGACCATATTCTTGAACTGCGTCTTGGACATGCCGTTCTTATAAGCCATCTCCTTAAGAAACTTAGCGCGCTCGTCCGGCAGCTTAATGCCATCGACAGTGGGGATTTCGTAGCCGTCTGCTGATTCCGGTGCCCCGAGCGATCGGTAGAATTCCGTCGATTGAACCGGATCCTCCAAATTCGGACGTTTCATTACCCCCGGCGCTTTAGCCAGGATCTTGTCGTAGAATTCTTGTTTAGCTTCGTCTGAAGCATCGTCCGTAGGTATACGTACTGAATTCCCGACATACGCTTGAGTATCAATAAACGATTTCGCAAGAGCAGATACATCCGGGAAATCGCGCAAGCTAGCATTATCACGCATGTCCTCCGGTAAAGCGGACCTCCACGTAACTTCTCCTGATGCGTTGCCATTACCTTCGCCCTCAGCCATTATCAACCTCTTCTAAAATCTCTTTGATCATAAGATAGACATCCCGCTGGCCACACTTGTAGGCCATCTCGATCGGATTGTCTGAATAATTAGACCCGTCGAAGAGATCCTCCAATATACCAAGCACCTTTTGCCCGTCCGGAGAGAGAAACAGGTTGCGAATCGACTGCGCTTCTATACGTAATCTTTGGACCTCTTCTTCGGGTAATTCCATTATCTAACCGCCTGCATGCCTTGTGCTAAATTCTTCACCGCTGCCGATCCTTGTTCAGCTTGATTTAGCTGTTGTTGCTGTTCAGCCGCTTCTTGCCGCTGCTCTCTTGCCTGTTGCACTTCATTCTCGTCCTTGAGCATCGATTGCGGAACACCACGATACGATGCTATCCCTCTTACTACCTCATCAAAATCAATGAGATCCAACACTTCAGGGTTAGCTTCAGTCAATTGAAGTACCTCCGCCAGCCATTCCCGGATAGACATTGCCGTCAGCGAGCGCTGCGATCTGGACATTGGCCCAGTATATTCGATATCCATCGCAGCCTGGTTTTCCAGCAGTACTTGGGGAAGTTCCGGCAATGCGCCTGCCCGGAATAGGATGGCAAAGGTACGTTCAACTAGTGGATCAAGAAAATCAGCTGTGAGTCGACCCATTGTCGGACCCAGTAACCGTTGCATCATCTCGTACCGTACATTGACTTCCGTAGCCGTCATAGCCGGTGATTCCTTGAGTTCGAGCTGATCGATGCGGTATGCCCGCCTTATCATCCCACGCAATTCCGCGACTTTCAGATCGCCGAGATCCGTCCGCGACATGCGGGTTTCAAAAGGTATTACCTTGGTCGGATCACGACAGTAAGCGATTTTGCCCCGCCCGAGATTCAGATCCGTAAGCAGGTTGCGTCTGGTGGTCAGTATCGTGGGGTCAATAATCTTGCCCAGAACCTCCAGAAGATCGCGAACGAGCGCGTTCAATGTTAGTACATCCGACAGGCAGATATGACTCGGTGAATAGCCCCATACCGATCCTGGTGTCTTCCGCCAACGCGATACGTATGCCGGTAGCTCGTAGTATCCACCTTCCTCGCCCAGTTGTGAGGAACTAGCGTGCTCTATATATTTATACCCGAACTGACGTGCTGATGGCGCCAGTCGTTGGTAGCTATCGGCCTGGTTTACGTTGTCCCGTTTATAGATCGCGAGAATTACCGGTATCTTGTTCAGACTGTCTCCGTCCAATTTATTCCGTATATTCTCGGTAACGCCATCTCGCCCAAATTTATCCACGCATTGTAGCGGAGTCCACATATAGCGTCTATAGAATCGCGCTATTCTACCGCTCGCATCCTCCTCAAAATAGCAAGCATCCAGCGGTGAGGCGTCGAAGATTAGTTTACCGGTTTCGTCCGGGTCTTCCTCTTCGGTCATGATTGCCGTGCCATAGCCTACGAGATCGAGATAGAATTCTGATGCCTCTACGTTAAAATTCGATTCCTGTATCGACTTAAACATGATCTCCGATACCTGTTGGCACCAGTCGATCACGTCATATTCCTTCATCAGTTCCTTGTCTCGGATGTTTACCTCGAACCACCGGGTAGCCATCGACGTCAATGAACCCTGCATCGATGCCGACAGTGTATCAATACTGTCTACAGCGGTAGAGTCGAATAGGTGCCGGGTAGTCCAATCTACCTGCCCTTCCATAGAATTCCAGGTATAGAACTCCGACCGCAGAGGCATCATGAACTCCTTAATCAATTCCAGAGTTCCATCCAACGTCTTACGGTCCGATTCCAGTTGATCAAATTTATTGCGAATTTGTTCAGGAGTCATTAGTAGCGCCCATAGTGTGAATGGCGACCGGGCCTCTCCGGCACATTCCGGCGTCCCGTGGATGTTATGACACCCGGAAGGCTCTCCATAGTATGATCTTCACGCGATAGAAAATCAAAGTCTTCCGGGTATCCTAAGGCCATGTAACGGAATGCATCTGCGCCGTGAGAAGCCCAGTCATGAAGCGGTTGTTCTTTAAATACTTTCAGTTTCTCGTCATACATTCGACGATAATTGGTGAGCGTATCTATGCCTCGTTTAGTCGTGCCTTCGTTGAATCTACAGCGCGGGATAAACGTCTTAACGGCATCGATTCCCTCGCTCAATAGTAGGTGGGGCGCTACTTCGAAATAGAATCCGAAATCTTCAGATGCCTTGGTCAGGTACGATCGTTTATCGGTCCAGTCTCGTTTCTTGACATCGTGCGGTCCAACATTCCACGCCACGTGATATTTCTCGGTATTTATCCGTCTTATCCATTCCTCCATAGATATGTTACTCTCTTCCCAGTAATCGATCACGTTTATAGAGTCTCCGTCACTGGAATCCTGAGCAAACCAGATAGCGGTACAGTCTAACCCGATATCCCAGAATGTAAATACTGGTTTAGCCGGATTATGAGGGTAGTCCCCGATCACGGCTTTCTTCATTTCTTTGTTGTAATAGGCACCGAACAAACCGGCTTCGAAGCTACAGTAGTATTCCTGTTCCGCCATCTCGGGATCCATTCCCTCGTCCAGTTCTTCTTGGTAGTCCTCATCGGTAAATATACGTCTACCGTCCTCGCGTACCGTATCTTCGATGGTCAACAGGGTAGCGTGCCAGCTCGGTCTATTCTTAGCCATCTCGTACAGGGTATACCCGTGATTCTTCCCACGAGACGTATATATGAATACGGCCCAGCCATCATTCTCTCGAAGTATTGGCCGGAGGAAGTCCCATGCCATCGGGTCCGCTACAGAGTATTCTGAGAATATAATACCTATGGGGTTGGTGCCGACGATGGAATTATAGTTATCCGATCCGACCACCATCCATATGCTTCCATTCTTAAATCGAATCATCATATCGGATTCGTTAGGCTTCCCTTTGCGCATCGCTTCCGGGAATGCTTGATCTATCATCCTTCGCCCGAATTTATCGATGCCGTTCCATATTACCTTACGCCCTTGATTCAGCTCCGGCAACATATGCCAATACGTACCAACGCGCAATTGTGACGCTACAGCTGTGATTTGTAGAGCGAACGAGTCCTTTCCCGCCCTACGATGCCAGACTTCGCATGCTCGTTTCCGTTCCATTCCTCCGTCAAGCATATAACGGAATACTTCTTCCTGATGGGGTCGAGCTTTCCATTCGTACGGTAATATGAGATTATTCATCGGCTTCCGGGTCGGTTCCACGTGGAACAATCTCAATAGTGGCGGCGTCGGATCCCACCAGCTTCTGTACATCGATGGTTATATTGAGAGCATTGCCCCCTACAGGGGCTTGATCGTTCTTGAATTCCGGTACGAGTTTCTGTAATTCGCCCAACGTTTGCCGTAATTCCGATGGGAGGAATTGTTGCCCGTATACCTGTTCCCCGGCGCGATTCACCGACATGAATGGCTCGTCACCGTGTAGTTTCGGAATCATACGGAGATATTGCCGGACGATAAATTCCTTATCGATAAGCATCGATACCTTCGATTTCTCCTGTTCCCACCGTATAGCAGCAGCGATCATCGGGTTCCGGAGGATCGACAATGCTTTATCGGGATTATAGCCGACCCGTTCCGCCGCTAGCCGGTGATTGTAAGAGTCAAGGTATTCGAACACGAACGCCCGTTCCTTGGGCTCCAGAATCTCAAAGTCTCGTTCCTGTTGCTCTCGAATCAGTTCATCGAGATCTTGTTTAGTCAAATGTTCCAAATTGCATGTCAAATTCATTACCTAACACCTTCCTACGACTCTGCCATATTTTGGAACGAAGCCGATCTTGGGCCACTACAGGGATATTTTCAAATTCCTGACGAATTATCCGAATACGAATATCGAGAGCGACTTCATCATCTAAATCGGCCCTCGACAGGGGCGGTAAAGTTGGTACCCAATACATGTTAACCTCCGTCTCGGTTATGTTATTAGATTATTATAACACGGGACCGATACCGCTGTCAATATCGTCGATGTTCCACGGGCCGGTGATGGGATGGGGGTTTCGAGAGAAAACTACTTCAGAAATAGGGAGAGAGGGAATCGCTACGCGACCGCCGCCGGGCCGCCGCCCGACCGACCGACCGGCGCCCCGATGGGTCCGGGGCCGCGGAGTCTCGCCGCTCCTGGCGCTCGGGGGGGTCCGGTCGGGCGGCGGGCGCGATGGCCCCCGAGCGGTGAGACTCCGCGGCCTAGAACTTAATGACTCGATCTCGTATCCAATGACCATTGGCTGTTATAGAGGACCCAATCTTGATAGGTTTCTCTATGAATTTCATTCCCATATTACGCATTTCCTCGGGTGTTGCGCATCTTCGGCGATTCGGCCCTTCATCAACGCCATGTTTCCCAACCCTGTGCCGATCGAACATATCTTCACCACCAAACGCTGTTTCACAAGCTCTGCAATAATCGGACATTATAATTACCTCGATAAATGATATGCCGGTCCGCTCGACCGGTACCTACCAGTATATCATACCCGAGCGATCCTGTCAAGTGCAATGGGTTATTTATTGTAACAATTCCATATATTATAAGCCGGGCGCGAATAGCCAAATAAAACGTTCCAGTGGTTCGCTCCAGCGGGGTAGATATTCATCGCTTGCCGCCGGGAAGCTCAGCAATAGGAGGACCCAAACCGCAGAACGCCGCTTTCGACCATCCGGTAATACCCTATATTCCACGGGCGGGGAGGAACACCGCCATTCCACGGGAACACCGCCATTCCACGGGAATACCGGCAATAGGAGCCGCCATATGCCCGGTATAGGGATAGCCGACAGGGTCCGGCCCCTATTCCACGGGCGGGGAATCGCCCAGGGAATAGCGGAATCGACCGGGGGGAACACCGGTATTCCACGGGGGAGGAACACCGACCAGGGGGCAGGGGAACCTACCACGGGGTAAGGGGGGGAACTGAAGGGTAGCCGGGAATACCGCGGGGAATAGCGGAATACCGCGGGGAATGGCGGCGGGGAACCGGCTGGAACAGCGGCATCGACAAGGGCGCGCGCGGCGACCGGCTGGGGGGATCCCTCGCGCGCGCGTTTTTTTTTTTTTTTCGTTTCTTCTTTCACCCCCTCCCCTCCCCCCTCAGAAGGTTTTTTTCGTCAAACCCCCCCCACACCGGAGCTAAGGATAGGGGGAGGCACTTGAGGCTTGCCTGTAGCGGCCAGGTCGGGAATCGGGGCGGTTGGCACGTCTCTTGCTACGCGAGCGCGCTGGTACCTTTTAGGTTTAAGGCGGAGGGTCGGGGGAATAGGGCTATGACGCGGGACGTCATGGTGTGACGCGGGACGTCATGGTGTGACGCGGGACGTCATACGGATACTAGCAGGAAAGCTTGGTTACCGATCGGTATACGTCTGGGACGGGCCGATCGGGGTCATGGGTCAGGTTGGCACGCCTCCTGCATCCCTGTAGAGTAGGCAGAGCGCTGGTCTCATGGACGAGGCAGATGACGAGAGGGATTGACAGGATGCTCACCGTATGATATAATGGTAATCAGATGGCGGCACTGGGTCGCCACAAGCGGCAGCGGCGCGAAGCGACGATGCCGACCGCGAAATACGACCGGAGAGAAGCAATGAACGCAATTAATGAAATCCGTAACGCAGTTACCGAGAATACACGCAATTGGCTGGCGCTTTATTCTGATGAGACCGTAGCTTCATGGCTTGGTCGCACTCGCAAGCTTAGTAGTCAGCTGAATAAGATCATCGATCATGCCCGCACCGAGCTAAGTGCTGAGGCCGATGACGCAATAGAGCGTATGGCGAATGAGGGTAAGGACGAACTGGAGCTGCTTGCCACTTGCATAGAGTACATAAATGCCGAGCGTCAGGCAGCGCTAGATGCGCTGGCCGAGCAGCCGGAGGTCGTGGATGGCGAGCTGTCGGATGAATTCAAGCAACAGTTATCCGAGTCGCCTGAGCTCCCTGTAGAAGATGATGATTACGCGAATTACACCAGTGAAATGGCTCGCACACTAGCACGCCATAAGATGAATTACACCGCATGCACGGCAGCCAGTGGCGCCAAGTCGCTCAGTAATGGTGATTCGCTGGCCGAGTTCCTGAAGGGCATGTGGCCACAGCAAGTGGCGCTCCTGATTGATCTCGTACGCTCGGAGCTGGGTGAGGAGTACAAGCCAGCGCTGGAGAAGTATCGCGGGCTGAATGAGGGTCAGGTGCGGATGAATTCCGGCAATATGATCCGCGCACGGGTGCTGGGATCCAAGAAGCGCAAGTCCGTGATCTCCCTGTCGCGAGTGCAGGAGATATATACCGCTAATGCCGCTAAGATGGATGCGCTGGCTAGCGAGTGCCCCTGGAACGCGAAGGCCGAAGCCTAATTACCACCAGTGGCGCCCCATGAGTGGGGCGCCCATTACCGGAGAAATGAGATGAAAGGCATAGATAAATACGAGCAGATAAAGCACGAATACGAGTGGGACAACGGTGTTCCGATGCGTCCCTGTAGCAAGCCGAGTGAACTCGAAGAATTCGCCACATATACAATGGCGCCAGCAATCGCCACATATACAATGGCGCCAGCACTCGCCAAAGATAGGTGGACATGGTGGCGTGCAATGTTAGGGTTGGTCTTAGTGTACGCCGCGAAGGGCGCCATATCGGTAACATACATCGCCGCATTTTACGGATTGACGGCGAGTTACGGCGCCTATGGGATAATTATGACTGGAGTGTTTGGCTTTAGCATAATACCGGCGCTGATATGGCTCGACAAGCAGCTGGATAATTTCAATGCAATAATAGAGGCTACAAAATGATCAGCGATAGAATCGTGCAGGTAGCATGGATTGCTGGGTGGCTCATTGTAGCGGTGAGCTTACTCGAAGCAGAGAACCAATTGAGTGACGTATCTGCCCTGCTGTCATTAGGTATAGCGCTACTCGGGTTCGCAATGAATGTAGGAGAGCAATAAGTGATTTAGACTTGACAGGGATATGTCGGATATGCTATACTAGTCATAGTGGCGCCCACTGTAGGGCGCCCATTACCGGAGAGAAGTGATGAACGATAGAATTGATGATATCGAAACCTGTAGCAGTGATGAATTACGCGTAGAATGGCGTCACACGTACCTCGTACGATGCGCTGCTATCGGCCAGCTTAATATACTACAGAAAGCGCCAAGCGGAATGAATACGTACCTCGCTACAGAGGTCGCCATGTCCAGAGCAACTGCAGCTGAGATATCTAACAGCTTGCGCTTGCGACTGGAGCAGATCGAGAATGAGATGCGTCGACGCGACGAGTGGGATGAAGAGACACCAATTATTTTGATGCTGGATTCATTTAACGATGAATGATGACCATGATGATTATGATGATTATGATGATGATGATGGTTTAGACTGGGTCGGAATCATAATCGCGTGCGCACTCAGTGCCATAGGATGGGGCGTAGTTGCGATAGCATGGAATGTCTTATGGCGGCTATACCTTTGGTGGTTTTAATGCTAGTGGCCCCCCTGCAGGGGGGCCTTAATCGGAAGGAGTAAATGGTAGAACTACCGACCGGTAGGTGCGCCATCCTATCGGTCACCATCTCGACTACTTGACAGCAGGGGGTCGGGTGTGGTATACTAGAGGTGAGCTGGCGGTCCTGGCCGCCAGCACCGCGTTATGACGGTCAGGGGCGATATTCAATTAATCGAGACTGTGGAAAGGCTCTATTGGCCCCTGACCGTCTCCATTTGTGTAATTGTAAGAGGTAATGATAATGAATGACGTTAATGATGTGAAAGTGCAACTGCGTATCGATAAGACCAACTATCAACCGACCACCACTTCTCGTGGTACCAAATCGTTGAATAACGGTGACGAGGTTGCGGTCGCGTTGGCTGGCCTACCTGTCGAATACGTTTACGAGGTCGTCGACCAAGTGATCGGTGACAATGATTTCCGCCAGCGCTACGCCAATAATAATACTGGCATGCAGCGTATGCATCTCGGTAACAAGCTGCGTGGTTTCCTATCGTGCGGCGGCATGCGCTTGTCGGATCAGGAGCGCGAGAATCTCATGCTTGAGCGGCGCAACACGTTCGATACTATGGTTACTGAGCAGCGGCTTCAATGGGAAGAGCAGGAGCGTCAGCGCAAGATCGAATTAGAACACGAGCGCGCTGAACGTGAAGCTGCTGCTGAAGAGAAACGTCCTCGCGCACGCGGTAGACGTAAGCAAGTAGAAGCCCAAGACGGATCTCCGCCTATCTAATTTCACGTGGTCCTGAGTATGACTGAAAACTGCTTATCTCCTTGTTTGTTGGTTTGCCCTCTGCAAAGGGGGCCTCTTTCCCGGAGTGGAAATGGCTAAAATAATGATAAACGAGAACGAATCGTTACTCGTAATCGAATCACAATTCTTCGACGCACGACCACGCTCAGTACCAGTGAGGAAGTGGGACCGCCAGCGTAAAGTCTGGTTCATAAAACCGTGCATTCCTAATATACGACACATACTGAAGGAATTTGAGCCACATGAATTCTCCGATCAGTCGTACTACTACTGTCACAAACAACTGAACGACTATAAGAAGTACGAATCCGCAACGCTACCGTTTCCGTATCATATTACATTTCGCACTAAACCGATGGCGCATCAAGCTAAGGCACTCGATTTAGCGTGGGCGAAGGACGAATTTGCTCTCTTCATGGAAATGGGAACCGGCAAGACGTGGATCGCAATACAGTGGTTAATGGGTCATATTCTGGTCAATCAAGTGCAACGTATACTGGTCGTCTGCCCAGCATCGGTACAGTCCGTATGGCCGAGTGAGATACTGAAGCACAGCTCATATGACGTAGACGTGTTCGTGCTTGAATCTGCTACAAAGGACCGGTTTAAGGAATGGGTACTGTCGACGCAGCCGGATCCTATGATCGTCATTGCATCGATGGAAGGATTCTCGCAAGGCAAGCTGGGGTTACTGGCACGCCAATTTCTGGCCGCCAACGTGCCGACTGCAATGATAGTCGACGAATCGAGTGGTATTAAGAATCACGATTCGATTCGATCCACGCAAATAGTCGAAACCGGCAAGTATGCTGATTTTAAGATGATAATGACCGGCACGTCTATATCGCAAGGTATACAAGACCTGTTCATGCAGTACCGATTTCTGAACTGGGAGATAATAGGTCAACCTGAGTACTTTCCATTCCGGTCACGGTACTGCGAGATGGGTGGTTATGGCAATAAGAAGATCATCGGTTATACGCGAACCGATGAGTTGATGGACTTCATCGGTCCGTACACGTTCGTTGTACGTAAGAAGGACGTGCTCGACCTACCGCCCAAGGTATACGAGAAGAGGTACGTTGATAAGACACCGGAACAGACACGCGTGCTGGCTGAACTCAAAGACAAGATGATTTCAGAAACAAAGCTTATGGGCTCGAATTATGAGCTTATTTGCGAGACCGTCCTTGAGCGTACCACCCGATATCAACAGGTGTGTGGTGGATTTTTCCCGCACGATATCGCCCCTACTGTAGAAGACATCGCCAAGTGCAAGCGACGCCATGGCGTTCAGCCGTTAAAGGGTGGCAGCAAGAAGCTCGACGCGATGATGGCGGACATGGATCTGCTGCAGCCGGAGGATAAGGTCATCATCTGGGCTATATTCAAGGCCGAGCAGGAGATGATATTCAATGCCATGCGCGACAAGTATGGTAACAACGCCGTAGAGTGGTACACCACGGGCTTCACTGTCGAGCAGCAACACAGCATGATACTCCGGTTTCAGGAAGATCCTGCCTGTCGAATCTGGGTCTCGTCTCCTCGCAAAGGTGGGCTTGGTCTGACGTTGACGGCAGCTAATTATGTCTTCTATTACAGCAACTCGTGGTCGTTGATCGACAGGGAGCAGAGTGAAGACCGCGCCCATCGTATTGGGCAAGATAAATCGGTGACATACATCGATTACATCACCAAGGGTACGGTAGAAGGTAGCGTATTACTTGCGTTGATGAAGAAGCAACAAGTAGCTGATTTCGTATACGATCAGTTGCAGGATGGAAAGACTTTGGAGGATTTGTTATGACATTACAAGAGATGGTAGCCCGTATGGATAAGCTGAAGCGGATGCATGATATCAGCGATCAGCGAACCAAGCAGCTATATAATCAATGGGACGAGATGCGTAAGCGGATTGTACCTGAGATGATGGAAGAGATGGGAATCGACCAGGTACGGTATCCTGGCATAGGCACTGTAGCCACCGCTGCCGATGCCTATGTCGGAATCAGGGAGGACAAGCAACACGATGCCTATGAGTGGATAGAAGAGCAGGGGCTAGGCAACATTATCGGCCCTTACATCCATCATTCAACTTTAAAAGCTACGCTCAAGAAGCTGAGCTACAAGGGGGTGACGTTACCGGAAGAGATATTTAAGTTCGAGCCTTATACCTACGTAAAGATAGTTAACAGAACGAGTAAGTGAACATGACTAAGATGACGAAATCCGAGAAAGCCGTAGCTGAGACCAACGCGGCACGTATGAAGCCCGCATATATGCGCAATGATGATGTAGGCCGCGGATCCGAGCACGTAAGTGCTGATGATGTCGTAATCCCACGATTGGACGTCATACAAGACTTATCGCCCCAACGCAAGAAGTCCCAGCCAGAGTACATTGAAGGTGCGGAGACTGGCTTGTTGTTCAACACGGTAACCGGACAGTTATATGGTGCCGATGCCGTATTCGTACCCGTGTACTTTCGCAAGGAGTACGTGATATGGAAGGATCGCAAAGCGGGTGGCGGATTCAATGGATCGTTTGCTACAGTGGAAGCAGCACAAGATGCGATGAATCAAGGCAATCTGGATCCCATGCTATACGGCATCGTTGATACGGCACAGCAATTCGGTCTCATAGTTGATAACCCGACCAGCGAGAAGCCGCAAATCGAGGAAGTTGTAATATCCTGTAGCCGGTCCAAGATGAAGCCATCCCGTAAGCTGAACTCCATGATCCGGATGAATGGTGGCGACAGGTGGGAGCGCGCTTTCCGTATTCGTGCTGTTGAGATGACGAACCAAGAAGGACAGCTGTACCAGAACCTGGACTTCAGTGAAATGGGGTTCGTATCGGAAGAAGTGTACAATGCCGGTGAGAAGACATACAACGCGATCGTAGGTGGTCAGCGTAGTGTCGCCATGGGTGATGCAGAATAATTTAGCCAGGACAAGGATGTCCACCTTAGAGGACACATTAATGGCCTTCGAGAACCGCAATAATGAGGGCGCCATATTCAAGAATAACGACCGTGGCGCTAACGATCCGCACTTCACTGGCTCAGTCAAAGTCGATAAGGTTGATTACTGGGTAGACGCATACGTGTGCGAAGCCAAGACTGGTAACCGATACTTTAAGCTGAAGCTACGACCCAAAGTCGAAAAGGTCTCGGATGATGAAATCGATGACCTTATGGGCGACGACATTCCATTCTAGCTAACCGATCCGGGGGCGCTGCGGCGCCCCTGCAGGGTGACGTAATGAACGACTTAGAACGAATCTTTAGACATCAATTTGTTGGTCTCGACACCGAGACGACCGGGTTACATATATCTCTTGATGCTGCATTCTTGGTAACCCTATACACCCCGAATGAGCAAGCGATATTAGATCTGCGAGATAACTTCAAACTAGGGCAGAGGTTAGCCAATGCTATTAAGTTATATGATGGCACTCTTATTTCGCACAATGCGTCGTTTGACTGGCAGATGCTCCTAAATGCCGATGTATGGACGGATATAGAGAAGTATGACGATACGGTAATACGAGCATGTATCATCAACGAGCATCTACCATCGTATGATCTGGATTCCCTATCACGACGTTATCTGGGCGAGGGTAAGGATACCGATCTGTATCTTAAATTAGCCGAAATCTTTGGCGGTCCCGCTACAAGGAATGTACAGATGAAGAACATACACCGTGCGCCTTTAGATGCGATTGCTGGATACGCGCTGACCGATGCTAAACGGGCTTATGATCTGTACATGGTACAACAGGGTATTATCGAGAAGCAGGATCTGGAATCGATCGCCCGCTTCGAACGCCAGCTTCTCCCTGTAGTAGCCAGGACCGAGCGCCATGGAATACGGGTTGATGTACATAAGGCAGAGCAAGCAGCTAACCAGTTAACGCCACTGATCGACGAAGCGCAAACTAAGCTTAATCAACTGATTGGGTCGGAGTTGAACGTCAATTCTAGCCCGCAAATCAAGAAGCTATTCGATCCTCAGCCTGTAGAAGTCAATGGAATAACGTTCTGGCAGGCGAACGATGGCACGATGTGCAAGACTACCAAGAATGGGAACGCCAGTATCGATGCCGAAGTTCTGAGGGAGATGACTCATCCGGCTGCGGCGTTGATACAGGAGGTACGGTCGCTGATCAAGACTCGTGATACGTTTTTGCGTGGTCACGTTATCGGCCATGCTGTGTCGCTCGGTAACCAGTATAGGGTATATCCCACCATCAATCAAACGAAAGGAATGCGTGGCGGTACCGGTACTGGTCGGTTCTCGTACCAAGATCCGGCTATGCAGCAGATTCCGAGTCGCAATAAGCGGGTGGCGAAAATAGTCAAACCCTGCTTCTTAGCGGATCTCGATCACGTATGGGTAGACAGTGATATGCGATCGTTCGAGGTAAACGTGTTCGCTGAGCTGGTTGATGACCCGCAGATAAACGCTCGGTTTGCGGCAGACCCGCTCACCGATTTCCATCAATTCGTGGCTGACCTTACTAATCTTAATAGGAACGCTACCTATAGTGGGGAACCAAACGCTAAGCAGCTCAATTTGTCG
>JAAUXT010052552.1_pt1 | contig 30398 bp, 30 predicted proteins | sample 7278171 | NCBI WGS metagenome assembly JAAUXT01 (sample SAMN14350112, study PRJNA611818) | marine sediment metagenome | isolation source: surface marine sediment (1.8m) | place: French Polynesia: Moorea | collected 2018-08
GACACTGTGTGCATCAACTACAGCCCAAAAGTGAATGAAAAAACCAAACATGACCAAAATTGAACACAGAACACTTTCAAACTCGTGTTCACAGATTTAGCCTCTTGATGCCTACAGGTGATTCTCACCACCATACATTATACATAATGCATGGTACAAGGTTCAAATCACCTAAAAACAACTCTTTGAACTTCACAAATTCGAAATTTATCTTCACCAAGAAGATGCTGTTCACAAGCTTTCCATCCACCATGCCAGGAGGTGATTGATTTATTTGGGTCGCCCAATTTTGAACAACCTTGAACGATTGAGCAACCTCTTTCACCTAAAGCACCTCCTGCCTGTCGGTGTTGAGAAGCACTTATCACGCGACTGACATGAGTTTTGTTGCTCACGTTGCTGCTTCACAGAAGCCAAATTGTCAGCCACTGAATTTCTTTTTGCAGTGTGTCAAGATTTTCGAAACAGGAGAATGACAACAAACGGGGAGAACGCGGCGGAAATGCTTTCACTGGTGGAGCGGGTGAATCCCAGCCCCGCTCCTTTCGTCTGGCTCTTCATTCGACCTCCGTGGGCTTCAAGCGGTGTTTGTTACAAGGCGTCTGCCTTCAAAAGTTTGCTGAACATCGTCAAGGTGAGACCACCATTCTTTTCTGAAAGTAGCCGCTGATAAGCTGCAATTTTTCAGGCCAGGCGTGACCAGACCCTGGTGTCTCCTTTGTTAGACGCGCGAGTCCCCCCCCCACGTCCTGTTTTCCGAGAAAGCCTGTGTTACACACTGGCAAAAAACTGTCACCCCTCAGGCAGGCTGTCAGCACAAACATTTTCAAGTGTCGATCACTCGGTGAGAATTGTGCGACACGCCTGTGTTCAAGGCTCTTCTTGGTCTCCCCGCGGATGACTGTTACCCAGCCTGAGGTCGACTGCCAAGTCCCCCGGTGCGTAGCCGTCAACGGTGCGCTGCGAAAGCCGCCGAGCGAAAGCTTGAGAGGCATTTCACTTCAAACGACTGAAACTTGGCCGTGTCACATGCAACGGAACTTTGATTGTTGTCGGTTGCATGATCCCTATGTGTGACGCATTTTCTGTCAAGTTCAATTGGTTACAGGTTCGAAACGAAAGCAAAATGCACATTTGTGTGGCGAAGATTTTTCAAGTTCTGGACGCTCAAAGTGACAAAGATGTTGACCGATCAGACGAACACCTCAGAGCAGCGTCGAGCAACTCGTACGCGCAGTTCTTGCGCTGGAACAGGGAATTCAAAGACATGGTGAATTCATTTTCATGATTGACAGTTCAGAGATATTCGTGCAGTTCACAGAGACGTTGTTTTTCATCCTGGTTTGCTGACGTCCTTTTCCTCTGCAGGTGACCAACCCAGCTAAAGCTCTCGAAGCCGTGCGCCAACTCAGAAATATAGCTGCTTCTGGACTGCAAGAAGCCAAATACAAGTTGTGCAGGCTGTATGCCCAGGGACATTACGGTGGGACACCAAAACAACAGGCTGTCAAATACGTGTTTGACTTCGTCCAGTCGTCAGTAACTACCAATTTGGACAAGGTCTGGAACAACAAGAAGAAAAACCTTTCTCCACCGATGAGGTACGTCCTTTATTTGGGGACACGCAGGTCTGGTTGCGAAAAGTCATAAAGTGCCGTCTCGTTCTTCGTTGGTCACAGCAAAATATCCGAAAGTTAATTTCCCCAAACAATATTTTTAAACTCTCAATCACGTTGTGTTTCAGACACATACTGCTTGACTGGCTTGTGGAATTGGCAAACATGAAAAACTTCCCTTCAACAACGATTCAACGTGCCGTAGACATCGTGGACAGGTTCTTGGAGGTTCACGGCACGTCCAGAGACAAACTACAGCTGCTCGGCGTCTCTGCCGTTGTTCTTTCATCAAGGTAACTGTTTTGATCTTTCATTCTGTTGGCAAGTTTTGGAGGTGGTGATACTCAGAGGGTGATAAGAACCGTTTTCTTGCAACTGGTCGGATTTCAGACTGTTGGGGGGTGATATCCTGACGATCAGAGAAGCAGCGTGGATGACGGACAACACGTACGAGTACGAGGATGTGGTCAGGATGATGGGTGAAATCACCGCAACGCTGCGCGGACAAATTCAGGTAATGCTGCTTGACTTCACGTGAAGCCTGCAGATATCATGGCCAGAATCATACGCCTTGCTCCTGGAATTCGTGGTTGCCGCAACAAACAATCTTTATCAGCCGTGAAGCGCGCAGATACTGGTTTCATCGCGTTTTTTGTGGATGAAAGGGGCAAAGCAACTTGGGCGGAGAGTGGGCAAAGCAACTGAGTTGAGTTTGTTTGCCCCAATGAACACAACTTCTTTGTACCCCAAAACAAACTCAAGTCGGTTACTTCCACCCCTCCGAGTTCACTTTCCCTAAATGAACACAACTTCTTCACCGCAAAGCGAACTAAACTTGGTTGCTTTACCCCCCACCCACCCACCCACCCAGTTCATTTACCCCAAACAAAAAACTTTGCTTTTCCCCGGGGCAAATAAACCGATGATTGTTGTAGATTTGGATGGCCCGTGGCTGATTTTCTGGTTCTCCTGTGTCTCTGTCAATCGATACAGGCGAAGTGATTCATTGGGTTCATTGCCTTTGCAGGTTTTCACCAGCTATGATTTCGTTGTTTTGCTCGGAGAGTTGGTGAACAACGACGAGGAGACTCAGTTTCTATCCGAGTACATAGTCGAAACAGCTTTGCTGCCCAGTGAGCTTGGAAGGTACCCGAGGGCTCAAATTGCAGCCGGTGCCATGCTGTTGGCCAGATTGACCAAAATGAAGGGTGAGTTTGCAATGTGTCGAATTTATCACACTCAATTTGGAATGTCCATATATCGTATGTCACTGCTGGACGTTACGTTTCACTTTTGCGTATTTTCAGAGTTTCCATGGCCAGCCAGATTGAAAGATTTCACAGGATACGGTGTTGAAGACATTGCCCAGTGTTGCATTCACATTCATCAAAAATGGTGAGTTTGTTCTCGAGAAGAACAAAAAGAACAACAGTTGCCGATTCCTGTTGTGAATGTTCCAAGTTCCAATCTGGACGGAATTTGGTCAATCATGTGAAACTTGGTTTTTCAAAATTCATTCAGGTACAACTTTTGGTCAACAAAGAATGCAAACGTCTCAAGGGAAATGCGCTTTGAAAACCTCGAGATTTAAAATTTGCCCACAAATCCCCCCCCCCCCCCAAGCGCCCCCGGACTCGAGTGCGAGCATAATGGAAGCGTTCCGCAGTTTTGTTTTCGTGTTCTGGACCAAGTGGACTTTTCGCATTCAAGTTCAACTCAATTTTTGAAAACTCGAGGCAACCTCATTGCAGCTTCCATGAGGAGCCTTTCGTCGACATTCGGAACGTGAAGTTGACAGCTCTGAAGCAGAGGTACTCGGAGAAGGAGCGCTATGAAGTGGGCACTGTGGAGATGATCTCGCGCACCGCGCTCCACAACACGCTGGGCTTCAACGAGAAAGCAAATCGCAGCAAACAGAAGTTTCTTGACTTCTCAAACATCATTCAGTCGCCGTCCAGAAGCCACGACAGAGGCGCTTCAAGGTAAAAGTGGGTTCAATCATGCTTTTCTGGAACAAATGCTGGATCCCATTCAGTGGGCTGAACTCAGAGAACCTTCGCACCCCTTCCCCTGGCAAAACCCAATGACCAACCCCAAACGGATAATTTGAACCAGTCACCAATTGCAAACATTCCGCCCCCTCGCCAATGGCCAAGCCTGCACTTTCCCCATTTTCAACAGTTTGTGAGCAACATCCCCATTTGTGTGACCACATAGCAATTTCAGTTTGGTGGCCATCTTCCATGAAACAGCCAACTGATCTCTGACTTGTTCTTTTCAGAATGCGAGAACTTTCGTCTGATCGGGAACAAGCAGCAACGCCGACGCTTGACAAGCAGAACGTGAACTGGAATCATCTGAACGAGTCCGGTTACGAGGGAGACGTGGAAGATGAGGATGAATCTTTCGTGGAGCCAGGTGCGCAAATGCCTTTCTCGTGGTTGTTCTTTGAGATCAGTTTGCCGGTTTGCTTCCGATGCAAGAACGGTTGAGGAATCGTTCAAACCTGACGAAAAGGACTGGTGCCATATTTCTTTTCACTTGCAGAAGTTGACTGGGACCCGTCCTTGGAAAGTGTCAAGGACGAGGATTCACTGCTTCACTGCAACGCTGACTGCACCTTCGTGCTCAGGCTGAAGGAATCTTGTCCCGATGCCAGCGTTTTGAACTCGAGTTCTGCCAAACAGGCTGAAGCTGCCGCTGCCAACTCTTCACCTGCAGGTTTGCCCTGCCCAAGTATTAGGATCACTCTTTCCAACCGCGCAGCATTTTCGTCGTCCCCAAGTGTGTCCCCGACCTGGCAGAGGACTGTTTCCACGAACGAGGTTTCGTGCTTCACGTTCGGCTCGGAAGCGGAAAATGTCCGTCTCGAGACGTCTCCCACAGAGGCGTCGCCTTTCGGAAGACGTGTCGTGGAAAAAGACATTACGAGCAGCACAACACCCGTCGACACAACACGACGCGACGCTGGCGCGCTCATTTTCTTGTCGCCCTCAGTCGACAGCGGCATTGACTGTTCACCCCAAGTCAGCGGAACGAGTGAACAGCGGTCGAGGGAAGACTCCAACTCTGTGCCTACCAAGTCAGTATTGCACCCAGTCACCCCGTCGCCGAGTTGGACGCCAGATTTCGCGACCCCAATTGAACCAAGAAACGCAGCAGGCCTCTTGCCATTGGGGTCGTTGAAGCCAAATCGCTCAGCATTAGCAACCATCACCAACACTTCCAAAAGTGCCAACTCACCTGCAGCGTCCGTCGGTGGCAAAAGAAAGAGTGCTCAGGAAATAGGAAACAGGAACAAAACCCGGGTTGTGTCGAGCTGCGAAGTCGTCCAGTTTGGTCCTTTTTGCTGACCCGTCACACCACACTTTTCGCAGTTCCAAATCAAAGGCGATGTCAGGCTTTACAGAAACTTTTACTTTTTGTGGCGGATGGAAATGAGAGAAGTCAGCACGGATTTTTGCACGACGTTTTGCAGTTCGCCAGTTGCCATTTTGTTGAACGCGTTTTCATACAGAAGGGTCACCTAAATCATCATTTGGTTGGTGATGCTCACAACGGAGAAGTTGTCGGTTGTGGTGCCTCCCTCCCAAGCAGCTATACTCAATGGTGATCAGGGGTGGTGGCCAACGAAACTGAGTGTCGATTTTGCGACGCCCCTGCTCTGCTGTCTTGTTGTACTCGCAGTGAAAATCCAAGACTACTCGTGCTCAGTAAGACTCGCCGACAGCCAAAACCTTTCTTGGCGCGTGTGAACCCTCACCCCAGTCGACTGTCCATCTTTGGATGAAGATTGTGGGTTGGTTGCAGCAAAATGTTTTTGTGTGAATTCTTAGTCCAACCGAGTCCGTGTGTAATGTGTTCGCCATTGGTCATCGGGACAAACCTCACGCACGTGGTGATTTTGCCATCACGTTTGCCAGTTGCTTGCTCTTTTCTCGCGGTGCTCTGCCGGCGCCACGTGTCAGATCTGATCTCTGCAAGCATCTGGATTCTGTTGGCACACGGCCCACTTGATTTGAACCTTTGAAATTTCAGGAAATTGTTCTCAGCTCCAAAACTTCTTGAATGCAGGGTGGATGGGTTCGACATTGATAATGCCAAAGAAACCACCCCTCCCTCCCCCCCCCCCAATTTCCAAAAGCTACGACAAGGTGGTGGTCAAGGCACAACATTTCAACCAATAGCTTGGCGCCGCGACAAAGCTACATGAGGCATGGGTCAACAGGGACGTTTGGTTGCAACACTTGCGACCCCCACTTGCCATGTGCGACGTGGCATTTCACCCTTGTGCTGAATTTTCTACCCTTTGCAGTTGTCACTTGTTCTTGTTTCAAAAATAGTGAAACTGATTTCCATCCTGTAATGCCACGTCGCAAGTCTCACGTACACCATCCCATGTGTTGCAACTAAACCTCCCCAGTGCTGATACGAGTTTTCTTATCTGAAATTTGCGGGTTCCAAGGGCAAAGTTTTGTTCAGTTCGAGTCTCTTTCAAAACAACCTTGGTTTTACATTCGCCGGAGGTGTAGATCTTGCGCTGTCTCGTCTGATTTCATTCACTCAGAAAGTATCCCGACCCATATATCGTGTGACCAGGGGCGGGGGGTCACCAGCAATGGGCAGATGTGATGTTTGGTGACATCCAACTTTTTCGATTGCTTGTGGACACCCACCCCCGGTCTTCTTGTTCTGTTTTCTGACTTTCGTTACTTTGTACAGGGTCCAAAAAGTGTGACGGGGTCCTCTGCGGTTTGTGTGGTCCTCGTAAGGATGAGTTTGTTGGACCTTTTCTTTTTTGCATTTCCACCTGTGCTGCATGTTATGTTATCAAATTGAGCTGTTCCCATCCCCAAGCTGCAAAAACGGTCCACACGCCCATTCAACAGCAAAAAAGAAAAGAAATAAGAGAAGGACTGCCACAACAGTGTATGACAGTATTTTCTTGTGTTCGTGTTTTGGGCACGGTGAGATGCCACTAGTTTGTTCTTTTGTCTCTCAAGATTTTCCACCGAAAGTGCCGGTAACGTTGCTTGGAAAGTGTTTACAGTTTGTTCCTTGGAAATACAAGTTTTCAAAAAGAAAAGCTGACTCCGTTTGCCAACCGAAACTTGCCTTTTGGAGCATAACTGCAGACGTCTGGCAATCGAACTTACCGCGGTGAGAGAGCAGGAATTCCCCGTTCTTTCACAACTGAGCGCGAGGCCAGGGGTTGCGCACTCTTCGTCAGTCTTTCACACACTTCGCTAAATTTGTAGAAAAACAGACCGCAGTGATTCAGAGTGGTTTTTGAAAGGCTAGACTTGTTTTTGAAACAGCCGTGCCTTTCTGTTTTGAGGGTTTATCATATTGATGCAGGCAAGAGAACCCCAACTGTTCCCCTCATTTGCGTGAACCTCTTGTTATGATAATGAAAAGCCATCGCTGTCTCTGTGTGAAGAGCTCTGCTTCCTTCACACACACAACAGTTCGTCGGGAGGCGACTGCAAGTTGGCTTCACGTTCCTGCACCATGTAGCCTGCGACAGTTTCTGTCAGTTGTTCACATTTGGAGCTTGACAGTTGAGCATTCTGAACAACAGCACTCCGCACAAGAAACTGAGACAGAAAAAACAATCTGCAGTGTTGCGTCGTGCAAGTTATTTGGTCTTCAAAGGAATTTGCACCTTGACAAATTTTGACGTTGGGCGTAACGAGTGGGAGAAAATTCATGCAACTTGGTTCGTGCACGAAGTTCTAGACTTGGGTGAAGCAGAAAGTGGTGACGGACATTTTTCTCTTCATTAGTGTGCAGACAGTACAAAAGCAAACATGCATCTTCAGAGCTACATGTACGTTTTCTGCATTTACGTATTGTATGTCAGTGTTTGTGAAGCGAAGTCACTGGATTCTAAACAGACGGGCCTACACAGTTCCGAAAGAAAAATACGGAGTAGTGCAGACGAGCGCATGTTGCCAAGCAACTTTATCCACAGCTTTGTTCTTCGTGGAGTATCGCCTGTGCAAAGGAATGTCGTTCCGTTTCCGAGGCGGAGACGCTCAGCGGAAGACGAGAAGCCGGTCGCTCGCAGCATGGACATCGTCGGTCGCATCACAAGTCGCTTCGCGGAAACTGAAGTGACGACTGTGATGGAAAATGCAGCGACCAAAGACTTGGAGGCGGAATTTGAATTGCAGATCCCCGAAACAGCTTTCATTTCCAGTTTCGTCATGACCATAGATGGAAAAGAGTACACAGCGGATGTGAAGGAGAAGCGCGAGGCACAGGAGCAGTACGAGGAGGCGAAGGAGCGCAACAAGACGGCCGGGCAGATCAGCTCGCGCCCGCGCGACCAGCGCACCGCAGAGCGCGGCATGGAGATCTTTGTGGTTGCAGTCAACGTTGCAGCCAGAAGTGTAGTGCGTTTTCAGCTGACGTATCAACAAGTACTGGAGAGAGTTAACAATGTTTACACGTACATCCTTAGCATTAGACCTCGCCAACTCGTAGATGAGCTGACGACGAATATCCACCTGTACGAGTCTCAAGGACTGGCTTTTCTGGAATGGAAACTGCCGGGAGAAAATGAGTGGAATCTACTTGATAATGAGGACAGGCCGACCACCATGCAAACCCATTCCATTGAGTACACTCCAACCCGGGAAGACCAAATCAGAATGAGTCCAACAGAAGGAATTGCAGGCGATCTCATCCTTGAGTACGACGTCATTCACGACAACAAAATTGGTCTCTTCCAAGCTGAAGATGGTTATTTCACGCACTACTTTGCTCCAACGGAACTGAAGCCGCTGGGCAAGAATATTGTGTTTGTAATTGACATCAGCGGATCTATGAGTGGCAGGAAAATCGAGCAGGTTAGAGAGGCTATTCTGGCCATCTTGAACCAACTGCGAGAGGACGACTATTTTAAAATCATCTTGTTTCACTCAGAATTGGAATTTTGGCCCCGCAATGAGAAAGAAATGCGCATGGTGTCTCCAGGAAACATCGAGGAGGCGCGAGACTTCGTGCGCGAGAAGCTGGTGAGCGGGGGCGGCACAAACCTGAACGCCGGTCTGGTGAGGGGCTGCGAGGTGCTGCGCGAGTTGGCGCGAGAAAATGGCAACATGGTCGTCTTCCTGACGGACGGACAGCCGACGTCGGGTGAGACGAATCCGAAGAACATTCAAGTGAACGTTCGCGACGAGGCAGGCAGTCGCATCTCGGTGCACTCACTCGGCTTCGGCTACGACCTGGATTACGATTTGCTCAAGAAACTGTCGTGGGCGACGGACGGCTACGTGCAGCGCATCTACGAAGCTCAAGACGCAGCCAAGCAACTGGAGGACTTTTACCAGCGCATCGGAACTCCCGTGCTTTTCGACGTGGAGATCGAATACGATTCCAACGCAATTGATCCCAACTTCGTCAGTCAGACCAAGTTCCCACAATATTACCAAGGATCCGAAGTGGTGGTCGTCGGAAAGCTCAAGGATGCAGACGCTTTGCCTGAAGAATTTGACGTCTCCATTGAGGCCCTTGCGGACAGCCCCATTTCGTTTGCGCAGACGTTGAAAACATCGACAATTATAATCAACCCAGAAGGTCTGCCGCCGGACGCGACCAACGCCATCCCACACGGGTTTCTCGAGAAGTTCTACGTCTACATGAGGATCAAGGAATTGTACAGACGATTTCAGATTGAACTTGACGAAGAGACTGCTCGCAACTACTACGATGAGGCTCTGCAGCTGGCTCTTGACTACAAACTCGTAACGCCCCTCACGTCCATGATCATCGTGCAAGAAGATCCGCCGCCTCCGCCCGGCCACTTGCAGGAAGGCGCCAGCAAGGCAAAGGGTGTGCAGCAGGCTTCAGCGCCCATAGACCTCAGTGCTCAGTTTGATATGAGCCACGACGGTGTGGCCGCACGCGGGAGTGTTGGAGGTGCTTGGAGTGTCCACGTTCAACCATCCTTTGTAGTTTGTCTGTTCACAGTCTTGACAATGGTCGTAACATGACGACTGTAACTCCCAAGTGCCGAGCCGCGACAAATTTAAGAAAATACTGGCAGCCTTGCGGCTTTGGTGGCTGTACAGCGTGACGGAAATAAACAACTCTCCTGGTTCACAACGTTGCCAAATGCAGTCTCAACACAAACAAATCAATCTGTCTCTTGCAAAGTAAACCATGACAAACACTGAACGCGGCCACATCTGTTCGTTGTCTTGCTTCAAATAAAGCGACTTGTTTTTCCTGATTTTTAAATTCACTTTTTATTTTAACACAGAAATGTTTACAAGTTGAATAATACATGCAAGATTTACAACAATGTAACTGTCAGACGAAGAACAAAATTGTTGAAGGAAAGACGAAAGGAAAAAAACAAAAAGAAAGGAAAAAGAAGTAACACATTTTTCATACTCGCTAAAAAGCATAATTTGGTAAATGTTGACCAGCTGAACTAGGATTGAACTGTACAACCACGTTTGCAAGCATGAATCAAAAACGTTGGGTGGGGAGGATCCTAAGGTTCATTTCCTTCGAAGCAAAAGTTTTAACAAAAACAATCATTGACATGTTAAAAAATGTATTTTGCTGTCAGCAGCTGTATGAAAATGTGATGACCAGTTCAACACAATGTCACCGTTTGCACAACTGGCATCGCGCACTGTAACATCGGAAATATCTGCGACAAACATTGGAAAACAGCGACAGAAAACGTCCCTGGCATTGGTGATACACTGGGCGAACGCACGTCATTGAAGACAAATTGGAGGGGAAAGGACTGAGGTGACCTCGACACATACAAAAATACAGGTAAGACGAACACTGAGAGAATGCAAACTGCAGAACAAGGCCACAGACGTATTTCTCAAAAAAAAAATACAAAACAAAACAAGTCGAACTCGGTCGGTCGCAAGGAACCATGAGATTGATCTGTCACGGTTTGGGATTTTTGTTTTCTTTGACATCGACAGTTCACAACACTTAAATTCTTAGTCAAGATAAAACTCCGTTGTAAATTTAGAAAATGGAAAAATTTACAGATATTTCACAACCACATTAGGAATCTAATAAACATTAATTTTACTATTTGTACTTACACTATGTGGAAAAAAATGTGGTACGTCGCATTACTTGTCAATACCACCCAGCGATATGTGGATAGCTGGGGTTTCACGTCACATTTTGCATACACTCACTTCAATAAGAATAACAAAACAGAACCCACCCCACACTCGCAATCAGAAATATTGCACCATTCACGTGTCTTTGCTTACCACAGTGAAGTCAGTACTTGCAGCTAAAACAGTGACTAAAAGATTTGTAATGAAGCCCCTTCAGCACCCGAGTTGAGCTCTTCCAAAACGACGCCTCGACGTGAGGACGTCTTGTCGTTTTGATAGGCGTCATTAGTCGCCTTTGTACACCTAGGACACTCGGGGGGCTAAACAGGAACCCTACATAACAATAACGAAACAAGTGATTATATCCACACAACTGCATACTGGTAAATACTGCAAATTTGTGTTACAAAAGTAGAACAAAGTGATACAAAAGGAAGCATCCTCGTCTCCAGATGTCAAAGCAGTGGCTGTGAGAATCTCGTGTCCACTGTCGTCTGGTCGTTTTACCAGTCACTGGCAGTTGTTCGTCTCTTTCTCACCCACATTTTGATGGCATAAAGTAACAAAATTCTGGATCTTTCCACAAGTCACCAAAAGCTAGAGTTGTTTGGGATTGGTCAAACTGAGACACGGTAAACTTTACTCAGTCACTTCTCACTTTTACGCTGATGCATAGGTCGGTGCAACGAATTTACCTCAGACACGTGTCACCTTCTGTGGAACGACAAACAGGAAGGTAAACCCTGTCGATGATTCCGTTGCACAATCGTTTTCAAAACAAACAAGTTGTCAACATCAGGATGCAAACTTGTTAACGTACGAAACGTGTCGACAAAAAGAAATTACTCTTGTGTACCTGAAAATCTATCAAGCTCTAGTGTGGGAAATTTACATTGGTTGCGGTCATGTACAAAAATTTAGTAGACTCGTAAGAAATCACTCACCGAAAAAGAAGATTCAACATACTTACAAAAATCTCCTTGACAGAGACTTGAACGAACACGCACACTATTACAGTACTTGTTGTTCAGTTGTAGTAACATCATATATTGATCACAAGAGAGGGAGTTTTCTCATTACATTGACAATTAAGTTTCAAGCAAGTATGCTTCACATGCATTCAACATTACCGTGGTTTATAGCAATAACAGTACAACAGGAAATATGTATACAGGAAAGAACTTCATTGATTTATCTTACAACTTGAATTTTCTTCTCACGCTAGTAACACTGAGACGGTTGGCTTGAAACAATTCGTCAGCATTCTTACTTTCAGTGTTCTTCAGATTCAGATTTTGTCTTGCTTCCACTTACATTCATGCCAAAGCAAGATTTAGACATATGTAATATGTACTGCTGATGCAAAAGGGTTCTTGAAGTTTTGCATACTTGATAACCGGGCCAGTAGCGATCAAGTTTCCACTGCTTGACTGCTGTTTCCACTGCACACGACCAGCCGAGTTTGCGAGTTTTCATCTCTCGTGTGCAGCGTCTCAGCAGTCATTGAAGTCTACCTCACCGATATTCAAAACTTTGCTGCTTCCTAATACCCAGTCTACTTGCTTGAAATTGACGTCAACAATTCACAGTACTTCCCACCAGATTTTACGCCTAAATCCTACATTGCTTAGAAATACTTTCCTGGAGCAAGGTATGCCAGTGTGACAACCGCAAATTGGCACATCAGAAGTTATCCACGCTCTACAGCAGAAGATGCAGTTATTTCCCCTATTTTTCTTTTTCCTTTCTTCGACGCTTTCAAAACAGTATTCACACCTTCTGTTACACGACTGCAGAATGCGTAACATTACGAACACAGCCTGAAAATGTATTCACCAGCAGTGACCTGCGCCACGGAAATCAGTACGCCCGGCAAAGGTTTGCCATGTTTCCAATTGCGCAGTCAAAAATGTCAAGAACACTTTGGACTGGGAGTCACTTGGGAGCAGAAATAGATCGGATGGATACGGAAGAGGGCAGCTTCAGTTTGAGGAGACAGAAGTGACACGGACTTTTATCGCACAGTTGACTCGTTCATGTTTACTTGCCCATTGCAAGAACACGAATTTTTGTTTCTTGCACAGAACGGATGACTAGAATTCAACAGATCTGAGGCAGGATGAAAGACTATCACACATAATGTACACACTCAAATCAACAAACAAAAGTGAAATGGACATTTATTTCCTGACACCGTCTTCCAGTGTGTGGTGACTCAGTCTGTTGTACTCGGGAGAATTTTAACTTAACCAGCAAACAAATGGTACACTGGTCAATTTGTGACACACAAGAGTGAAATTATGAAGAGGAAACTCAACACAAAAATTCACACAACGCTTTGGCTCAACACGTGCACGGAACTCGTGCAGGAAATCACTTGCATCCCAGTTCTGTCAAGAGTCTACTGACTTGGAATGGGATCATAAACACATTTCATCTTGGGAGACAAGCAACACAAATGAATGCAATCTAAAAAGTACCAACCAACAAAAACCATCAATTCATCCCAACACAACTGAGATCAAAAAAAGAACTTCGACACAAACGGAAATATCGGTACAGCAAAGAAGAGGTGCTTTTGGTAGATGCAGTTCACTTGAGAGGCTGGTTGGGAAAAGTCGCCTTGGTTTCAGCTCCCAGGCAAGTCCCGCGGTTTCCTTGTCTCGTTCGAAGACGCTCCCGCAGCATGACGTCACGGTCGTGTGGTGACGTACTGACGTCACAGTCCTCACGTCGTTTTGGCATCTTTGTTATTGGTAGAGTTGTTGGCTACTGAGTCTTTGCGTGGCGGCATGCGTTCGTTCATCTTGTCCAGACTCTTTGCCTCATCGAACCCACTGATCTTGTGAGTCGGAGAGAACCCAGTCAAAGCTGCAACGAAGAGAGAGAAACACAGATTAATACTGTTCAAGATGATTTACCCTCGACCTGAGAAGTGCTGCGACTGAAAGGATTTCAGCAAATCCCATATTTTACGGTTGTCGGTGGCCGCTGCACAGCAACTTGTTGGGAGTGGTCGTTGCTCAGACACGACCGCAAAATATGAGTTTCACTTCGAAGCACTCAGTTGTGAGAATAATGACAGTGAATGGAATGGAATGCTCAGGTGTTTCTCATCTGAGGACTGGTACTGTACACTCAAGACTACCTACTGCCGTGGATACAATACAGGTCTGAGCGCATGGCATGCCGCCCCACGGAACTGTCCTTTACACACGTGAATTGTTTGGTGAAAGCTACCCTCTCGAGCTTCAATGCATATTGCTTCGAAATTGAGCTTGATGACAACGTCTTTTCCGATGCACCGCAACAGAACACCCGGGACACCAAACATGCTTCCTCGAACATTCAGTTGGTTTTTTGTGCAGATGCGGCCACACTAAAAACCATCCTACCACAACTCTCAACTCTCTAAATCAAGTGTGCAACTGGAACTGCAACAAGTGTTAGTATTGTATTTACACTTGCTTCTCTTCAGGCTTTGTTTTTTTTTTTACGAATCACTCATTAGTAGCCTGTACGGGTTATTCTCACCATGCACTACCAACCACTCGTCAGAAGTGGCTTCGTCGCGGATGAGTTCGACATCCGTCTCCATGACGAGACAAAATACCCATCGAAACTTACAAAGTCTAGAAAACCATGTCAGCCACCACTAGAACAGCAGAATCCAACATCACAAGCGGTCCCCCCCCCCGTCCAATAGACACACACAGTCAATGTGACACCATCCACAGAGATCAGAGCCTTGTCCCCATTCAGGAAAGCAAGAACGAGGATTGGGCTTCGGGAGCAGCGCACAGACTTTCAGGTCACTTCTCTGCGAAAGGGCAGAAAGTGTTGAAACGACTCGGGGTGAAGTCCCTGAAAAGTTCCTGGAGGAGTGCAGAGCAACAGAATCTACTGACTGTCGACACCCTTCTCTGATGCACAACCTGGTTGCATGTGATGCAATTTTCGTTTTCAATACGCTCGACACGTTGAGGTGGGTGCACCTGAATGAATCAGTTGAGATGCAACCAAAACACTCTTGTCTTTCAACGTGTTGGCTCGAACAGACTGTGCCCGTACTGAGCCATGAGAGAAGCACGTCACCATTTCCAACTCCAGTCAAACAAAGCACAGTCAATCAGGAACAAAGAAAATTCAGGAGGAACAGAACTGCGAAAACGCGGTCACACTGCATGAGTGGACACTTCCTTTCTGTGCATTTTGTGGTACATACACGAATCAACGAACAATTTCCTTCTTTTGTGTTTTTTCATCCACATTGAGCACTTCTTATCCAAGAATGTGGCTCTTTCACGCGGAAACAAAATAAATGCTAATCAAGAAAATGATCCGATCGTTGTGCAATTGGAACGTTGACAACCAAGCGTTTCAAATAATTATACGTCTTGCAAAAGACTTAGGCTATAATTATTTCTACAAACAAGCGTTTAGTGGAAACTATAATCGGAAACAAAATTCTGCTCGTTATCACTAGAGACACCATCACAGTATAAGTGGAGTTCACCTTTGTCTCCCTCTGCTCAATAGGACAGAAAAAGTATCAGTGAAACAAATTAAACACTAACTGATTTCTTTCCCCCGAACTAGATCTATCTTTTCACTTCTTTCCCCAGGACCAACTTGAAATGAACAAATGCTGTTGTGTTTTCAATGTTTTACCGTCTCTAAAAAAAACCTTGAACTGCACAGTATGTCTTGACGTCTATTGTTATCGTGCAGAGCTCGAAGAAAGAATAGAACTGAGTTTGTGATGTTAATTGTTCTGTTGTTTGTTATCCAAAAAGGCATGCACTGCAATCATTCTGACACAAACTGTCTTGTTTCCCACATTTGGTCGGCAAGACCTTCACAACAAGCATTCCTTTGCCTTCTACCTACAAGCTCGCCAAACGTCTTTGCCTTGCAATGCATTACTCAACGAAAAGACACTGAATTCCATTTCACTATGTACAGCAGCAGGACACTATCAACGCGTCCTTCAGCATAGACACAGCTCCGCGTGTTTTTTTCCCTGTGCACTGTCACTCAGAGTGACATTGCCTCGCGCGGCCCGCAGAACGAGGTGGCCTTTCTCCTTCGACTTGCACATGTATGTACGTCTAAATGCACCACAGTAACGGAAACATCAACTTAACCGAAACATGTAGAAATGAAAGCTTGTGGAATGCTCTAAGAAATAACGACACAAAGCCACAGATAAAATAGAAAGTGTAAGATCACCTTTGTCCTCTGCAGCTAGATATGGTTAAATGGAAAACAATGAGCATATGGCGTAAGAACAATTGTACTAGTCATAAAATTACAATCCTCCTTCAAAAATTCTAATCAAACAAAAACTACAAAAAACAAAGACAAAATTTAAAGCTAACCACAAATGGAACATCACGCTTCCCAACCCACTGGTTTGGTTTGCTCGGGTGAATATGTGACGACGAATCTAAGACTTGCGACTTGAGGTTCTTTCCTTCACAGGCCACGAAAACTCACAAAGTTTTCCAGACGAAGATCAAGCAGAAAGAGTGGTGTTGGAAAGAATCTTTTGTTTTTGGTGTTTTTTGGGAGGGGAGGGCGGCTGGGCAGGATGAGCTGAAGAGGCGAGTCGGGCATTACCCGTGTCAACATCCTTTCCCCGGTTACAGGCGGCACAAAAATACTTGTTACGCTTTTGCTCGAACACACACACGCAACAACTCAAGCGTCCAGACTGTAGAAAGTTTTCACTATTTGTCGTAAATCTGCACACCAAATGCACTCCATCTTCACTTTTCTCCTCAAAAATTTTTTACCTAATGGAGTCAGAGCCAGCATTCAACAAGACCTTTTTGAAATACTTGGCACTTTGACACCTATTTTCACAGAGTACAAAAATAAAGATGGAGGAAACATTGATAAAGTGGCAGTCTATCCGATTCAACTAAGGTAGCTAAACGCACTGCCAATGATAGCTCAGGGATGTGAGATCCCAGAACGAGTCAGCATTCGTCAAGCTTTCATTGTGTTGGGCAAACTGTCTGAAACACGGCTGGGCAAACAAAAAAGGTAAAAAGGGCAATGGCTCGAGCACAGAAAGCTGGAAAGCTTTGTGTGGAAAAATCATGCCACAGAGCTCTGCATCAAACGATAGCGGTTTCGTTTTCAAAGACAGCAAGCGCTCGTACATTGAACTTGCTGAACACAGCAAACAATAGCTGCTTCGTTGAGGACCAAATGCTTCAAGTGTTCAGCCCCACAATAGCATGAAACGTCGCCAATTCATGCATTAGCTGGAAAAGCACGAGTAAGTGTGCAGGTTGCCGAACTATGTTACGTCGTTCAGAGCTTCTCATCAAGAATAAACACAAACAAAAGCTCTTTGGTTAGGTCTATCTGCCACTCTGCTGTTGACTCAGCAGCTTTTGTACCTACCACTTTTGAGTGAATCCTTGCCTCCTGAGAGGGCACCGATTGGAAGGAGACCGTTGGGTGTCAAGCCTTTCAACTGCAGCACGCTTTCGCTCTCTTCTCTGTAATTGAACAGGTTCGATGAGACAAAACAAAACAAGGAAACAGGCGCGCCTCCAACAGTCGGTAAAGCAGGACCCACCTCCCACTCCGGTACGTGGACCAACCTCACTTTTGGGGGACAATCTCTCACCCCACCCCACGACCGCCTCGGCAGGACACCACTGGGTCCCACCCAGGACGCAATTCCTTTCACCATCGCCAGTGCAAAATACTGGCTGGCTCCTTCGGACGCGCCTGTGTGCAAATTCATACAAGTGTTCAGCACACTTCTCTGACAAGTTCTGAATTTTTAAAACGTCTCACCTCAACACCTGGAACACTCGAGCCATCTTTCCGATGGCACGAATCTTGTTTCGGATGATCTCCTTCCTTGCGGCCACCGCTCCACCTGTCAAAACACCATAAATCCATCTTGAACAACAACCATTGGTGCGCACCACGGAGGGGACAATCGAGCAGCGACGAAAACACGAACTGTGGAGTCCAACTGAACACGTTGACCAGCTCACACACTGCTTACACATTGAGGGAAAGAAAAATACAAAGGACGAAGAGGAAACAAAGACCACGGCCATTTCAATCAAGTTCCTCGGAGCCGGAGCAACCTTCGCATTTCATAATTTGCTCGCGGGAACACTTTCCTCTTGCGCAGGTCAAGGCGCGGTCTGCCTTACGTCGCAAAGTTACATTGTCGTCAGAACTGAAAACAATAGTGGAGTGCTTCGAATACGTTCACCATTTCGAATGGCACGAGACACAACTAAATGTACGTAATACATTGCGCCGCTTGCAAAGGATATCATTCAATGTGAAAGCACATCTACAATCAGTTCAATTTGTGCTGGACTGGATACAATTTGCATGAAAAGTAGAGAACCATGATGCAGTTTTGTTATTTTGTCACTAAACGTTGGATAGCTGAAAACAAACTGGTTACATGCCTCCGAAGACAGAATTGGTTGAGGGGACGTCAACTCAAGAGAAATTAAGTGTTCATGGCAAGTAGACCCGCAAGACGGTGGACTGGCGTCTCAGGCAAGCAACTTGTTGCGCTCAAATTGGAGTGCACACTTATCGAGGGATTTCATGCGCCTAGAAACGATGCTTGAAAAGAAGACGTTCTGCTCAGGTTGAGCTGCATGCCCCACTTGATCTCTACCTTGGAAATGAAAATGAAGGGAGGAACAATAAACCATCACTTGTGCAACTATCCGCAGAGCTACAACTCAACCGTTTTGTCTTCCCTCTACACATGGAAATCATAAAACAATAGGAACGCTGCTGCTGTTCTTTTACCATGTCGGCTAGAATCTAAAAGATGGGTTATTTTATTGTTTTTACAGAGGGATTGCATAATAAAGAAGAGAAACTCAGTGACCGATAATTTGACGGGCTGTATACAGATGGTCAACAACCAGCCTAACCTGAATCCATGTCATGAGAATTTGTTTTGCCTGAGCAAAAAAGAAAATAACGAACAATTTATGATAAAACTTGTAAGAAAAAGGCTTGTGATGGGAAGGGTTCTTTTTGCTGCGAATGGAAATTGGATCTTGCCGGTGTAACGCTATGCTAGGCACTCAAACGTGCGATGAACCAAATGCACGAGGCATGGAAAGAACTCGTAAGTTGCTACCAATTTTCCTTCAACCTTCGACCAAATTTTCCCACAAATTTTGTCAATTTCAACAACAAAATGTCCGAACAATCTGAAATATGAGACCACACCACATGCTTCGAATGAAAGACCAGGAACACGATCTCCAATTTCTTGAAACAAAACTATGGAACTCAACCCCCGAGAACGATGTCGTGAGTCACAGGCAGAAATTTTCAGCAATCACGGGTCAGGCAAATTATGAAAATTGTAACTTGTGAACTTGCACGTGCGAAAGAATGCCCGACTTTGTTTTGTGGCGTGATTATTCAATTCAGCAGTGAAGGCAGCAAAACCAGCGATCAAAGATGACTTGGCGTGATAAGATCTGCAAATGACTCTGTTTTCCACTTTTGCTGGACCACAAATTCTCTCAACATGCTCTGATAAACCCTTGATTTTCCCCATCTTGTCGAACAAACCGAAACATTCCAGAAAATGGCCCCCCAAGATGTTGTCATTTTCGCTGACTGGAATAATCGTCCACTTCCTGGCAACCAAATGGCCACGGAGGAGTCCTACGAAAAGTAGGTGTGATGGGGGCGGTCACTCTCTTGACGAAATTTGGCTCTGCAAGTGAACAAGATTGCAGCTGACCAAAGACAATCCATACCAGACCCACAAAAAAAGGCTGGGGTATTCTATTGTTCGTCCCAGCATTGACAAGTCTCTCCTGCCTGCTTTTTGTTTTGTTTGCTCCAAAAATTAACATGTTCAATTGTCAAAATAAAACAACTTTAAAGTCTCAAAATCACTCAAAAAGATTGCGTGGTCAGCAAATGACTGAAAAACAATTGTAGGACTGTTTCAGTTTCTCTGGTTCCCAACAAACTGTTCTGCTTTTGAATTGTGTGCAACTTCTGTTCGAATAGGGATGTTCTCTCATTGTTCGAGCCTCTGACCCCAAGTGATTGGCAGATCAGAAACGGCACTTTCTCCAAACTCCACCCTGCCAACTGTGCTGATAAACGTTCTGAACAACGACATCGTCTCAATGTGGGGTTTGAAAACAAAGGGGGAGTTGGACCCGCCATCTTTCAACGGGGGCTGGACGGACGACTTGGCTGAACAGGGTACATCACAGTGAAAAGGGCTCCGTTGCTTTGTACCTGGTTGTGCCACAGACAGGAAAATAATTATCCACACAATGTCCTGTTCCAAATGAGAACATTTCACTCTGTGTTGCGGCACATGACACAGCTTAGATTCCTGTGTGCACAGTAAATGTGAGCAACAAGGTTTATGCAAGTGCAAGCACTGTAAACAGCTTTCGTACTGGTCGTCGAAGAACAGAATTAGAATGGAGAAAAGGGGTGCAATTTGTGTCAAGAAGAAACATCAATGGATTGCCAATTCTTCAATTGAGGAAACATCGAGACTCCCTGACAAAATTCGAAGGGTAAAAGGCGCGCTAAACTTGCGATTCCAACTGCGTCAAATTTTGGATTTTCTTTCGCCCAGGGAGGACTCGACAGGAAGTTTGTGAACTGATGCACTGGCAACTGTTGGGTAGTTAGCAACAGCGGCAGTAGTTAGCAGCACTGGACACAAACAGATCCAACTTACCATCGGCAAGCCCTTCAATATGGCATGCAAAGGTATCAATGTGACCACAGAAAGAAAAATAAGTGCGATCGTCATTCCCACCCTTTCTACACAATACAGTAGCTTTACATAGAAATGAGATAAAGATGGAACTTAAAAATTGTATTAAAATACTACAGCTTCAGTACAGCAGTGTATAAGACAAAACAACCAGTTGTCCAAAGCTTCTTACATGCAACTCCCCACTTCAAATGAGTTTTACTCAAGGCAGTTATCACCCAAATCTATCGCGATCTTCTTCAGCACAAAACTTCTCTTGTCAGTTGAAATCCAATGCCAGAATGAGTACATTGCTCTTTTTCAGTTGAAAAGTGAAATGATACCAACACAATTCAACAGAATTTGGTTCTTCCTCTCTCAAGAAAACTGCAAGATCTTCAGTTCTACACTGGGTGGTGGGTTTCTCTTGAGGAAGGAATGTGAAGTGTGGGAGGATCAACAATAAACCGCTTCCTTCAAAATCTACAAGCGCCATGATAAGAACCAAACAGGGATAACGAAATCGTGGGCAGCGCCGAAGCAAAGACTCAAGTGATGGCGTGGCCAGTCGTGTGATGGATGAAATGCTTTCACATTTAAATAATTTCAGGTCAACTTCAAAACAGCAACAAGAACAAATCACGCACCAAAACACAAAACAGTCAACACAAAAGATGCTCTTTTTTGGCCCAACTTGAAACTGAGGACAGCCAACACTATACCCGTGAGCTGGCGACCTTTTGGAATGAAGAGTTGAATTCGTAGAGTTTGCGGACCATGAAATAAACTTTCACTGGTCTGGGGGACACTTTTGAACATTTCTGCAACTCTAGAAGCCTTGGATGAAGCAATCGTGACAGAAAATGCAGTTTTCTGATCTCACAGTTACAACGTACAGAACGTATCCGCATTCACTCAAAATAGCCACAGGGGAGCTTCTAATGCCACAAGAAAAGACATGCAGGAAAGGGTGTTGGAGGGACAGCTCTAGCAGTGGAAAAACAGGAATACAAATTGGTTTAGTTGTAAATACTGTTAATATTGGACCTCTCGTCTGAGGTTCAGCGTTCATCGCACGTGTGACTTGACTCCGGTAGAACGAGACAAGGAACGACATGGATGGCGGAAGCATACCTTCGAAAGTGTCGTCGCCCTCGGACATCAACTCGTCGTCGGAGCAGATGTTCAACACGTTCACCAGCATCTCCGTCACTGCAACAGCGTCAACCACATGACAGTCGCAGAGGGCCCGATCTACCAGACCAGCGCGAGTGGCGACAACACGACAGGTCCGACTCGCCAAAATAAGTGCTCAGTTCCATCGAGAAAAGATCGAGCAGCACAAGATAAGTTTCTCCTGTTGTTCCGGTTTCCACACGTTCTGCCAAGTTTCGTGCGAAGTTTCGTTTGAACAAATCGCATTCTGTGTTCTGAGTTCTTCGCGACGGTACCTTTCTCGCCCACGAACGGTAAGGACCACGTGAAGACGTCCATGAAGTTTGGCAACCAGTACGGGTGCGGCGAGCAGTTGAACTGCCTGATGTTCATCACATTGTTCTCGTACTTCAGTATGGCGGCTGCAAAAACACTGGCATCATATCAGACTGCCTCAGTGAGCGCGTTCACTGGCTAGCATACGCGACACATAACCGAGACTAAACTTTTTGCAAACGTCTTTATGGACGGCAGAAAAGCGGATTCTGACAGCTCAAGGCAAATACACTCGCGAGGCCAAACAACGAAGAGGGTGACCGCCTGCGTATTCCACAGGCTGTTCGTTCGTTTCCAACCATCCAGACAATGCGAGACAGTCCGTGGATGAGTCGGTTCGAACAGGAAGAAATCGCGCCGATTGCGACTTTTGAATGACTGTCCAAAATCGTGCGCAGCAGAGCAACACGCGGTGACAAAAATAGCAGCTTTGCTCCGAGAGCAACTTCCGCTGTGCACACTACACATTTAATAATGTATACGCCACATATCTGATATACATCTTCTGCGCACAGCTACAAAGCTGCTGCGAGTAAAACACAAGTCAATACGTATAAATTTAGAAAATTGCTTTCCGGCAGATGGCATTGCCCATCACCAAGACCAAAGCTGAAAGCGGCACAATCACAGTTTCCTTGCCAGAAACAGAACATTTCTCCAACACGCGGGAAGAACGAACAACTTTTGGAGATTCTCGACAAGAAATTGCGAAACACGTGACACTTGCCTTTGTTGTTATATACATCCAGGTAGTTGGGCGCTGAGAATATCGTTATCAGTGACGGGAATCCTGTCGTTTGACTTTTCCTGTACATTCGATATCTGATCAAGAAAAAGCAAGAACACTTGTCAGTGCAGGTGCGCGCCTCAGGACGAAGCACTTCCCGGCACAAACAAAAGCACGCTTCGATACACGAGAGTGAAAAATGCGTCGCTTGCCACGCGCCTGGCAAAAATCAAGGACCCCGCGGCAACCCGTACATCAGCCATTGTTCCAGCAAACAGGCCATGGCTGCCTGCCTGCCAGGAACCATTGCTTTACAAACTGTTTCATAAATGGGGTGTGGTGGGGGTGGGTGTTAAAATAATGAGTTATTTCTCACCCACCCCCCTGTTTAGCAAACAAACTTGGGAAAAACAACATATCCTGGCAAGCAAACTGCCCCGTTTACTGGAAGAATGCACCCAAATAGGGAAAAGAACCCAACTGTTGGTCAGGTGAACAGCAGTGTTGATTGACCACAGCAACAAAAAACATGGCTTGTTGTTTTATTTTTGCCCCTGGGGATAAAAAGAAACCCAGTCCACACACGTAAACACAGACACAACACCACCATCGCGATTGCACAGTGCCCGCGGCTTGACGGAGTGTCGCGAGCACAAAAACCAAACGCGTCTTTACCCTGCATCCTGCGCTTCATGTGCTCTGATAATGGAAAGTAAGTTGTTCTGTTGTAGGAAATCACAACACGCTGCATAGCTGCAAACAAAGAAGAGACAAAAAAACCTCAATTGCAATGTTGACCACAATTCTCATCTGCAGTTTTGTTTTCTGGGATCTTGCAAATCCACGCGGGCACACCGAAAAATAATCAATTCCCATCCAAGTCCAGTGCAAAGGCACGGTATCGCATAAGTCAAGGGCAAACACCAACGATCAACTCACCTGTAAAAATATGAGCAACCCCTAACGCTATTGTGAGTAAAGTGTTCCGTCGTCTTCTCGTTTCCGAAGTCTTCCAACGGGTCTGACCACAACAAATCACACATGGGTCCGAATGCAGGAGGCTCCTTGAATCGATCCAACTGAAACGACAAAATGTTCGCGGGACATATGAACGAGACGAATGTAATGGTTTATCGACAGTCAAAATGTGCCATTTTTTTCTTTGATAAATGGCTTCCATTGTTTCCTTCTAACGATTGGGGATAAAATATTCAAAATACCAATTCGATCACAGTTTTGCAGACTGGTTTTATCGTGGACACTGCATTGTTGCAGGAAGTTGTACTGAACCTGTGTTGAATGAAAGTCCAGCACTCAATTTTCGACTGGCGAAAGGAAAGACCAAGGGTGTCTGTCCACTTGATGGGATGACCAGATGGTTCAAGAGAGCAAACGATTGGTACCACAAAACAAAGGGTTGTTCCAAAGACCACAATGTACAACAAGCGCTGTGTTTGTAAGCGTGAGAGAACAGGTCTGCTCATTCTCTCCCGGAACCAAAGTGTGACATTGGAAGGTCGCTGTTCGTCGAGTACTCCAAAAACGATTTAATCATACTTGTGTCACGTCCTTCTCCCTGTTCTGGACTTCACTCACCGCCGATTCGCTCGGCCCGTGACACCTGTTCAATGTGGAGCCAAGATCCTAACCTTCGACACTGGCCCATCTGGGCTCTCAAAGAATCTCTTGTCGACGCACGCACAGAAGCGCTCACATCTTGCAGTCACAAATGCACATTCACCATTGCATGGCTTGGTCATGAGTGCCGACGTTCATTAATTATTCAACCCGTGACTGAAGAATAGTCTGCGCATCTCCACACGTCACTGGGAGTACGAAGAAATTCTAAGTTGTCGTGGTGGTGACCAAACCACATTTCGAGTGCGCACCTGCAGGCGCCACTGACATCCTGTGAAATCTCTCGCAAAACAAGTTCGTTTCCAGACCGAGTCAGGTTGGACGCTGTTGTTCGAAAGGACATGTGTCTGGCGCACAAAACGATGAATTTGAAACGCGAGCCAGGACCTCCAATCCAAAGCATGCAAACGAAGTCCAGAAGAACTCACAACGAAGCCTTGCTCGACAGTTTATGCAGACACGAAGGGATGTTCGGGAAGAATCACCATGCTGGTCACATTTGAGAGCGAAGTTTACTACGGAAGGACAAGACGACACAGGTGCAACTGCCTTCCTGCCAAAAGGACACGGCTCTGGACGGATCTCCGTCCGCACAACCAGAGACCAATTAGCGACAGTGAGGACAAGAGTCGCAAGAAGTCACCCGTCGTTGTCTTTTACTGTTGGCCAGTCTTTTTGATTCCCAAAACACGATGGTACAAGAGGTTGCAGCGATTACGCACCTTCCTAATGTCGTCTAACGTGTGGATTTCTGGCGACAGGCCTCCGTGAACACACAGGAACTGTTGATTCATTAGTGCTGACAACGGTAGACAGTCGAACGCCTCCATGCACGCGTCGTACACCCGCTCTGTGTACTTGATTTTACCTGAAATGACGGAAACAAGGAGCGGGTTAAATACACAGATGAGGATCAGGAAGGAGTCAGAGCTACAGCTTCCAGTCCTCAAGAGAACAAGATCAGTGAAACAAGAGCACAAACACTCGCCATTCTGTGGGCAATGTCGAACAAGGCAAAAGAGTGAAACCGTTCTCCCAACCAAGGAAGGAAGCACAGTTGAAGTGGGCAACTAGTGTAAACAAGAACACTTGGCCGTGTGGACACGCGCCAAGCCAGTGACAATCATTTCCCCGCTGAAAACGTGCTGCGCATTTGAAGAATATTGCCAATTTCAACTGCAAGCGCCCAGAGGCTCGGCCTCACCAAAAGGAGCTGCACATTTCAACAAGAATGCTGCGCATAAAAAGCGTGTGGTCCATACGAGGAGGAATTCCGTTCTGTCTTTCATGATACCAACATGCAGTTTGTTGACAAGGTATTTAACCTAATTTTTGAGGACAGTGGCCGCATACCTGTAGATATAGACTAGTCAAACAAGGACAACATTGGACACCTTGTGAAAACTTGTTTTACTGCAGTCCTTCAAAATACAGTCTTTCCTTGTCCACGCACCGCGCCCATCTTTTGGGCCAATCCCGCTGGATACACTGCTCAAATTCGAATGAGGAAATCTGTCCTATCTCCTGATCCACTGCCTGTTGCAGTTCTGCAATGGAATTGAACCATTTGCCTCTCAGAGGCTTTTTGAGCTGCGGAAAAAAACAGAAATCGGACGGAGCTAAGTCCAGAGAATAAGCTGGATGTTCCAACACTTTGGTCTTCGACAGTAGCAGGAATGTCCGGGTTGGTTGGGAGGTGTGGGGACTCGCATTGTCCATGTGTAATGTGAAGTTCTGCATGTATTTCTGGCCCCTCTTCCTGGAGATGGCATGTCTCAGGTTGCTAAGGATGTTGATAAACTGTGCAGAGACCAGGGTGACGCCTTTTGAATCAAAGAATGAGATGAGGAGCAGTTTTCCAACAGTTCTGGGCCTCGCCACCTTCACTGGCCGCTGTTCACCCTTTGCCAACCATGCACTTGACTGGTTCTTCAGTTCTGGATCGTAACAATACATCCAACTCTTGTCTGTGGTCACCACATAATCCAAAAAGTGGGGTTCAGACCGGAGTTTCTGCAACATGTTACTGGAAATGCGCATCCTTTCCTGCACTTGTGGCTCTTGCAGAAGGTGAGGGACGAACTTAGCAGCCTTCCTGGAAAGTTTGAGGTCCAGTTTGACAATTTTCCTGCACGTAGACCAAGGTATTTCACAAGCCACTGACAACGCTGTGATACTCAGGCATCGGTCTTGGTCCAGGGCAGCTCGAACCTTGTCTATATTTGCCTGTGTCCTTCCTGTTCTGTCCTTGGCTCACCTGGGCAAATCCACAACACAGTCACGCCCTCCCTGGAACCGCTTGAACCAATGTCTGATTTGCACTGCACTCAGAGCTGCATCTCCATACACAAACTGGATGGCACGCACGGTCACAGACATCAACACACCCATACGTTGAGAAAAATTAATGTTGAACCGCTGCTGGAGCTTCAAAGGAACACTGGTACCACGTCTCATGTCACCTGTTGTCTGAATTGATGTCTGGAGGACAACTGTCCTTCACAGTGTCCATCTGGGTAAGTGCATTCGCCTGTCATTCTACTCAGAGGCCGGCCAAGTGGCCGCTTGAGTCATGTCAACAGACTGCATGTTGGTATCATGAAAGACAGAACGGAATTCCTCCTCATACAAACATTCGCAGTTCACAAACACCTTCTCTGAATCTTGGTGAGAAGCAAGAAATGACCATTTGGAAAAATTTTCGAAAAATTTTGGTGAACCATATGGTCCTGACTGGGGGGGGACACCACATTTTCAAAAATGCAGTCCTCGTACGGCAATTTTCAAGAAAAAAAAAGCAAAAAAAAAGCACTTTTTGAAGAAAAAAAAGCACTTTTTGGGGGCTTTCTGTCATATGTACCATAAAATCCTTTGTATAAGACCCCCTTTTGATGCTCAAAAATTCATACCAAAAATAGGGGGGTGGTCTTATATGTGAGGATTTTACTTTTTGTATCAAAGTGAAGAGTAGAAATGAGCAAGTTTTTTGAAGTATCAAGAGAAAGGGATGAATTAAGGGAGCAAAAAAGTGGAGTTAAAATAGGGAAATTAATAAAATATTTGCCTGAAAAGTATGTATTTATAGCTTTTGGAATAAGAATTATGACTATAATTGAAGAAAAAAAATTAAGAGAAAGTAATTTGAGAGTATTTTCCTAGGTTTTAATTCAGAAAAAACTTAACCTTGCGCATGTGAATAATTTTCCTGAAAATGTAAAAACAGGCTTTGTACTGATTTTGTAGATGAAAAAAGGGGGTAGTCTAATGTGCAAAGGGGTCTAATGTGGGATTTTATTGTATTCTGGTTTGGAATCAAATCTTGTTTTGGTGACTATTCTCTGATTGTAGCCAAAATGTGATATATTTCTGTAAACATTCTACAATTTAAAAATCCTCACCAACTTACCAGTTCTCACTGCTGTTGCCTATCTTCTGGTATCTGCCAGTTCAACAGCAGTCAATAATACCCCTATTTTTTGGCAAAGCCAAACCTAACTTTAACTTGATGTAGTGACCATCATTATATCACAGCAAATTTTAGCAGGGGGGGGTCACATAGGTTTTTTTCTGAGGGTAGCCCAAATTTTGCATGACATAGTGATGCCCCATTTTGAGGTGTGTACAGACAGACAAGAGAAATACCAACAACTTAAGTCATACTTACATGGCTAAAAATATGAGGTTCTATCCAACCATAGTGAGACTCATCATGGTCAGCGACGAAGCCAATTGGCCAGTCTGCACTGAGAAGGTGAATGGAATCTATTGTGTCGAATCAACCACCCATGTCCTTCGAGGCCGATCGTGAACATGACCAGTCTCAGAATGGTTGGATAGAACCTCATAGCACAAAAACACTTTTTGAAATATAAAAAATTTCTATAAAAATTCAAAGAAATACATTTGTATCATTTTTTTTATTTTAGGTATTTCTTCCGTAGCAGTTTTCTTTTACTCTTTTCAAGTGGTACAAAAGACTTGAGAAGTGGATAACTTATATTTTATGAATTATTATCTCAAAGAAAGCTCTGAGGTATTTCTCTTAATATACTTAAAGTACATAAAAAGTACTATTTTTATTGATATTTCCCCCAAATCAGTAAAAATAATAAAGCACTTTAAGGCCAAAAAAAGTACAAAAAAGCACAAAAAAGTGGCTGGTCAAAAGAAAAAAGCACAAAAAAGCACATGTGCTTTTTAAAAGCACTCCGTACGAGCACATACACACATACAGACTGACGGTGATTACACTAAGCGTGTGGTCGAGACTCTTCGGGACCACACGCTTCAAAATCAAGTACGTCTGGTGAAATGTCAGGCAAAGCAGGGTCATGCTGACGAAAAATACGAGTGCAGCAAATTTGATTGGCGCTGGGTCAGAAAAGTCTGCTCAAATGTGGCCTCTTGAATTCAGAACACAAGGCCGTCCACGTCAACGTTTGTGGTCCAGCAGGCACCAGACTTATTTTTGGACTTGCTTTGAGCCAAAGCTATTGAGCACCTCACCAGACTCGAATATGACTGGCGACCAAGTTGAGCATTATGGCCCAAACGCACGAAAACTGAGGATACATTCGTACCTGTCATAACTCCCAGCTTACCTTCGAGATGAAACAAATTATAGATTTATTTCCTCGAAAGGTTTCACTCAGTTGCACCCAAAGCAACCCGTGCACAAACGAACAAACAGTGGTGAATCGAGGATTTTCTTCCACAAATATTCTCGTCACCGCGTGAAAAGAGCACGGTGGTTTGTCCCAGCAAACTTTTGATTTTCAGTGGAGGGGATCAACTCTTTTAATTGCGCGCGTGTGTGTGTGTGTGTGGGGGGGGGAGACCTGCATTTCTGCGAGGAGGTGGGATACACAGGGCACTGGTCTGGCCTGTCCCCCTCAAAGCCCAAGTCGACACAAAACACCTGACCTTTGGCCTGGTTGCCACTCTTTCCTGCTGAATAAGCACCACCTCATCCAGAACACATCACAGCCAGAATGATGGAGACACTCGGGGTCTTGCTCCGCATTTGTCAGATCTTTTCAGTCATGAATCATCTTCACATCCACCCTATTCACCTTTTCGGTCTCAGATATGGTGCTCGTACAACTGACAAGGAGAAGTCGACAATCGAACAAACTAGAAAACACGTTGTTGCGTCAATGCAGCAGAAGCTCTGGAAATTTAATTCAGGCACACCGAGTTGGTCCCTTTATGGCAGCCGACCAGCAGTCTAAACTTTGGTTGCCAATGATTTGTGTGCAGCGAGTTGAGTGCTGATGAACAGCTTGATCCCATTTCACGCATCACTGGCCTCATGTGGCCACGAATTTGTCAGAGCATACGTCAAATTGCGCAAGCTGAAATTTTTTGTCGACCCATATTGTGTTGGATACATACACCCAACACCGTTTTTGTACCGCACCCAGCCATGTACAATTTATACCCAAGCAAAAGGGAAGGGGGACCCCAACTTGCCTTGATATCTGAGGTCCCATTTGGAACAAGGTAAACCCACGTGTGAAACGCACCTCTTCTTCGGGTGCGCAATTTCAGGGCAAAAACGGTGCGTGTCGGATGCTGCCAGTGCAAATCACAGAAGCAGGTCGTGGTGGTTGTGAGCTGCACATTCGGAGGTGTTTCGTACAACATGTGCAGTCCTCGCACAGCAATTTTCCAAAACAAAAAAAAGCAAAAAAAGCACGTTTTAAAGAAAAAAAAGCACTTTTTGAAGAAAAAAAAAAGCAATTTTTGTGGGGCTTTCTATCATATATTCTGGTTTAAAATTAAGTCATGTTTCAGTGACTTTTCTCTGATTATGGCTAAAATGTAAAATATTTTTTACTATTCTCTGATTATGGCTAAAATGTAATATATTTCTGCATACATTCCACAATTTAAAAATCCTCACTCAACTCACCACTTCTCACTACTGTTGCTCATCTTCTGGTGTTTGCCAATTCAACAGCAATCAATAATGCTCTCTAAATTTTTTGGCTGAGCCAAACCTAACTTTAACTTTTCCATGACATAGTAAAACTAGGGGGGTTGCTATGTAACAGAAA
>JAAUXT010112761.1_pt1 | contig 30353 bp, 36 predicted proteins | sample 7278171 | NCBI WGS metagenome assembly JAAUXT01 (sample SAMN14350112, study PRJNA611818) | marine sediment metagenome | isolation source: surface marine sediment (1.8m) | place: French Polynesia: Moorea | collected 2018-08
AAGTGAAATATCTGAAAACATGAAATATCTGCAAGAGACAAATTACTGGCCAGATAATGAATGGTTGTGCTCTTAGATTTCATGTTTGAAGATATCGCACGAGTTGTATAAGATCATTTCACACACTTGTGCGCAGTTACAACAACCACAACAGACAAGAAAACACAGGCCGCCCGACTGCAATGGATGTGAGGCACAATGAAAGATAGCGGTTTTCACGCAACTGAGAGGCACGAATCCAACTTGGCAGGAAACTGCGATATTTACGATCGCGTACACGAAACCGGGCGAAACACACAATGTTTCGGAAGTCAGTGCACCGCACAAGTGAAACGCTGTTGGAACAATCAAGTCTGGCGAGAAAGGGCTGACTAGCATTGATTCTGCAATTCTTCGAAGCGCTCTGTGTTGAGGTTTGCATCACAAAGCCGAAGGTGCCACCTGAAAAAGGAAACACATCGAATCTGACGTTTCACTGCTTCGAGGTTGCGTTTGGAAAAAATCAGTCAAACTCCAGAACAGAAAAAGGTATACCACAAGAAGATGTCCATTTTTCCCTTTCGCCACGTTGTATTTTCCACCCGAGGTAAACTCGATCACTCCCTCCTTGTCATCTTGCAAGTGATGAGTTATGCTGCAACGACAGAGGTTCACAAAACAGTTGCAACATGCTGTGTGCTTTGCTGAGCTGCCCTTTCGAAGAAACAAAGACGACACTTACGAAACATCACAAACGTCGACCAGATTTTCTATGCCGGCAGCGATCACGATCTTTGTAACGGTTTCAATCACGTAATCGCTCTTCAGTATCAAGTCACCCTGTATTGGAACAAACATTCATTCAACAGTTACAATCCCCCGACGCCAAAGCCCCTTGACAAACTCTCTGCCGCAGACGTCCACTCACCTTGTTTCCGTTCGCTTCACTCTTTGTGTGAATGACAAGGAACCCATCGTTCAGTGTGCTTGTCGATATACCTGCGAATGGTACATTTTTCGTGAACACAATTCCACTCAAACATGGTTCAAACACGACCCACAAACTTGGTCCCAGAGCAATGAACGGCTCACTCTTGATGTGAGTGAAGAGGAGCTTCTCTTTCATCTTGAAGTCCTTCTCGTTCACCATGTAGACGGCTTGATCAGTCACGATGATCACTCGCTGGCGAGCGTGGTATCCGTGTCGGTCGTACTTGGTCACAGTAGTTGAGTACTGTCACAAAACAACAAAAAATCTTGAACTGAATCGAGCCCAACCCGGTGGCACTGCACTCAATCAAGAAAATATGAATGAAAAGGCGAAAGTCTTCAGGTGTTTTTCTCACGGCACTAAGTTCACCTGTGGAGACTCGCTTTGCACTTGGATGGTGGTGTTGCAGAAGGTGCGGTACATAGCTTCGTGGTGGGTGGCGAGGCGCCTGCTGACAAACATGTCTCGCACACTGTGCGGATACAGGGACTTCTTGTCTTTGAAAAGCCTTTCCGCCACTATCTTCTGCTCAAACTGCAAGAATATTTCCAGAAAGTCCAATTGGTTCATTCATTAGTTGCAGCATTGTGTTCTTTTGTTGGCGTTGTTGTTACCTGAAGCTTCATCTCTGGCGTGATGCGTTTGCAATACTTTCGAACCATGTTGGCCATGTTCAAAGTTCGAAGTTCTTCAGAAAGCTGAAAACAAAACCGGCACGCCCTCACATTTCGAGTGGACGCAGAGCTGAGGGCAACAAACAACGTGATGCAGGGCTGAGCGAAGCACAAACACAAGGGGCCAGCCACTCCACATGCAGATCTGATGTTTGGAAGTGGAACGAAGCTCACGGAATCCAAATTATCGGTACGTACATCTGCGAGAAGTTCAGGCGCTTTTGGCCAAGACTTGTCGAGCACCGTCTTGGGAAGCTGATCACGGCACCTAGTCAGGAAGTTGTATCGCATGTTCTGGATGAAGATTCTGTTCTCATCGCACTCGGGCTGTCTTCTCATGATGAAACCTTTGACAAAGCTGCAGCGAAGAGACGGACGTGACAGAATTAGGACCACGGTGAAAATGTCAGAAAAGGGTGTGATTCAAGGACATTGGGGATCATCACCTCCTGATTGTCTTTACTGCGGCTTTCCTTCTCTTCAGCAGCTTCCGGGCGACGTGTCGTTTCCAGTAACACGCGATGACAGTCACTGAAACCACAGTTCGCACAAACAATAAAGTGCGCACCAGGGAAGAACTACAACTCTTGGAAAGTCAAGCAACACACATCACCGCCTCAAGTGAGACAGACGTGTAAAGTTACCCGAGAGGCGCATTGTCTGGAAGCGCTTCCACTGCGAGTACCCTTTGTACTGAGCTTGCAACAGCGTTGCTGCAACAGAGGAAAAGCATCACAAGATATATTCAGGTCTTACAGATTGCCCTTTTGGTGATTGTGTGTCAAAAACGATCCAATACGTTCCCAAAGATTCCAAAAAGTACAAACCAAGGTCATGTTTTCTCTCCTGCAGTGCATCTTCCGTCGCAAACAAAACTTTGGGGAACCGGATGAACACTTTTGTTCTGAAAAGTGAGTGTTTGTACTTGAGAAACAAAGCGCACCACACAAGTACCAGAACCCACACGACGAAACAACGAAACGACTATCTTGCTCAACCTTGTACCTGCCCAGACGGTAATCGTCCTCTTTGTACTGAAGATATTCACACAGAACAGCGACACCGTCCCTCACTGAACCGGGATAGTTGGGCCACGTGGCGGGACACAGGGACTTGTATCTGAGGTGACAAAGACGAGGTGCTGTCAAAGGGGAACAGTGGAAAGTGAGTTCAGAATCATGTCACTGCTGCAAAGGGGACAGATACCTCTTGAGGAATGTTTCGTAATCCCGTCTGTAAGCAAAGCCAGCTCTGCGAACACGCAAGTTTTCCATCAGTCCGAGGTACTTCACTTGGTGACGGATGATATTTTCACTGAACAAGGCCGGTCTCTTGTCATCGTTCGGTTTGATGCATCTGATGTACGATGGTTCTTTTGACATCAGGATCTCCATCAGTCGAGCAAGACTGTTCTTGAACTGTGTCCCCGCCTGGAAGGCCAAATATTGTTGAACTGTAAGTTGGTCTACTCGACGCCAATACCTCAAATTGAACCCCAGCAGGACAAAGACAAAAAGACTGTTTTCAGCAAAAATATACCGTTTCTGGTCGCTTCTGACTTGATAGTTCTGCCATGTTGAAGCACTGTTGGCAAATCATATTTCCCGTGCTTGCCATCACCTGTCAAAAGAAAGCTCAATCAGAAAAAATCAACACAAATTCGATGTTGAGACGTAGCCACTCTCACCGGTTTCAATGGAAAAGAAACAGGGACGAAGGGATAGAAAAAACAAAGATAGTCGTGATTGACACGTACCTCTTTCAAATCACGGAAGAGCAAGTCATTGTTTTTGTCAAGGAAGCCAGCAATATTGTACGTCACGTCTCCAGCGTAATGCACCAGTCGGAACTCCTGCCAAATGCAGCTAATTGTTCATTCTTTTTGTTGAAAGAAACCGCTTGCGCGTAAGAATGTGCAGCATGAAGGAAAGGGTTCTCACACTCTGCACGGTGGTTCCTATGAAATCACACAAGGACGTTTCATCGAGAAAACAATTGTGTGATGTCACAGAGACCATTTTTGTGCAATGATGAGAGCACATGCAACATGTGACTGCAAAGTTGTAGAAAACATACTCACACCCCGATTGATGGTTTTTCTTTGTGCTGCCTTTGCTGTTGAGTGGGACAAGAAATGTGGATGTCGACCAAGGTTCTTCGACATCTTGTCTAGCAACGTTTGATCGGTTGGATCTCCGGGTCTCAGACATTCCTCATCCTGGCAAAACAAAAGCGCACCACCGATGAAGCAACCACCCAGTCAGTGGGCACCACAAACATTTCTGTGTGACCAACCGCAATGTTTGTGTCCTTTTTGTTTTGAGGAGATGTGGCGATCTTTACCATGAGGGCGATCACACCGACGGGCTTCGCTTCCACGAGATCGCAGATGATCTTGTTGTTGAAGTACTGCACGCGTTCCCACTGAGTAAACACGAAAGTTTGCTCAACAAAACACACACCGGAAATATCAAGGACGACTTGCAGAAACCATATTATCACTGCTGGTTTTGAAGACAGCTCACCTCAATGCCTTCACTGAGGTACTCCTCTTGTTCAGACTTCAGTGTGAGCTCAATGAAAAGCTGCTGAAGCTTTTCATTGCAGTAGTTTATCGTAAACTGCTCGAAGCTGCAATGCACACAATCGTTGATACGTGCAAGAAAGATCAGTTGTTACTCTTCGTTCATGCTGGACACGATTTTCCCGAGTGGAAAGAAAAACTGGTGATACATTTCTTTGATTTGGAAAATTGGAATTCACGACTCGACAAACACGCTCTAAGTACCTGTTGACTCCAAAGATTTCAAATCCGTAGATGTCCAGAAGACCAAGAACCGTGGTCTTCTCCTTGCGCTGACTGAGCAGCGACAGATTGATCTTGTTGACCAGCCACATGAACAGCCTCTCGTAAATAGCCTTGGCAAGAGCGTCTCGCACGTACACTGCTCGCTCCTTGGTCAACGGAGTACTGACCTGAAGGAAGATCAAGGAAAGCCTTTTTGCTTCAAACCGAATCAAATCACCATGAACCGATGGACGACGCGCTGACAAACCTTTTTGCCCTCCGCCATGATGCTTTTATTCGTCAGGGCAAAGAACAGGTCGTCCTCTGAGCACCCCAGCAACTGCAGGAAGACAACAAATTGTCTTGATTTTCCCCACGTGCGAAAGTCTTCGCTGAGCACAACTGAACTGTTATTCACTCACAGAAGCAACTTTGTGTGCGGAGCTATTGTCATCGAGCAACAGTTCTCCTTCTTCTCCCTCTGTGAAATTGATGTTCCCGAGATGCAGCACGCTCGCTATTATGGTAAACAACGCCTGAAAGCGGACGTGCAAGCAAACTGTATCGAAGGTGCTGGGTGCAAGAAAATAGAAAAAAAACAACAAAAAAACCAACAAAACAACAACAACAAAAACACCGAAATTTTGGTCGCGGATATCAACTGTCCAATGCAATGACCAGAGCTCAGTTCAGAACTGAACGTACCACTTGTTCATCAGAGGAGAAATCGCAGATTCTGAGCGCGTTTCTGACGATGCGATAATCCGCCACATCATCCACGGAATCCAGCAGACTGCTTCCGCCCTGTTGAAAACACAATCTTTCAGTGACCGAGCGCGAACAGTCTGCGACATCCTTGCTCAGCTCTCTACAACTGCCTTCGAGATTTGTTATTCGGAAACAAAATTGAAGAACGTGTTTGATGTTTGCATCTGTTGTCAAATGTTTGGATGGAACACGAAACTGCTTCAGTTCTTGCAAACAAAAGGCTTGTTAATCACACAGCACAGATGACCAACCACCTTGAACCGAATCTTGATGTGGGTTTTCAGAAAGATTGAACAAACGGTTTCATTGGAAACCAGAGCAAAGTCTGGAACACAAATACACACGCCCAACACCGACTTCAACCTCTGCACAATGTGGCTGAGGCGTCAAAGGCTGAACAGGGCGACCCTACGTCATGCACAAAAACGTGCCAGGGTGAACAAACGCAACGAGTCATTCCAAGTTCCTCACTCTTACCTTGTGCCTTACACCCTAAAACAGCAAATGTGCGACTCACTCTTAATCACTGTGCTATGGGGTGAGATAGAAGGCTAATACTACCTGAGCACTCTGTCGTGACACGACAGAAGAAAAAGAAGGTACTATTTCAATGTTTGCAGTACAAAACAGTCCAAAGAAGGATTGCGTTTGGCAATACCAAGCCACTGAAGATAACTAACTTCTCAAATGTTTTTTTCTCAGTAAATTTTCATTCCTGAGCGCCCTGTGCCGCGGTTGCTCACCTGACGAAGGTAGTGGTAATCGTCGACGCTGCCGCTGAGCTGCAACTCGTCCAACAGTGCCGCGTCCGCACCGCGCACCAGTTGGTAGAAAATATGGAAATTCCTCTCTCCCGTCGACTGGTGCACGACACGCGATTTCTCCAACAGGTAGTTGAGGATGACTCCACCCACCGGAGCCCCCTACGAACACACAAAAATCTCAGGGCTCAGGGGATGGATGAACATAAGTTGGTTGAGTTTTCAAAATTGTGCCGATTGTTTCGCTTTGAACTACGCACACTCATTTCTCACCTTGAAATCGAACTGAATGTCCATGTATTTTCCAAAACGGCTCGAGTTGTCATTTCTGTTGGTCTTCGCATTCCCGAACGCCTGCAAAGGCAACATCAAAGACGGGTACACTCTGACTGGAAATCAAGACACAGGTGCGTTTTGATAAACACATCTGTATTCACGCGCACGCATTATCGAAAGTGTCTCCTTGACTGTGACATCTCCGTAAGTGACCACAATGCACGTCACCGCGGCGCGCCCTTCTGAGTCGCACGATTGCGTGCAGCGTGCAACATGCAATCCTTCTGTGTTCAGGTGCAGCCTGCTGCTCTTTGAAACCCGAGTGAAAACAAAGGCGTGTGAAATGACCAAACAACGATGAGGTGTACCTCCAGGATGGGATTCGACTGCAGAAGCCTGTCCTTGACTCGCGCTACGTCCTTGGAATGAGTACTGCTGGCTGCGATGTACTGCAGAATCTTTTTGGAAGCCTCGGTTTTTCCCGACCCGGACTCTCCGGATATGAGCACGCATTGGTCTCGGAACTCACTGCGCATCGAGCGGTAAGCCGAGTCCGCGATCGCAAATCTGTCAAACACCCGAAGACTTGGTGTTGGCAAAGTCGGAAGATGAACCAGGAGTCTGAACACGGAGTCGAAAATTTCAAGAATTTACTGACAGTACCAAGGCCGGCTGGATCAGGCACTTACATGTGTGGTGGCAACTCGTAGAAGTTGACATTTCTGTACGTCTTGATGACATTGTCATTGTAAATGTCCAAGTTTTTATACGGATTCACAGAAACTAGCACGGGTCCAATGTATGTCTGCAACGAAAAGAAATGCTGGTTGTGCTGCTTTTCATGACAGGCCCACCAACAACACCAACGAGCGTCAAATTTCTAGATCAATGGGTTTGAGCGAAACATTGTAGTCCCAGAAATACTTCAGTCATCTTCAATATTTTTGTCCCTCCCTCCCAGTGAAGGCTCTCACATAAATGAGGTTCTCGGAGAAGCGCTTGCGCAGGTTGTCGACGAACGCGTCAATGTTGGTGTAGTCCTCGAGCAGCACAAAGTCCTGCACCCCGACCCGGTCGCGCGCGTGCAACGCCGCCTCCATCACCGTCACCGCTGTGTCCGCCGCTGGCGCCTACTCTCCTGCAGCTGCCGTCGATGGTTCTACCTGCGAATGCATGACCACGAATTGTACCGGGTTGTTCACCGCGTGAGCCACCATCAATCTGGATAATGCACGCCGATTGACTGGAAGCACCTCGTACAAACACACAATCACAGCGGATTTGTCAATTGTGTGTGCAGAACTTTATTACAACACGCGGGGCAGCTCAGTGAAAAGGTTTTCTGCCTCCCACCCACGCCCGCAATCACTGACCACGCCCTCGATGGGCCAGACCTTTGACTCTTCTGGGGGAAAGAAAAAGTTTTCTGTTTATGATTCTCGTCAATTTTTTCACACAAAATAAGTCTGCTGCAGACAAGACACAAAACACAACAATAAAACATCACTGAGCGGCAGAACAGCTGGGCAATATATCCAACGCTTTGTGTTTATGCACTGCGAACCAAAACTAGACGTTCAATGAAAGGGGGACTTTACTTTTGCAACTTGTCCAAATGAGTCCAGCAGCAGCCTTGGTGGAATGACACTTTTGCCGCAACGGTAAAATCCTTCAGAAAATTCAGGCAGGCGATCGCACACCGTGTGGGAACGGAGGCGGTTGTGTCCACACCCCACACTTTGACAAACAACACAGAAGGAAGTCTGTGTGTACGCGCTTGTGTGTGTGTGTGTGTGTGTGTGTGTGTGTGTGTGTGTGTGTGGTGTATGTGCATTGAAAGGTCGGTCCGTGTCGTGCTCCAAATTCCGCACCAAGACCACCAGCTGAATGCGAAAAGACAGAAGTTGAACGTCAACTCGAGGACCTTAGCTCGTTGCTTGGTGAATTTGCATGGCACTTCACTCGAGAACTACTCCTCAAAGTCCAGTCTGTTTCAATGAAACTCAAAGCACTGTTTCTTTCCCAGACAAATGCTGCCGACATCCCACCTGTTTACAGCACCCACCTGTTTCCAAGTAACTGCCATGGGCCTGTTTCTGCAGGATCTAGTTTTGCAATTTCTGTCAGAAAACTTCCACCAGCTCTGCGACTCAAAAGGTGCCGAATAAAGCAAATGCACGCGTGTACTCAAAAACAACCCAGCACACACACATGCAGACACGAAACATCCTCGGAGTGAAGTCAGTTGATCTTGCATCCCAGTTATCACCAGCGGATCCAACAAGAACTTCACTTATCACCGTGACCAAGTTGCATCACAAAATCCACGCAAACACAGGTACTCCGCAGAAAGGTCAATCTGATGCATCTGCAAACAGCAATCAGGAGATAGATCTATCTCGCATACAACTAAAGCTGTTCCTGTGGAGAATGTGCAGTACCATACGAATTGTGCAGCTCTTCAATGTGAAGCTGTGCCCCACCCATGCACGGTTAATTTTGTTCGACAGTATCCATAGCAACTTCAGACAAGCTATCCACTGTCTATAGGATGGAAGCCAAACGTTGTTCAAGCAGTTGTGGAAATACGCATCAGTTGAAATTATGCAACCGTGTTTTCCACGGTTGTTCACGAAACAAATGTCCGCATGGCCGATCCACACCGGTGAAACGTGATGAAGCAGCAGTCAATGATCACAATGGTTCTGACAGGAGCGGCTGAAACGTTCATCAATCTGTGTTTGGGAATTAAAAACCTCGACCGTCCGTCCGTACAACTTGATTGTAGCGAGTACCGTACCTGTGCTATCGAATGATTGTTGTGAAAATCTCGACAGATGCTTTGTGCCGCCTGTCTGGCACTGGTGTGGACGGTGTAAACACGTCGCAATTTCCAGCAGACATTTGATTGAAGGATATTACTGTGTAACACACGGTTGGTCCAGTTCAAAGAGTATTGCATTCTGAGGCCAACCCAATGGACCACTCCTCTTCGGTAAATTTGTGTGAGAGACTTTGGAATATTCAATGTGTTATCTGGTCCATGTTCGTCTCAATGCAAAGCATTTCCCCGAAGGTCCAGCAGACATGCAGACAGACGAGGCCGAAAACGCTGCCTCACTCATTCAACACAATCACAAACAGCTGAACGTGGCGACTCCAGAACCTCATCGATTTCCCGTCTGGAAGTTTTTGCCGCTTCAAGCAACTGCGCAGTGAATCACTCACTCGGCAGAACATCTGACCCATTTGCAGAAGAAACTCATCCCGAAAAGCAGATCCAGCTGAATCATACACAAGATCAACAAGCAACTTCACCAAGTTATCACACCCACGCACGCACTCTGTTCTTTACACGTTTGTTCACTGCAATCAGCGTTTCTGCAATTTCAAATTGTTGCCGCGCGTGAGCAGTGCCCGCTTCTTGTTGGTCGCAAAAAGGCGTCTGTGTTTGACATCCCATTCCTGTGGCCAATTCCTGGGTGGACACCCCCCCCCTCATGGTCAGCAAACCCCCACCCAACTGTGGATAGCTAGCCCCCTCCCCCTTGGTTGGCAAACCCCTCGGAAACTCCACACAAATACACGCACGCACGCACGCACGCACGCACACAGACACACACACATGCGCACACAATCCCCATTACTGCAGCAATAAATTCCGAATGGCCTGGATCACTTCCAACAACTTGTGTTCCTTGCAGCCACAAGACGCCCACAATTTTCTGCAAGGGTTCACGCACGCTCAAAAAATGGTTCCTGCGAAATCACACCATGACTTTTCGAGACCTTTGGTCGAGAATAGAATTGTGTAATTTCACCGAAACCGTTTTTCAAGTGTGTGAACTCACTTCCACAACAATGAGGTCACATATACCGGTACGAGAGGTGCTGTGACCCCAGCGTTGGAGAAAACATTTTCCTCAGCAGCGATCCTTCACACATCGACAAGCTCGCGTTCATCCTCGCTAAGCAAACTGCTCGTGAGTCTTTGATCCTCTGTAGTTTCCCGAAACAAATATGTATTCGCCTCAGAATTAAGTGGCAAGGCCATGTGTTCCTTCTTCACGCAGACAACCTCAAACCTGAAGCCACTTCGTGCTGTGCAGAATTCCCAAAAGAGCACGAACGAGGAAATGACTTTCCCAGATGACATCCTGAAACTTTCAGGCTTGATCAACTCGATCGAGGCTGCAACAAAAATGCCATAGATAGCTACCTTGTTTTATTGCGTGTCAGATTCGCTCAAATAATTCCATTGAAGGTAAACTGCACATTTATCCAGCTTTGCACGCACCACGCAGTAAGTGAGTACACTTGAGTACAAGACGGAGTGAAGAATGCCAGCTTCTGCCGAGGCAGCAGCAGCGTAATGAGTGACTCACTCGGTGCCGCTGGGGGAGGAAGAGGACCCGCTGCGCGCAACACTTGTTGACGAGGATGGCTGTCGATTTGGAATTTCGGCGTCGTTCTGTGCTCGTATAACGCGTTAAAATTTAACAACCAGTGTTCAGCTGGTGACACGGCCTCGTGCAGGACCAGCTTCTCGGTGTGGTGGTATTGTGAGCCAGTCAAGCACAACCAACAACTTGTTCCTGGAGGACTGTGGTGAAACATCGTGGTCGCGAGTTGAAAAGCCTCTCCGCACGACACGACTTCAAATCAATCATCGAAGAGTCAAACCGTTTTTGTTTTCAAAATGCTATCAAACAGCCACTCTCTTTTTGACAATTGTGTCCGACCTTGCATTGTTCCAGTTGTGTCGGAAAAAGAGACCAGTGATTTTTGACGTCCGGGTCGAGCGCACGTTTCGTTCAATCTTGCAACTTTTTGTTCTCTCATTCAACGTTAGAAATTCAATTTCACAACAAATATTTTCTGTCAAGTAAACTCGACAGACAATTCAACAACGCCAATTCTGACGCACCTCCCCTCTTGATGCAAGGACATCCTGAGATAGAAAATGGGTTCGGGGATTCTGTTTCATCAAAAGACAGTGGGCAGGTTGAATTACGTCATTGCATAATAGCGACAGTGCACTTTCGGCTGTGGGTGGTAAAATTCCTTGGATCAAACAGGCCTAAAGCTGCATTGTTTCTTGTCTCAAGCACCGACAAGTTTATTGAGAGTCTTATATCCGACACGCCTCTCTCAGTTTCGACAAGCAAGTTGACATGAGTATGGTATACAGGACTTCAATGTCACCCAAGCAAAGCACCACGGTCTTGAAATGCTGCTTTGACAACTAAAAGTCTTCCTCTTTGAAACGAAAATGCACCGAGAAGCATGCTGCATGGGGTTGGAACAGCCAAATTTCTGCGTGCGTGATTTCCCAAAACTTGAGGGTCCTGGCAGAACCACCCACCAGAGCAAGAAGGCTGCCACACGCTTTGAGAAGTCCGCGTGCGCTTACCCGTACATCAGCTCTCGAACCTCCATCAAAAAGAATTGTTCGTACAAGTGACCACTTTTTCGTCAGCAGCTGAAACAGTGCTTCGGACCCACTGCCTTTTGGCCAGTGTGGCGGTGGCCCTTACTGGCCAGCAAATGCAGTGCTTGGTTGTACCACTTGGCCTCCAATGCTCAGAAAAACTGCAGTTAATAAAAAAATGCGTGCGTGTTTGTGTGCGAGTTCAGAGCAAACATACTGGCTCCGGTCCGCCCAAGCCTCGGTCGCCATTTTCAGGCTATCAAACGTTTCCGCAGGAGGTTCGGGGCACGCGAGGGCGCACCTGCAGGAAAAAAATCCTGCCGTCTTCAGAATAATATGCCAAGTCCAATTTTTCGGTGACTCAACGTGTGTATAAACACAGACGCAGCTGGTGACAAGAAGACAACACAACCGCCACCGCACCAGCTGTGAATCAACTGATCACCTGAGATCCCTCTCTTATAATATACCAAATGCCAGTTTTCATTTTTCGAAAACCTGGACGAATGGCCCACAGGACACAATCACGATCACACAAATACGGAAAAGGTTCACTTACGAGTTCTTCGACCGCTGAAATCTTCGAAAGCTTGTTATCTAGTGCTGATCTGTCTATCAGCAGAAGAGTTTTTCGCACAGTCTCAAGTTCAACTTATTTTCACAACAAGCTGTCTGTGGCCGAGAGAACGAACGTCACATCATGTTTATCTTTGTTCATCTTCAAGTGTCGGTCCAAGTATGAGACAAGCCACAGGGCCTCTCAATCCTTTTCGGGCGCCTCATGAAACGGAAGCGTTCTCTGAGTCACAAACTGTTTGTCCGCATTTCACACTCCCAGATTCCCTTGATCTGACACCGAAATGTGACAAAACAGTCTGATTTGTGTCGGGAAAAACAGTTTCCAAGTTCGTTTTTGTTTTAGTCGCGCTGTTCGTGACATGTCTGCCCTGACAGAGCAAAGGCAAACATGTTGGTTATGCTGCAAATCGAGTGTTTCACATTATTTTTCCGCACTTCACAGTTGCAATACCATCTTTGAAGCAATGCGATGAGAATTGGTCAATTTCACAGGAATCCTTTGGTGTGCATTTCAGCTGCGAGAAACACAGGTGAGGCCCATTCCAATGGATCCTTCGACTTGAAAATCGTGTCCGCGAAGAAAAAGAAGTTCACATGAACCGCCTCTAATGAGGTTTTCTCTTTCGAAATCTTAAGTTTTTTGGTGAAAATCTTTCAAATTTGGAAATATCTGCATGATCCAGACTGATCGTAAAAGACAGCAATATCCTTAATTGTTCAGATCCTTTTCCTGATCAAGCAACATTCCTCTGAATTTCCCGTTTCTGAACCAGCGACATTCCTCCGAATTCCCCAGTCTCCTGAGAACTTTCTCACATTAAAACTTGCAATCTCACCTGTCCCAGGAGAAAAAGCTTGAGTACTTCCCATTGCTTACTTTCCATATTTGAACTTTCTTGTAAGAATATTTTTCGAGAAACACGGAGTCAAACACGTCGAAACACTTGCACTAATGCTGTCCATCCACAAAAACTGTCACTTCCAACATCGTCTATCATGCCAAGCAAAAAATCCCCGCTTGCACGATACGTCCTCGATGTGAAGACACGTAGGCATGAGAAAAAACACGCGTACAATGCCATTTGCGGAGAAAACCTTGGGTTTGTGCAAATGCTACGTTTTCAGTACACGTGTATTGCACGGAATGCACCATCTGGCACACAGGAGTGTAATGTGCAAAGTGGTCAAACAAGACAGGACGCTGATCACGGATCCTCCAACACGGCACTTGTGCTTTATGGTCCACACTTAATCACTTAATCAAGCGCCCGGAGAGGCGACAATGAAAGATTGCGAGCCAAAATGTGGACGCAGATTCTTCGACGCCAAAATCAACCAATTGCAAAACGGTGATTCTATTCAGGCTCTCTCGGTAGAGTCGCTCCCGCATTGAGTCGATTTGCCAAAGTTAGCTTTCTTTTTTTCAGCCCTTTTTTTGGTTGGTTTGCGACAAATGTCACAAGAAATTGATTTGGTTGAAAAAGGAAACGTTTTTCAGTTTTTGTTTCAATTCAGAACGAGAAAATATGAACCATTTGTGTCCTCCCACACCAACGCGTAGAAAGTGTAGTTCACCGACAGAGAAAGATGCCGACGCATTGAACAACCCGTGCAAGCCAATCACACTCGTCAAACGAGCTACCACGTCACAAACTCTGGGCTGGTATCTCATTACCCCGACATCGTCAGCTCCATTGGGGGGGGGAGGGTTCAGGGGTGCCACATCGTCACCTCTGAGACACGACGTGATACTCAGCTCCCCCCCCCCCCGCCGTTGAAACTAACTGGACGGACGGGTGATTGGCACAAAGCTTGCTTCCGCATTCACTATCTCGCGAACACTTCTACAGACTCGCGCCTCAAAGTTGTTCTGAGTGACATCACGGATTTTTGCGACCTGGTGGCGAGAAATGGGACAGAAAGCAAAATTTGGAGGTGCTTTTGCCTTTGGAAATTTTGCACAGCTGTCTTTCACCTCCGGGGGTGCATGTCTTTTGATTTTAAATGTCATCGGTGATTGCGACCACACACGCGCCGAACCTGCAGGTTGTCTGCGAGTGTAAAAGAGGGACAACTGACTCACCGGTTTTGGACCCAACTGGATGATCTCAACGTCGCTGCTCTCGTATGCAGGTTCCGTCTGGTTCAACCACATCCCATCCGGCGCTGATTGCAGTTTCGTTCCCGGGAAAAGGTGCAACGATGTGTCGTTGAAAATGTCTTCAAACCTGAACTTGTTTTTCAGCGCGGCTTCCTCCATAAAATGGACAATCTTATTGGAAGTTAAAAATGCACAACTGACCGCCACATTTTACGCAAAAAAGCCGCAGTTCCGAACTCAAAGTTTTGAATCCAGAACCCAACTGACGACAAACTCAACAAGTCTTGGTCTTGAAAATCATTCCAAAAGAAACGAGGATACATTGCTGATGAAGGAATAGGTGTCGTCGAACTCCTTCTTGGGCAAACTGAAAGAAACGGCGCCAATAAGCCTCAAATATGACGTGGCTCTCAAACTAGAACCACTGGCAAGAGAAGGCTGGCACAACTGTTTACTGATTGCATCGTCTTTCAAGTTCACACTGGTCACTGCAAAGTCGAAGAGAACCCTGCAGAAAACATGAGCACCTTCACCTGAGTTTCATATTGCCGAAACTGTTGCCAATCACAACCAAGTTCTGCAATTGCTGCACCGACCAATTCTTCCAAAGTAAATTGTTGTAGAGCGCCTTCCCACAGTGTGGCATGAAGACCACTGTGTTTCCACGGATGAGCCTCTTTCCCTCCTGACAAAAGAGACGGAGTCAGTCATTCCGCACGCCTCAGATTTCCTTGTGACGTCCGGAACAATGCAAGCCAGAACGTACTCACCTCGTTTTCGAGAATAACGCTCAGCCCGAGTTTATCTGCAAGTTCCTTCTCACTCTGAGACAACAAAGGATCGTAAATCCATGTTCGATTCTGGCTGACCTGGAAAGCCAACAAGAACATATGACACCTGTCGGTGTGAACACAATGCGTGCTGAACAGCATTGGCAACAGCCAGCATCTGTGGCACCCACCCGTGCCGAACCCACACGTATTCAGCTTGCTCACTGCAACGGGAGGGAGGTATTGCCTCCACAAAACCAGCGAGATTTCCACAGAGACACAAACACGGGGTGACCACACTAACAATCCCAAAGGACCTTCCCTCCCCCATCACTGCGTTGGGAATATCTTCGCAAAATTAAGAATATACGAGCACTCCCAATGTATATTTTGAAAAGCGGAACAAGCAAACAAAATGCACCAAACTCGTGAACGAAAACAAATCACAATCACTCACCTTGAACCTCGCTTTCAATGTCAGAAAAAACGCAAGCTGGTATCTCGCAATGATACACGTCGAAAATTGTCCAATGCCATAGCATACCAGTTCGCTGACGGGATACCTGCATTTGTTGAACACCTTTGAGTGTCAGAGACAGGTTATTCGCCAAAATTTGACGACAAAATGTGATAAAATCCGAGAAAAAATCCACAGAACAGGAGTTTCGGTGAACAGTGATTTGTTCACCGCCGACTTGCTTCACATACCTGTTTTCGTCGCTGTTTGTAGTGTCCTTCACGGAAGAACTGGAAATCTGCTGACTGAAGTGACATTCTATTCTTTGAAACACACCTGAAAAGGTAGCACCCATGAAAGCAAATTTTCGGCTTGCCAAACCCACAAACTTTGAAAGTGCCACTTTCATGACAGCAGAGCACATCTTCACTGACAAACAAGACAATTACCTTTTGCCTCTCGGTCGAAGTCACCCATCATCAATTCTTGCCTGAAAACATCAAAAACTCCTGCAAAGTTTTGTCAACAGCGATCCACTTCGTCGGCTGATCTGCAAACTGTCAGTTCAGTGAAGCTGTGGATTCCAAGGTCACCCAAACAACAGAAAGAGGACCCGGCTGTTTTTTTGATTCTGCAAAAGGCCACCCAAGGGAAATGATCCCAGGAAATTTCAAATGCAAAAGTGTAACTGAAGGAGAACATAATTTGCTGAGGTGAGTGTCAAGCTGTTTCGAAATTTTCTTGGTCTCTTTTGACAGACACTTGTGGAAATCAACGTGTTCTGAGAGAGAACGATCGATGCAGATATAAAATTCACTTCATGGAGTCAATCGGTTGGTCATATTGCACAGACCACAACTTTAAGCCAAGCCAAACCAAGGGATGTGTGTGTGTGTGTGTGTGTGTGTGTGTGTGTGTGTGTGTGTGTGTGGTGTCCGTGGTTGGGATTGTCTGGTCCTGGTGAGGTTGGAGGTTACGGTTGTTGACAGTGGATCTCAGTCAATTTAAATTTTGTAAAGGTGCCGTTTCCACTGTGAATACCGTCTCCATACTGGACGGGGGGCCACCTCCCATTCCGTTGTACGTTCCTAAATCCCTCATTATCGCCCAGTACCTTGCTTCTTCAATCTTCCGAATTGTTGCTTTTTTCTCAGAAGGTGTTAATTCCACATCAGTCTGATTTCTTTGAAGTCCGTTGAGCTGCCCCTTTGTGGTGAAGCTTTGCTTCTTCGACTTTTTAGTTCTTACAACACGAAATCCATCAGAATCCATTCTCAATTTTTCCAACCGGCGCTAAAAATTATTTGGTGCGTTAAAACTCCCGCGTGTGACAGAACCGGAGTTGGACAGTGAACATGTTGAATGTTTGTGTCTTTTTGTCCTTTCACAGTAGATTTTTGGACACAACAGCACGAAGATTTGTCCGAAACGCTACCCTTTGAAGTGCACGTTTCACGCAGAAAGATGAAACAGGCAGATCTGGTTTTTGAGGCGAAAATATCCAAGAGTTTTCTTTTCGATTTTGTCAGTGTCTCGCCGTTGACCTGCAGCTGCAGACGGAATGTCCCAATCCTTATCTTTCGCAAGAGTGCCTGCTGCTGTAGACTCTGGTTGTTTCGGCTCGTCAGAAAAGAAGATATTCCCCTTGAATTTTGAAAGAATGTTCAAGTGTGTGTGTGTGTGTGTGTCAGGGGCAGTCCACGCGATGGATGACTTATCTGCTCCACTCACAAGTCTCTTTGGCAGCGTTTGACAGAAAAGTAGATCTGCTCGCAGAGAGTCACAGGATTTTCGCATTTGAATGGATGGCGGTGGTCTGGAACAGCGCGGGGGCACACCGTTACGTGGCGAACTCTGTCGTCTGGCCCCAAATGGTCACTTCAGACTGCGCGCCCGAGGACGAAGCGTTCGCCGAGTATGATGACGAGGCCGCCGAGACAGATTGCTTGGACGCCGTGCACCGAGATGTCCTCCTCAGCGGGAAAGCCTTCAGGTTGTTATCTCTTTTCAGGAAGGATGGCGCATTCTTTGGGTTGCTGGTGCATCTCTCCTAGTGATCCTACTGCTGGTGTACACTCCATCAGTCCCCACTTTGATCAGTAAGATAAATAAAAAATTATTTATTCATGACACAAAGATGAAAAACCTCGCTCGTGCTTGCATCACCCGCACATGCACACAAAGGCAAAGGCTTTTGTCATGTAATGTTTTTCTTGTGCCGATAGTTTTGTCTGGACCAAGATTTGATTTTAACTTGCTCGATTTCAAGCGACATTTTAACTTTCAGAAAACCTTTTGTGTTTGAAAACTACTTTTCTCTTGTTTTTCTGCATTCTAGTTTCCTTCTGTGACTGCTTCAAAATTGTTTCACACTGCAATTTTACTTCTTTTCGCAGTTTCTATTTTTGGCATGGCGTGGGCTGCGTGGTATGCGGACAAGACGCCACAAACACATCTGGTCCCAAGAGGCCTGGGAGTTGTGATTACGGGATGCGACACAGGCAAGAGCCACAGATTGTTTTCACAAATAACCCCCAACTCCCCTTTCACAAGTTTGTTCACGTTGTTCACATCAACTTGGTTGACTTTCTCTCAGGATTTGGATTTGAATTGGCACATCACTTGGATGCCATGGGAGTGATTGTATTCGCGGGTTTCTACGACAGCGAGTCCAAAGGCAAGTGCTAACTGTTTACGCGCAAATTTCACTTCATTTCGCAAATTAGACTGCCAGTCACAAGTCAGCCGAATTTCCAGACAGAGAATATTGTGCATTTCAGGTGCCAAGGAAATGAAGGAAAATTGTTCGGACCGGGTCCACATTTTACAAATGGATGTCACGAACGACAAACAAGTTCAGGATTGTGTAACATACGTGAATGAAAACAAACCAAAAGCAGGTTGGTGATCATGATCTCACGCGTTTGCCACGAGCTCCGACAGACCGCATAAATTGAAAAAGAAAGGTGTCATGTATTTCCCCCAATCCGCGGTTGAAGGTACAAGAGCAAGAGTCGCTTGCAGGCTTATGGAGCGTGGTGAACAATGCTGCGCTGCACGTGGTCGGAGACATAGAGCTCACGACAATGGATCAGTTCACGAGAGTGTTGTCCGTCAACATCTTGGGTGCACTGCGTGTCACCAAAGCCTTTCTGCCTTTGGTCAAGAAGACGAAAGGTAACTCTACGTTCACGAATGTGCTTTTCAGTCATGACCAGTCGTTTCGGATTGCCAAACTGGCTGTCTTGTGTGATTTGTAGGTCGGATCGTCAATGTGTCCAGCGTTCGGGGAAGAATTCCTACAATATTTGGCGGTGCATACAACATTTCAAAGCACGGAATGGAGGTGGAGTCAGACATACTCAGACTGGAGATGAAGAAGTTTGGTGTCACCGTTCACGTCGTGCAGCCATGCAGCTTTGGTGGAGCGACTCAAACCATGGTACATACCGGTGGCACTGTTCGCGTGGTCACTGAGCTTCGGAACACAGAAACGTCGCCAATGCAGGAGATACCACGTCAGCATTTTCTTGCAGAATCCAGACAGGCTGAAGAAAGAATTCGACGAAATGTGGAAAGGAATGAGTGAACAGCTGCAAACGGAGTACGGAGAGGAGTACTGGGATGCTCACGTCAAGTCAGCTGAAGCCAGAAGAAACGCTGGCATCGTCGACATGACGCCCGTTCTGGACTCCATGACACACGCAATTCTTGCTATCAAACCCAAGTACAGGCAGGTGTTTTGCTTATGTACGGTTGAACAAGTACTTTTCAACGAGAACCGGCGATTGTTTCCGTCGTTTGCGGCCTTTTCGCATACTGCTTCAGTCAAACTGCAAATATTTGGAAGAAATGGTGATTGCCTTGTTTTGTTCGTGCAGGTATTTGGTGGGCAGCAGCTGGAGAGATCCACTTCAGGTACGCTTCAGTGTTCTTTGGCGCGTTTTTGTGGGCACCCACTCGATTGCTATTTCGAATCTGCGACTGGCTGCACAGTAAGAGCTTGAACAATGGTCATCTGCACGAACCAAGAGAAATTTCCTCACTCCAGCGTTGTTCTTTTTCAGTATTACGCCAGGATGCAACCGTTCCTACCAACTTGGCTGAGCGACTTCATGTGGCTCTGGCGAGGACGGTCGTTCCCGTTCCCCAAATCTTTAGAGAAGTAGAAAAGATTTGCTTTGTCAGCAGGAGTGCCGTTGCCCTGCTGCACTGACGAAACTGATGGCATTCCCAATAATAGTTGCGCATTTGTGGTCGCATTTTACGTCAGACGATTGTATGCCTGCAATCAGCCAGCCGTCATTATTTTTGCGAGAGATGGACGTCTATTTTTGATGTTTACACGAAAAGGTCTGTACACTTACAATCTATGACTTGTAATAAAAAAACAAATCGAAATGAGTCTGTGACTTTTATTTCTAACCAATGGAGCCGATGATCTCAGCTGATATGCACACAAATACCATATTCACGGTTTTGTGGCAAAAGAATCGTTCCCAAGAAAAAGATACGGATTGTAGAATCGTGCACGATCGCCTTTGAAATCACAACTGCAGTGCGAAGTCCCTTGCGGCGTCGGTAATGTCGTCAATTATTCCTTGTTCATCAATTCTTCCTTATCCTTATCTTCCACCAGTCATGCTGTCTAGGTGGGGGGTGTCCTGCCTCTGGCAGGGAGGGTCCTGCCTCCAGTGGGGGGGAGGGGGCAGGGGACATTTCAGTCCAGCTGCCATATACGTACTGCACTATCACGTGGTGCTTCGCCCTAAAGGGACTTCGCACAATCAGTTTCGAACGCAGATCAATTTCGTCAGAGTCTCTGTCACGTGGCAATTTGAAGCCTTGGCACAACAGGCGGTGGACAGTTCATTTGCTTGTCCAATCCTTCATATTCACTGATGAGTTCATTCAACGAGACCAAACTGTCTTCGAATTCGCCAATGTCCATGCCTTCCACTTGCGTGTAGTGGTGCAGATGAGCCTGTGAACGGGGAAAAGTTATTTCGCAGATCACGCCACGAACAAATTCAATGAAATTGGAAATCGGCAAAACGAAACCATACATCTGAAAGAAACCCGAGGATCAATGAGCAATTCATTGACTCACCTTTCGTTTGTACAGTTTGCTAAATCTGTCCCTGAGATCTGTGAAGCCGTGTCGCACACAGGTGTTGTTGGCAAGCGCGAGCAGCGAGTAAGGGTGACCGACCGGGGAAACCGAGCACAGCCCTGTTTTCCAACCTTCTCGATTCCAGTGAATAAAATGAAGTGATGGTTTCAGCCTGAAACGAATGAACTTCGTTCGAATTACGAGACAAAAGAATGACAATTTTGCAGGAAGCCTCGATGTCAATTTCGTGTTTGGACAGGTCGTGTATGCCCACCTTTCAATATTCCTCCTGATGTCCGATGTCTGGACCTTGCCTCTGACCATAAGTGCACAAGCGAGATAGAGACTTTGTTTCGGATGGACTTTGAGCAGCTGATTTTCGTGGGAAAAGGCGTCAGAAAACATCTGATCCAACCTGCAGAAAGAAACGGGCTTATCAAAAAACAATCCAGGCCACAAAAAACCAGACCGAAGCGAACACGAAAATCACAGGGAGTCAGACTGACACAAACCTTCTGGGTGGCGTTTTGATGTCAGCCAGCGAGTAAAGCGGGGTCTGACTGGCCACAAGGTAGTGAAGCTTTGGAAAAGGCACAAGATTCATGGCAATTTCATTCAAGTCCACATTCAATGATCCTTCAAATCTCGCGGAGCTGAAACGAAAAAGCCCCGACACAAGGTGATGCGTTTGGAACCTTGACATGCTGGTTTCTTTTGCCACAGGTGAGAACGATACACCCTGATCGGATAATCCAAGCTTGTGTAAATCGTGATTCCGTCTATTTGAGGCTTTTCAATGGCATCAATCAATTTCGATTGATCTCTGCTCAAACAGATCAATGGGGCCTTGACCCATGGTTTGATATTTCCTTTGTACTTGTGGATGGGTTGAGGTCAATGGGTGTGTGATTTTGCAACAACCGCGAATATTGCAAGACACTTGGGAAAGAAAATAAGCACATTCTAACCAATGAGTAGGTATTTTGGGGCTCTTTTCCGGCAAGGCATATGCTCATAGCTCCCTGCCTTGGACCTGTCAGGCCTGTGCGCTTGCCTAAAGATCCTCACCCCTTTGACAGATCTGCCCTTGTTCGAGGAATGGCTTGATCCACGATTCAGAGCGATTTCGGCTGAATCGAAGTTCTGTCTAATTCGAGGGGAAGGAGCTCTGTCATAAAAGCTCGGATTATCGGACCAGGGTGTGTCCAGAACGGCTGTTTTCAGTGATTTATTTTTGGACAAACCTGGTGACGTTTAGAAGCATGTTCGCAACGATGTTGTTCATTCCGTCAAAGGGTTTTTCGTGCGAAGGTTTTGTCACACCTCTTTCGCTGGCTGTCAGAGCACTGTTCTTTTTCACACGGACCCCTGCCAAACTGGGGCCGAAAACTTTCTTTCCGTACTTTTCTGGTGGTAATGCCTGGTAGATTTTGTTCACAATGTCGACCAGAGCCTGAAGACAACATATTTCCACGAATCTGAGACGAAAAGAGACACGAACAGAACAAAAAGCTGAATACCAAACCAAAGCAAAAACTCTCACTTGGTTTTCCACCGGAAGGACGCAATCGGCTACTTCTGTAAGTTGTTGCATGGCCAGCACACTGTTGTAAGGAGAGGTGATCACATCATCGTCCAGGGATGGATAAACAGCTGTGACAAATCTGCAAGAGACGTCAACGCTGAAGCTGTTTGCAGTCTGCACCATCAGGCTGAACCTTGCAATAAACTTGGTGTACCGGTAAACATCTGGATATTCGTCTTGAAGAAGTTTCAGCACAAACGTTCCAACTCCGGAACCTGTGCCTGAAAAGTCGTCCAAGAATCGAAAGAAGCAGAAATTCTGAAATGGTACTTGGAAATCTGAAGAATGCAATCGAAATTTGTTGTGCTCCACCAGCTGACCTCCTCCCATGGAATGAAGCACGAAAAAGCACTGCAAGCAGTCGCACGCTTCAGCTGCCCTGCGCACACTCTCAACCAACTGCTCTCGGTACTGGTTCCCGTAAAACTTATGTCCAACCGCCCTGCAAATTTATTACAAGTTTCTCGTTGCTGGCTTCCTTTCGCGTTTCCCACCAACTCGCAAACACTGAACACTGAGAATTCACGTGTGCTCACCAGTTGTTTCCCGACCCCGACACGTCTGTTATGAGTTGTCTGTGGTCAAAAACATCTCGCAGCGGACCTTTGAGAATCTCACTGACAACGCCTTCTTCCATGTCAACCAAGACTGCCTGAACATAAAAGGGAGTTCGAGCGCAACAAACTGTGACTCAGAAAACAACATTCAGTTTGCGCTGGACGTAAGAAAGGGAACATTGACGAACTAAGCCATATGGGACTGCTCACCCTCGCTTTGAGTGCTCTGATTTTGCCGCTTTGATCTCCCACCGGAATGTCCAGTGGATTCTCGTATCGAGCGTCAACATTTCTGAAGAAACTACTCATTGCCTCGTCATACAATCCCTTCTGCAAACAATGAAGAAAGAACAGATTCTTCCGTCAGTGCACGTGAACTTGCACGTCACACAAACATCATTCAACAGTTTCCCCACGTCTTTCACCTTGTTTGTGCTGGCATGTTCCCGGAGAGCCAAGTCCCAAAATCTGCAGCCAATTTGATTGCCACACTGTCCAACTGCAATAATAATGGACACACCAGTGACATCACACACACACACACAGACCACATAGACTGCCTTCCGGTGCAGGAGGACCAGTTACGGACGACATTCACGAGCTCAGCTTGCGTGTCATCACACACCGAAGTCAACTGAACAGTGATCCACGTTTGACAGGTAGGCAGGCAATTTGTTTTCTTTTGGCATGGGATAGCCAGTCATCCTTCGGGACCTTCGGAATCAGTTGGCAGCGTCATTGGCAACACTGGATAGATCTTGAAAGACTTCAGTTCAGATCTAACTCAAGGAAAAGTATTTCAACATCTTCTTGCCTTGAACAACAATTGACTGAGTCATGTTCACACATGAGATGTTGATTGGGTGTGACTTCTATTGTTCACGTGTCTCAACTGATTGATGCTCCATGGTCACAGACATTACTCTTCGCTACAAAATTTCCCCTTCCTTTGAGCTGAGCTAAACAGCGCGGTGTATGAGTGCACTCCACGAACGTCAAAAATTGCTTCTCCAGCACCAGTCAACCTGTTGCTCACACATTGAAAAGAAACCCATTAGAAATAAAATGTGTGTAAAAATGTGAACGACTAGATTTCACAAATATGCAGATCGAACAAGAAATAGACATGTTTGTATTTCTTCTTTTCGTGCACAAGAAACCACTGACGACGCGTCGACGCGACGTCCAGCTTCAGCTTTTGATGTGGTAGGTTGCAGAAATTCCCGCCAAATCGTCTGCTAAAAATCTAAAAATGGCGACCAACACAGTGAAGTGTATCATCTCTTTCAGTTCTCAGGCAGGTTTACAAGTGTCGAACTGACAGTGTACATTCAATCTGAGGGTTTTCGTGAGTGACTTTTGATCAGTGGGCGCGTTCCATCCACGCGTCTGGCAAACACGCAGAACACGGCCATTGCATCTCCTGTTAGTCTAGATCTAGATCTATGAGACATTTGTGACACACGGTGCTGTTTGTTCTCGCCCAGGATGCGAAGTTTCCAGCTGAGAATTTAGCAAGTGGAAAAGGAGTGCTGAAATGGTTGGGATCCCCAAATGATCGAAGTGGTCGACTGGAAGTGACAGTGCAGCTGCAGGAACCTTGCGTTCTTGGATTTGTTGACATCAGTAAGTTTTGAGGCCTGGTTCTTTTTACACAATGTCAATGTCATCAGCACATTCTGCAACTTTGCAACCACGAGTCAGAACCTGTTAAATCTCGCGAGTTCACCAACCACCCAGGCGCGCACACACACACACACTCGCACCTTTCTCCGAATTTGAGCAAATGTCACGCGTGACACGCCCACAGACGCGGACCCAACATTTGGTTGTTGGCGACTCACTGGGGTTGGGCTTTTCGTGAACGTTTTCAATGTGAAGTGATTTGTCGATTGGTGGGTTGTCAGTTGCCCTGTCTATCTCACTTCTTTTTGCAGGTACCATATGGGCGTTTTCGGTGCAGATTCTTGTTGGACGATCGACGTGGAGTGCTGACCAACACTACAAACCTCTTCTGTTGGGAACAAACTTGATGACTCCGAAAGATTGCAGGCAGGACAAAAACACACAGAAAGTCAAAATGTTCAAATACGGTAAATTGTCAGTTACGTGGAAAGGTTCAATGTTGGTTCACACCCGATGTTCCCGGACAAATTGTTGTTCAATTGTACACATTGGTTTGCAGAGGACTTCACAACCGAAGTGAGAGACGAATGCTGGGATCGAATCAGGATCGTTCTGAGCCAGCCTTTCAGAAAGGACAGACAAATGGGGCTACAGTTTTTGAGGATCACAGAAAAAAGGGAACATGGTGATGACAAGATTTCGGTGAGTGAATTTTGATTCTCGCGAGAGAAAGTTCGACTGGCGTTTGTGCTTTTGTACTTACACAGCAGATCCTCCCGCCAGCTACTTTTACCTCTCGTTCCAATCTTTGAATCGTCACAAATTGCTTCAGTCAGGTCTATTTTTTGTCCAGGAGTTGAACTCAGCCACCCCCTCCAAAACTCTTGGAAAACTGCTTGGAAAAACACAAACAACGTGAGTATTTTCAACCTCGTCTTCCTTCCGTTGTTCTCAACGTGAAGTGCTCCACGGAGAACGTTGTGGAACCAGAAAATTTAAGGTGGCAAATTTTCACGAGTTACGGTCAATTTCTCAAGATACAAGAGGTGGAGGAGGGCGAGGAATTGGGGGGGGGGGGGTATGATACTGTTGTTACCAGAATCTTTCCCGCATCACCAGTTCCAAAAACCAGTTGAAAGATGGTGGTCATCAAAGTATGCTGGCAAAATCCAGCCAAGGTGCTGTCAGTGCTCTTGTGCTGATGTTCAGTTCTTCTCAAAGGAGAAAACTGATCACCTGTCGGGTTTGTTGCGCACAATGGTACGTGCTTGCAAACTAAACCGCAGACGTCTGCTTTTGTCACTGCTTTTAGAAATCGCGGAGACAGTGTTTTGAAGTCAAGATTGATCAAGATGGAGGGCTCGTCGGAGCACGGCGCGGAGAGGGAGGAGGGAATGTCACGTCAGGCGCGCATGGTGATGGCCGCAGTGGCCAACACGCCAAAGTACAAAGGCTTCCAGACGCCGTCTCCAAAGTCTTCACCCAGGGCTGCAGTCCCGTCGAGACCTGTGAAGAGAGATCTTTCGGTACTGGTACTCGCATCGTAAAGTGGTTTTACTCACCAGAATCGATCATAAAATTGTGGCTGCATGAAGCAGTGATGACGAGACAGAGTTACAGTTGAAGAATTTGAGTTCACCGTTCAGTTTGAGGTCAAAGTCAACGTGTCCACTCTTACCTTTTTTGTTCTCTCAGTTCGACGAAGAAGTTGACAAGTTTTTGAGCGCTTTGGACAAGCAAACGTTAGATTTGGAGAAAGTAACTTTTGCAGGTGAGATATGTGACAAAATTACGGGAGCTGCAGACTTCAATCTCCAGTGTTTACAACCTGAACATTGGTCCATGAAAAAAGACCTCACACACGCCAACTTGAAAATTGCGTTGGCGTGTGTCTTTTGACCACGTTTTTGTGGACTCCTCTCCCCCTCCCCCTCTTCAGAAAAAAATGATTTTGTCGGTGAGGTGGGAGGATCTCAAAGAGGACCACCTAGGGACTGCGTAGAACTTTTCGAAGTTCTGGGACCAGGGTTTCGGCACGGCCATGGGGCGGCGCGTGTCTGCACCGAATATTCTTGTTGAAATTTTACCAAACCCAGATTTTTCAGATCTGCGACACATGCTCGAGAAACGAAAGTGCAGAAAACTGTCGAAAGAGGAGAAAGTCCTGTTCAAGGAGAAGGCAGTGGTTTTCGTCGGCAAAATGGTGGTGAGTCCGGAAAATAGCATTTGATACTGACCAGACAAGAGTTCCCTGCGAGTTGATCAAAGGCTGTCATGTCGCCAGCCTTTCAGGAACAATGTTGTGTGAACAGAAAAACAGGATTGACCTGTGTTAGCTTTCTGTTGTAATTTACATGGTTGATTGACAGGCACAACTGACTTGTGAAGGAAGTGCTGCAGAGACTGGTGAGCCACGTTCGGAGCTAACCAGAGGCTCCACAGACGCAGCCAAATCTCCATCGATTCACAAACAATCGTCCAGCCATCAGAGGAGGAAGGCTGCACCTCCCTCGTCACCGTCTTTACGTCTGCACCTGGAAGAAACTTCAAATGACAACTTCTCGCAGAGAGAATCAAAAGGAAATTCTCCTGTTGTGAATTCGTCCTGTACACAAGACTTGCATCTCCGGCTACGTTCTCAAGTTTCTCAGCAAAATTCAGTTGAACGGGTTCAAAATGTTTCACGAGTGTGCGCTGATTTGGACACCGAGGAACTCAGTTTGCATCTTGAGTCAGAGAAGTGCACACACTCAGTCGAGATGGAAGGTCAGTTGAAGCTGAGGCTTGAAAGCAGTGCTGAAAACAAGACTGCAGAAGGGTGTCGTACTCTGCAACGAACACCACAAAGCAAAACGGATTCCACCTTGAAAGCACAGAAAAGCCTCATCACCAGTGTGCAGAGAGCTTTTGCACATTTGGAAAACGAAGCCTTGAGCGCTGAAGGAAACTACGAAACACGCCGGCCGGTGCGGAAAGGGAACTTGAAGCCAGACGACATGAAATATTTGGCGAAAGCGGGCACGATCACACAGGTTGATGATCAAAATGACAATGTGTGGCTTTCTGCAAGCAAAGATACAAAGCAGAATGAAACAAAGTCTCAGAAGAGTGGAACACCAGCAGGAGGCAACAAGAGGAAGCGAAGTTTACCTCAAAGTGATGGTGCTGCGCCAACGAAGCGAAAAACGTACGTTCCTTTGCGAGTCCAAGTTTGATTGAATGTCAACTGTGTGACTTGGGTCTACGAATGCAACTTGCCTGCGCACACTCACCTCATCTGTGACCACAACTTGAGACCCACCCACCCTCACCTCCCACCTCTCCAACAACAAGACCATTTCAGCAAGTTTGAGACTGACTTCAAGCTGAACACCACTCGAGCGCACTTCACTGAAACGTTTTCCTTTTTTTGCACAGGAAAGACAAGAGGCAAGGGAAGTGCTCACATTGCCATGGTAAGTCAATCCACTTGTTTCGAGTTTCGAACGTCAGGCTGCAGCAGTTGTTCACTGGAATCGATGAGCATGTCTGTACTTTTTCAGAAACGTTCCCTGTGAAAAAGCTGAAAGTCCACGAGCCTGTGTGTGGCGAGCTGTCCACCGACGCGGAACTAAACAGGTGCGTGATTGAGGTGACGGATCGCACATCCGGTTGAGGGTCAGAAGTCTGAAGTGGTGGGAAGGTGCTTCTCACAATAGTGGTGTGTGATGCCATTTCTACAACGGGGTGGCAGATTGTCTCAAATACATGCCAGCAGCATGTTCAGTTGAGTGTGAGAAAACTTTATTCCCGTGCTTGCACTGCAATGCTGTCGCACTTCACTGGAATGCACTTCGCATTCCGTTTCGAAGTCATTCGCCTGTGTCTCTGCAGTCAGGTGCAGCTGATTATGGAAGAAAGGCGCAGTAAACTGATCACCAAACGTGTATCCAGCAAGTCTCACGAAGTGCCAAATTCAACCAAATGTCTGGAAGACTTCGGTTCCAAGCAAACAGGATCACACGGGTGTGCCATTTGTTTGAAAACCAATTTTCATTTTGTTTGATGTTGATTTTCCCCGACATGGTTGAAAAGGGACTTCTGGCAATGTCGCACATTGTTTCCGTTTCAGGAAACCCCCAAGTGAGGGAGCCGGTGGGGCCGAGTGCGATCGAGAGAATTCTGTGGATTGTCCTCTGTGTGGATCCACTTTCCCACAATGTTTGATAGAGCAACATGCGGAAGTTTGTGATGGCGATTCAAACCAGTCTGTCAACTGTGAATGTCCAGTTTGCACCAGAAAGTTCCACCCACACGAACTGCAAGCGCATGTGTACCGCTGCTTGGAATCCACCTGCAAGTGATCTGTGGCATCGGGGACCATCGCAAGCTGTTGTCAGCTTCGTGGGCTATCGACTGAAGATCAGCAGTTCATTGCCTGATCCTTGTTGTTTGCTGACGTGAACATGCAAGCTTGAGGAAAGAAAACGTTGATGTTGAACTGGTTGTGTGGCTTGAAGTGACGGAAGCTAACTCGACGTACACGTTATAACTTGTCGAAAACGAACTGAGGGTGTAGATTTGTCATTGTTCTGATGCGCTTGAACTCAATCGAATTGACCATGTTTTCGAACCCCTGTCAGACAAAAACAAAACTCGCTTCAGTCAGTGTCAAATTTTATGTCAAACAGACACGGTATGTGTGGAAGAAAAGAGCGTTCTATCACACAGGAATGTGAGCACAAGCCTCTTCATTGAACTGAACTTTTCCCTGTCGAAACAGCTCTTCGTCAGTTGCGTACCAACCAGCAACATCAAAATCTGGGAAAAAGAACTGAATTTCCCTTCGAGCAGAGATGTCGGAGTCTGAGCCGTGCGTACAGTTCCGAGTGTCGGTCAGGCCAAAACGTCCACGGATCGAGCCTGGCTCACAGTACACAGTCTTGAAAACTTTGGTGGGACCCATGATTTGACGCCACGTAACAATGGCATCGTTCCTTGCCAGTACGTGTGCACTGATTGGGCCGGAAGTCATGTAGCTGACCAGTCTGTTGTAGAAGAAACGACCTTTGTGTTCAGCGTAAAACTGTTCAGCCTTTTCTCTTGTGAGATGGAACTTGTTGGACTGAACGATGAAAAATTGATGTCTGAGGATCGTGTCTTTCACTTCTCGCGTCGCGTGAGGTTGCGCGATGATGTCGGGTTTGATGATGGCCAGGGTCAGCTGAAGCCTCCGTAGAGATGACATGTTCAGGATTTCGGATTCGGACCTTGTTTCTCCTCGTCCGTTCTCAGGATAGGCTTCTCGACATCCCACAGTTCAATGCCTTTTTGTTTTATAGCATTCTGAAATGAATGATATGCATTTGTAAATTGTTGAACCGAAAGTCGAGGCAAAACACACCCATGCCAGAAAATCAGGATTGCATCAGGCGAACTGTCACTGTCCTGCTATCAATTTTAGAAACGCAGCAAAAAAGTTACCTTCACACAAGCTTGATAGGCTTTGAACAGAGGAGCACACGTGTCTTCGGTGTTGCCTTTCAGAAAACTCTCTTTGAACCAAGTGTTGAAACAAGTATCGTACACGACTTTGAGTTCTTGACAGTCGGGGCTGATGCTATCCATTGTTAACACAATTGAAGCAAACAGAAGCAACGAGTTGCCAGTGCAGAAATGTGCTTTTGTTTGTCTTCTTGCTCGAGTGATAAGTGTAAAATCTGAAGTTAGAGCAATAAGCAAGTGACGCCTGAACCTACGTGCCAAGTTGCGCTTGAATGTAGAATGACAATGAAATGAAAGCACGGACACCACGTCCAATGTCCATTCTATTGGAGCCAATCACGGATAAGTAGGACAAACCGGGGGAGCAGGCATTGTTTGGATATCATCAGGAGATGGAAATAAGCTGTATTTGA
>JAAUXT010063496.1_pt1 | contig 30340 bp, 24 predicted proteins | sample 7278171 | NCBI WGS metagenome assembly JAAUXT01 (sample SAMN14350112, study PRJNA611818) | marine sediment metagenome | isolation source: surface marine sediment (1.8m) | place: French Polynesia: Moorea | collected 2018-08
AGAGCAAGGCAAATCAGAGCAAGCCAAATCAGAGCAAGCCAAATCAGAGCAAGCCAAATCAGAGCAAGTGAAATTTCCTCAAATCACCACGAGCTCCATGGAGCTATTTTTGTCCTCTGCATTTCACACTTTGCATTTCTCTGCATTGCAAAAAAACGCAGAGAAATGCAGAGCATCACAGCAAAACGCAGAATTCTGCGTTTTCAGTGGATAAAAGAATACGCCCCCGAAGAACTGTTCCTGAGGATGTCGGAAGGACGGCACCAAAGGTACGAGTACAAGCGAACACTTCAGTGATGACGCGAGTGATGCATGGCGTTGTGACGTGAGTGAAAGCGTTGTGACACTTCAATCAAGACCATTGCAGAAACGTAATTGCTTGTGCACTCTGCGTGTTCAACGCAACATGGCGTAGTGATGCCAGCTTCACTGAAGGTAGGACACCAACCATGAACTGAGTGTGTGTGATAGTTGCGAGGGACATTCGGCCCTGAAGACCATGGCAAGCTGTGTTATGAGTTGCGCGGAAAAACTGACACCATCATCGAACGTGTGTTGCCCTGCGCGACGGCAACCTCTATGCGCAAAACTTTGGCTGGAACCCTTTCTTGGTCCGGGCCTTTGCAAATTTGGTTTTGTGAAGCAACCCATGTCAGGTTGTGATGGTGGATGTTGAAGGTGCCACGCAGCAGACATCCTCTGGTTGAAATGGACTGTGGACACGCATAACTTGGAGAAATGTGCTGGAGACCCCTTGATTCACCCATGCACGAGCACAAGGTGAACCTCCAGGGGAGGTCCTGCGCATCGGCAGCTGACAATGTTGTGTTGATGAATTTTATTGGGTGCACAGATCTTGACAAAGTTGCTGCAATTACCTTGAAAGTATTTTGATTCAGATGACAGGCGCACAATGGAGACTCTGCAGACCTACGAGCAGAGTCTGCATGTCACATTTAGACGGGGTTCTTCCGCAGTAATGGAAATTAATGGCTTGTCGGTTTATTTCTTGCAGGCAGACATTGAAACAAAGGCACAGCCTGTAAATCCATTGCAGAGCTGAGGCCACATGTCACGTCGAATGGATTCCTGCAACCTACACGATCCATTGCAATAATTTCTGAGCATTCGAAGTGTTTCAAAATGAAAATTCGGGTGTGTTTTGGGTGTGGCCTTCACTCACAATCGAGTGCAATAACATCGACACCTGTGAACAAGGGATTTTGCAGCGGGGTCCATGGCGGATATAGAACCCTCGGGTTGTTCCTACAGTGCAAGAGAAATGTAAGAGAAATTCCACACAAAGCTGTTTTGCTTCCCCCGCATGTTTTTTGAGGATCTGCTTCATGTCCAAGAATACATGCACCCCTGACTCACACCTGCTGGCAGGTGACCACCAAGTAGCCTGGGTACCTGCCAGAGTTCACTACCTGCAGGTAACCCACCATTTGCTGCAAACCCAAGTCAGGGGCAGGAACATGAAACAGATTCTCAAAAAAATAGAATCGAAGGCATAGCAGCTTTGTTTGAAAAGTACTTGTTTCTCTTTGGAAATTGAACAAGGGACAGAAAATGCGTTGGCTATTTTCAATTTTGTGTCTTCAATGACAATTTGGAGTATTCCGACAACAACAACTCTTGATGCAACTCAGATAGAAAGAGTTGGTTTCGGGGCACCTGAACCAACCTTGTCGGACAATGGCTTGTGGGTACTCGAGGCAGCGAATCACCATGGACCCATGAAACCCCTCTGAACATGCACAAAACATTTTGGTCGTCGTGAAATATTGCTCCATTCACGTCAGTCTATTGATAAAGTTACGTTGACAGGCCGTTTGGCCTGTTTCCATACACTGGCTGCACCACACGTTGGATCCAGTGCAAATCAACAGGAACTGCCTGTGTCTTTTGCAGAGTAGCGCCCACAGGGGTGGACCGGCTCCTGACCCATCCAGTGTGAAGCGTGTCACACTTCGTCTTGAGTCAGGTTTCTGAGCTGGACCTCTTCACACCTGGTCGCGAAGCTGGTCGTTTGAGGGAGCCACTCGGGTCTGGAGACGCCGGCGAAAAGCCGACACCCGGACGTGAACATGTTCTTCGCTGCGTTGCGGAAGTGCGAGTTGACGACGCAATAGAGAGCGAAATTCAAACTCATGTTGAGCGTCTGCAGCAGGTTGCAGGTGACCACCGCGACGGCCAGGGGCAGAGCGTTGCTCTCGTTGGAGCTGTTGGACGGCGCCATCTCCAGGTAGAAGTGAAAGGATTCGGAGGGGAAGTTGAAGAGGAAGAAGCAGACGACGATGCTGATGAGGGTCACGTTGATGCGCAGACTGACGGCGTGCCGCTCCGAGCGTCGGTCGCGCCGCAGCGAGTCGTCCATGCGCGATCGCGACGTGTTCAGGGCCTTGATGAGCTTCACGTTGCAGTAGCCGAGAACACAGACCGGCAGGAAGAAGCCCAGGATGGCCCACAGGTAGAGGAACGACTGTCGGAAGGTCTTGTCGGCTTCGAAAGCTCCCACATCAAGAACCAAGAAGGTGTGCGTGGAGTCACACTGGATTTGGGTGATCTTCCAGGTCCAGAGCTGAGGCAGGTGAATCAACGTCCAGAATATGCTGCCCAGGATAATGGCGCACAGCGAGTGTCCCTTGATGAGGTGCTGCTTACTCCTAATGGGATGGATCACAACGTGGTGCCTGTAGATCGCCATGACAACAGTTATCCAAGTGCTCGTTTTGATAAACACGTTTTGAAAGTAATGTCCGTACAGAGTGAAAAACAGCGTTAAGTTGCGTTCGGAATAAAAAATTCTGTCACTGGAGTAAAACGAGAAGAACAGGTTGGCAAGACAGAACATAAAATCAGACACCGCCAAAGCCGTGATGCCAACAAGGGATCCCTTTTCAATCACCTCGATGCCTTCGTTCATTCGCCTCGTCAGAATGAAGAAGGTCAGGACATTGCCGACCATCCCAAAGACACAGAGCGACGGGATGGCAATGCGCTCGATCACCTGCTGGTACGTCCACGGATACGCGGACAGGGCGCCGCCAGCACCGCCAATAGAACTGACGTTCATCGGAGAAAATCCACTCTCGTTGCTGGCACTTGGGTCCTGGGTGCTGATGTATGACTGGTTCCCAGGAAGTTGGTTGTCCGAGCCAAACAGAGGACACATCCATTCCATGTCAGTATAATTCCACTCTCGGGCACAACAACGCACAGCAACAATTACGTATGTAACGCAGAACCTTTGATCCAATCAAGACTCCGAGAACGTGAGGTTGATCTGTTAAAGTGACAGCTTGTTCCCTTGTACTCAGCTGAAAGCAATTTTCTCTGATCTAATGATACATTTGCCAGCGTCCATGCAAGTAACGCAACGTGTAGAGTTGTTCCGTTCTCATGCAACATTCATCAAGAGGAATTCATTCAAAGTAGCGCTTCGCGCTGCGCTTCACATTCACAAGTCATGATCCTTTTGTTCGCCGCACAGAGCGTGTCACATGCGTTCACCATTGAAAACGCTTGTTCTCTGTCGCCCGCGAGCAGCTTCATGTCGAAAGGGTGGTCAGGTTCAACACAAACACAGCTGGTTCCGCGACGCACCGTTTCACTTATTCATAATGAGCCAGCGGCTGCAGGAGCGTTCTGACTCCTGTTCTTCCTTGTCTTGTTCAACAATCAATCGTGTTTTCTTGAAGATGTTTCACACAGAAGCTGTAAAAACAGGTCTTTTCACAACAGAAGTCACGTAGTTTCACAAGCCTTTCCCGTCAACGCAACAGGTGCGTTTGCAAAACTCTTGTTTCCTGTTTAGGCTGTGAAGACGTGTACTTAGTTCTTGCTTCTTTCCTCGTCGGGAGAAAACTACCTGACCAAGTGATTTGAGACAATTCGATCGTACTCGGAAGGAGTTTTCTTGTATACCTGCAGTTTGATACCTCATGTTGTCCTTGGTAAATATAGGTGCCTCATTTGCAGGGGCTGAGTCTGCATGGAATGTGGCCGCAGTGAACAAAGATCATCAATTGCAAAACAGACAGGGAGACAGCATGCGAAGACTTCAGTCAGTATGTACGAGCGTAGCTCCCTGAATTTTTCTGAGAAGTCTGGTGAATCCATTAGCACCTGGAAAGAATGAGGAAAGGCCTAAAGTGCCCTGTGCGGACCTGAGCAAGAACAAAACCCGGCAAGTGCACGAAGACGTATATGCGGCTTCAGCCAAGTGCTGCCGAGGTGCGACCTGTCTCCCCAACTGAGAATTTGCATCAAGACAACAGTCTGCACAACGTGTTCACGACAGGATAACAAGATAGATGCATGCAGTCAATGAGCCTTCCTTCACACAAAACCACTCGCGCTGTGTTCACGATCATCATTGTGGCAAACCGTCTGCCCAGCTTCCATCAACGCGTCCACTCGGGAAGAGAATCGGAACAGATGAAATTGATCACTCTCAAAGGGGACATAAAGTCGGATGAAACTAAACTAGCACGCGTCTTTTGACGAATGAATGTATCCATTTTGATCACATGTGATATCTGAGTTTCACTACGGAGGTTTAGCAAACACATCCGCTCCTGTTCCGACATGCCCCAACTGCCAGATCGGTCAACCAAATATTAATTGGTTGCTTGTCATCAGCTCTCAGAGTGAATTTGGAAATCTGGTTTGTACATGTGTCACTGTTCTGGCAATTGGGGCACCACACGTGTGAAATTTAAGGTGTGCTAAACCTCCCCGCTGTCTTTGCTGTCCGTGCACTCAGAACATGGACCATAACGGTCTGTTCTGATCGACCCCTCGCACCACGCATGATCCTTCGGTCTTCCAAGGTCCGATGTTCCCCATGCAACTTGCCACTGTTTCGCAGACTTTTCCAGGCTGGGACACGTCGCTGTGGCATTGAGACAGCAGGAGCTACAGCAGACAACACACGCGATCGCTCCTGCCATGCTACATGGTGCTCACGCTGGCGATTGCACAGAGAAGGGGATTTGGAATGTGTGACTTCGTGGACATTTGTGCAGTTTAGGTTGGAACACAGCTGCATGCATTCTTGCAGTCCCAACCGAACAACAGTATTGCAAGGCATTTAACTATTCTGGTCATTCTCCCTTCCAAACTCGTTTCGTGCGTTGAGTCCTGCCCTTGTCAATCTCGCGTACACGCACAGATGTGGCCTGCGCAGTATCCATGCCATTAGTTGTCCTCATTTCCTTCCTTGCCTCCGGAATCATGCCAGTTTTTAGTGGATGTCCGGAACCGCGCCTCAGACAGAATGCTCTGCTGGCTGTTCAGAAGGTTTACATCATCTGAAAAATAGTCCCATGAAGCTCGCGGTGATTTGACAAATCAGAATGCAAGCGACCGAAACACAGCAACTGAAACACAGCAACCAAAACACAAGCAACCGAAATACACAAATTATCTGAATATTGAAGCTTGTCACCTGATTGCGCACAAAGCTTGCCAAAATCCTCACAAAAAATCCTTTTGAACACTTTCCTAAGATCCCAAATTTGTACCCAAACTATAGCACTGCCTAAAAACCATGAACACATTTTTGAAAATGAAAAAAATAAATGACACTGATCCAAAACCCAACCAATATACTTCATTTCTTTGATAGATATCCTTCATCATATATTTGTACTTTCTGAGGTACCCCCACTTTGTGCAGTAAAGCCCAAACTTTAGCAACTCCATTTGAAAAATTGAATCTTTTGCCCTCAAAATCCAAATGTTCAAACTTGACAAATTCCTTGCTCTTGTATTATTCTTGACCCATACAAATTCAAAAACACCCAAAAGACCCAAATTTGAAATTAACCTTCATTATGAAACTGCCGTGCACACACTTTTAGAAGAGCTGTCTGTGGGTGATTTGTTTTGGTCGCCCTGTTTCGTCGCCTCTGTATTGAGCGCCCTTCAACAGGGCAACCTTCTCAAATCACCGAACCATGCTTGCACCCCAGCTTTGGGGAATTTTCAGCTTTTGAACAAGTGAATGAACGACAGAATGAGACTGTTTTTTTTCTGAGGACTTTTGCCAAACAAGGGTCACTCAAACGAGAATTTGATTTGACGCGGCAGGGGAGGATCAAACCAGGTTGAGTAAGTCCCCAACGATCGTGCTGACAGCGCAAAATGAGAAGGGGTCCGCAGATTCTTTGTATTGAGGTCTGAGGCTCCGGGTCCCTCGTGGATCCGTCTTCGGGAAATGTTTGATCACGAAAACCGTTGCAAGTCCGCAAATATTTTTTTACCAAGGCGAATTCACAGAGGAAGATTGAAACAGAGTCGTGCTTGGTCAATACACACACACACACACACACACACACACACACACACACACACACACAAAGCGAAACACACACGCAAAGGCACAAATCTTCCGTTCAAATTTCAAACACCAAGTTTCGTGAAAATCGGTTTGAAACCCAAGTTTCATTTCTCCAGGCGCCATGCAATTTGCACGAGGCACAACTCTTGATTTCTGTGGGCGATTGTCGTTGGAAATTGCAGTTTTTCCGGACAGGTGTGGGATTGTGGCAGAGATTCGCCACGCCACCGTCGAGTAACGTCTCGTGTTAATGCGTCGCGGGGCTCGGCGCAGGTGACAAAGCCGGCGCCAGCACCCCTCTGCAGGGGGTGCCCCGGCCGCGCGCTCTCCCCCCTGATTTATTTCACCACACCCCCTCGCCGCTAATCTCCCGTGAATGATTTCGCCATTCAGAATTAAAATCAATCCAGTAATTAATTTCCAAATTTGGGAATTTATTTCGAATGCATTTGTAATGAATGATAATGCCACGAGGTGTCGTGTGATGGGCAGCCGTCATCAAGTTGACCGCGTGTCGTCGTCCTCTTTGAGCGGCGCGCCAACTCGCGCGGATCCAGAGACGTCAAGCAAACGCCTCTCGTGTCACGACACCTTCCCAATGCCTCGCATTCATTTCCCAAATTTCAGTCTTCTCTTTGGGGACAAATTTGTTGCGGGCTGTACGGGGGGGGGGGTGCCGCTTGAATTTTCGGGAGCTGTTCTGTTTGAACATGTGAGGATCTTCTGTTGTTTTTCGTTTCCACCTGAACTCACCTGCAGATCCAACGAAACTCGTCCTGTGGCTCAAACGCGGACTCATTTCCCGAGATATCCATTAAGACCCATCTCCGATTGGCGCCGCTTGACGATTCCAAAGCACAACAAATAGAACTACCTTGGCATGGGAATTTGAGGCCTGCTTCCGCAGGCGCTTGATGCCGTTTGGGAAACAGGCTCGACTTTCTGTGCATTTGCTGCAGTTCTAAAGCGGAAGATCTGTGTGCCCTTTGATGCCGAGATGTTTACTTGGCGAGGGGTTTGAGCAGCATTTGGGGACACCGAACTGCACACAATACTGCAGAAACAGCAGCAAGATATGGCGAAGAAACTGTCTGACGTTCTTCACTCTCTTTTCAACATAATTCAAGAGCCCATTGGGATTCACATTCTGCACAGGATAAATCCTCGAGAGAATTTTTCTCTTTTCCACAAAGAGCTGAAGCTCAAGAAAACATTTTCATAGCCCATAGAATGTTCATCGGTGTTGCAACTTGCTTTCGTGGCAGCTCGTACATAGCAGCACATATCTCACAACGTTGAACGCCCATCCAGACACAGTCTGTTTGCCGGGGCAAAGAACAAAGCTCCTCGGAGATTATTCTCCTTCGCGAAAATGTCCAAGCGGAGTTGTTTCTTTGACGTTGTGGCTGCGTTGAGGAGAAATCAGCGAAAAACCGCTCAACAGTTGTCTCTGAAAAACTCCATAACACACCAATTTTCCTCAATGAGATTGGCAGAAGGATTGGGAAAACCCCGTTACAAGACAGGCATTTGTTCGAAGTGTTCTGCCAAAAACGCAAGAGCAAAGCACATCATCACACGTGAGAAAATGGAGGGTATCCTGGAGTCCAATAAACATTCAATCCACAGGCGTCTGCCCACTAGGTCTGCATCAAGTTGGACTTCGTGTTCTTTCGTATACAGTGTATGGACATTGTATCATCTTTCTACGAAAGTTTCACTGAAAACACGGACAGAAACACTCGCTCATCGAGGTCGCTTGGCTGAGGACCCCGCCCCCCCACCTGACACATGAAACGAACGAATTCATCACCCGAGCTCTGCACACCGAGAGAAAAAAACTTGTGAACAGCACTCAGTGTCGATTTAAAGTGAAGAAAACAAGGTGTTAAATCCAATGTCATCTCACCAAAAAGCTTGCATGAATTATTTTTTTCGCCTGGGGCCTAACGACACGACTTCGATTGCCACTAAACAGCCATACGCGGTGACCCCGCTGGTTTCCTACCCCCAACCCAGGTATTTTATGGGCCAACTGTAATTCAGAGCTTTCCAGCAGGGTGCAGATGGTTTGTCTTTTTGAATGCTTCGCAAACGAACAACTACTGGGCGTTGACAATTGAGTTTGGCCGGTGAGTTCACACTCAATTTGATGTCGATATTACGCTTTGACGGCGCAACTGATGAGCGGGGGATGAGCATGCCATCGTCCCTCCAGGGCACGAGTCCCGAGGCAACAGAACCCGTCAAACATTGGATTTCTACAGCGTGGGAGGGGGGAGGGGAGGGGGGACACAACACTGCATGAGGAGAAAAAGGATTTTGTACTGTGTGGCGGCGGCGGTGCTTCGTGAACATGCTGAACGTCTCTGAACTAATGGATGCGAATGTCCAAGGCAATGAGTCTCGGACGATTCGAGGCACACACACTTCAAAGCCAAAGAAATGGACTGTACGTCGTTGCTCATCTATCTACCACACACGTACTCGCGTGCGTTGATTAGCCAAAGTGCACAGTGTCCTTCGTGGGCTTTTGCAATTGGCTGCCCTAAACCAGTGTCGGTTGTGTAGATTTATCCACAACGAAACGGCAATTGACGGGTGTAAAGTGACTCGTTTTGACAGTGTTCTGGAGCTGAAAAAGTCTTTGACGTATTTTGCCACCGACCGCCCCTGTTTGCGTCATTGTCAGTGTCAGCGCCTGGAACATCGTAACTCAACCGCCGAGTGCGACCCGATGATCTCAACTCGCAAAACGCGTCTCAGACAAACGAAGCTGCGACGACAATTGACGCGTTGGTTTGATTTGGCCATTACTATTAATCGTGTACGATTTATGATTCTCTCATGATCGACAATCGCGCGTTGCTCAGGAAAACAAGGAGCAGGTGTTTGGCATTCTTGACAAGGCCGCTAATCCGAACACTGTTCACAATGACCTTATTTGCAGACCTGCGGAGCTGCAGGTGGAGGTGGATCAGGGAGTCCGCCACTTGTCAACTTTAGCAAACTTTTTCCTGAGTCCATGGAAAATGCCTGTTGCTGCAAACAGCACAACGATTCGGAGTCTGGATCATCGCAAAATTTAAAGAAAACTGTCCCAAACAAAAACAACACGAAATCAAAGATCAAAGAGCGCATGATCTCCATAAATTTCCCATGATAACACCAACATCTTCTGTGTGCCAAGTTTTTGACTGTTCCAATGAAAGTCCAAAACTTTTTGATAACTGCTCAACAATAGTTGCTGGTCAATTTCCAACAATATTTTGGCAAAACTGTTGAAATTCAGGTGACTGAATTCAACTTATAACATATCACCATTGGCTTTACATTTTTCATACCATGTCAAATCGAGGTACTGACAACTTTTAAAAAGAAAAGTCCCAGTAAAAAAGGGATCACGGGGGATAGGTCCAAGGATTTTTTTGTTCAAAAACACTCAGAAATGGTTTCTGAACATTTTCTGATCATGAAAAATATCCCAGCCCCCCCCCCCCCCGTCGACAGACAGACACATAACCAGAAAACCTGAAAACTAGCACCACTCGTTCATTGCCCTTCTCTCAGCGAATAAAAATCAAACAGGCCAGCAGAAAAATCTGGTCTTTTGCTGCGACAGGAACCAAAACACTCAAGTTTTGCTGAATTTTCATGAACTTGCACACACTGGTACGTTTGAAATATTGTCTTGAATTTAGGTTTTGGATGAGCTCAGTGTCGCATATGCACGTGTGTCCACGTGAAACCACTTGTGAGCCAAACGAAGGAGCATTCTGCATGGTTGTGAAACCACCGACCATGAATTGGCAAGTGTCACGTGCAAATCTGAAGGAATTCCTCCTCTATTATGGCTCATTTGTCCGTTTTTGGGTTCGGAGAGAACAGACGTTTTGCACATGACGTGGTCGCCCACTGGGCCCGTGATGGACGCTCCATCACAGCTGATTTATATTCAGCAGTTCAGCTCAAGAGGTCATTTCGAACAAATTACACGTTCTGTGCATTTCCAGCGCCCAATCAAGTGCGAAACTCACAATGTGGTTTGTTCAAGTTTAGCTAAGTGCGCACACTCTGTCACACGTACCTTTGTTGCAGCAGTCCCAATGTACACGCGTTATTTCACAAAATGTGGCCAAGTTTGACGTGTGCTGGGAATGTCGAACCCCTGCAGAGATGGAGTCATTCTGAAGCGAAACCGTGTTCAGTCCCATGTGCGCGCCGCACTGCAAACTTGAAAGCGCGCGAAAAAAAACTTTTTGCGTCCTGCAGGCAAACCTGGGGAACCAAAACATTTTCGCTGCATCTCAAGCATTGGTGTCGGACGCTCGGATCTTGAGCACTAAACTGTGACGTCAAGTGAATTCTGGATCTGTGCAAGTAAACGTGCATCCCTATCGCGCTTTTACTGACGCCCGTGTGTGCGTGCTTGCACACGCCCGTGTGTGTGTGTGTGTGTGTGTGTGTGTGTGTGTGTGTGTGTGTGTGTGTGTGTGTGTGTGTGCGCGTGTGCGTGTGTGTGTGTGTGAAAGCCTGGATGCGTCATCATCTGCTTTCCCCTCAAACACGACACCATCACACACCGCACCAGCTTCTGCAGCAGCACAACATCACCGGTCTCCATTGAAGTCCCCCTCCACCTGTGTGAGGAACATGTTTGAGGCACTGCAGGTTTAAAATCAGACAAGGATTCACTGAAAAACAGTTACAGTAGACCTGCCAAAAAGAAAGCAGAAGCACGTTGACTGGAATACGAGTATCCGCGGGATATCCGCTCAAACACATTTCCTTGCTGTCAACAGCTGAACCAGATTCGCTTCTGTCGACGCGAGGGGAAGACACCAAAAGCTGTACATACTGAAATCTGAACACTCTTCATGCAGACACATTTCCCTGCTTGCATGTGTACTTCCGTTCACGGGAAAGAAGCCACAGAGACATCAAGTCCAGCCAAATCATTTCCAAATCACAAACGGAAACAACCAGGTGCATGGTTGTTTTTTCCGTTGTACCAATTGTGAGATTCATCAGTTGCTGGAATGGCAGAGAAGACTGTGCAATGCTTGCCAATGTAAAGTGAGTCAAATCACTTGCTTGTGTTCGTAAATGGTCACGCAGTCTTGTTTTGAGAACGTAATCTTGAGCAAGTCTTTGCGAAGAAGAATTTAGCGTGACATGGGGTGGGTTTAATCCTGCCCCAAAGTCACACTACTCAGTTTGTTGCGTCTTTTGCACTGCGATTTACTTCTTGCGCCATTTGTTTTTCTGTCATTTTGCTCAAATGTGCACAGGAAGAACATCCACTTGATTTCCACGTTGAATCAGCGAGAAACTTTGATGAGGAAGGCTGAAATCAGTTTCCGACACACTTGATTGCACCTGCGTGCAGGTTGGAGAAGAAACCAGACCCAATCAATTTTCAACAGAAAAAAAACGTCTGTCCGTGGGAAAAAGCACGTGACGAACAATTCAAACCATTTTTTTTTCAGATCTCTTGGTATCATTCAAACGAACAAACGGGTCCATTGAAACCATTTGCAGACCAATGCCGGGTTTAAAGTTGTCGCTCACTGAGCAATAGGACTCTCAGAGCTCCCCAGTGCACAATCCCATACGACGCACTTCGGTTAGCAGTTGTAATTCTCAGTCTCAATTTTCCTAATTATAGAGTGATCTGATAGCAATTTGGCAAATGACAGGTGTTGGGATACGTTTCATGTGCAGTTGATGGTTTTGGTGACAAAACACGGGGCGCTTGCTCACATCAGGGTACACCTCCCCTTCCTAACCACATACGGGCTTCAACCATGCACACTCGCAGATTTTCAAAATCTTTGTGAGACAGTGGTGTTGCCTCTTGAGTGCAATTTGGAAAACAGTCAAAAAAATTGTTTGATTTCCTGACGTGACAAATTTCAGGAGCAAGAGCTCCTGTGCACTCCTGGTCACTTTTTCTTCGCTGCACAAAGCCACACGTGTTAAAAACACCGCAGAAGTATTTCACCCTTTGTTTTGAGTGAAAGGACTCAGTTGGTGTCCAATGCTCCTGTCCGAACCACGTTGAGCTGTGTGTGTGTGCACGTGTGTGTGCCTGTGTCTATGTGCGCGTCTCTGTGTGTGTGCGTGTGTGTGTGAACTCAGATCGCAAGGTTCTGGACAAAAGTTGTCTTTTTGACAACGCAACCACAACAAACAAACGCTTCAGAACAATTCAACTTTTGTGTGACAATCGAACCTCGCGTTTGGCCAAAAATAGAGACAGGGCTGAAATCAAAAGGTGAACTCGAATGGCAACAGAGTTGCACATCATGCTGTGTGTGTCACACAAAATGTGCAATTACACATGCAAAGTAAGAGAAACGTGCAGCTCAAATGCAAGTTGTCAGCAGAGTAACTCTCTCGCAACATTAGCTGTTTAATCAAGCGAGTAACAGAAGTGCAACAAGCTATGACACTGTCTCGCCAAAAACAAACATTTTTGCAACGGCAGTACCACGTTACACAGTATTTCTAGTCTGGTGGGGATTGAGTGACTGATTTGGAAAATCTTGATTTGACAAGCAATTAAATGTTCATTTCATCTGCAGCTTTTATTGCCAGGGATGTCACTCTCACGACACAAAGAACAAAAAGAGCACGCACCCAATAATTGTCCACCCACATTCCAGAGAGATGAATTCTTTGTTGGGTGTGTTCATAATTAACCGTGCTCTGTTCATTCCCAAAGTTTTCCACGAGAAGATTCCCTCAACCGTTCTTTGCTCAGTTACCTTCCGCCCTCAAACTTGTTCGAAAGATCAGACATCAATTGTTGTCACAGCGCTCCGTCATTCAATCTGAAGTATTGGCAGTTTTCAGGTGATTTGAACGGCTCAATTCGGGTAATTGTCATTTGGAGCAAAAGCCGAATCGAAAGCCAAAAAATCAGCTCAGGCATCCAATTAAAACTTCTGGAGCAAGAACTTGTGGTCAGTTTTTGGTGGGTCTCAGTGGTCTCTTGTGTTTCAGCGCACGGTCTTGAAGGAACAAAGTGAAACATTTGGGAAGTCTCAGTGCAGAAAATGGCCAATTCCAAACTTTGGACTGGGTTTCTGTTTTGTGCTGTGCCTTCAAAGTGTTTGGTCAAGGGTGTATTTGATGATTTTCATCAGAAAAGAGGGGCCTTCAGGCAAAGTAGGTATTGTGTTCTGTGAAGAAATTTTTCATTACATTTTTTCTGTACACACTTGATGATTTAATCAGACAGACAGACAGACAGACAGACAGACAGACAGACAGACAGACAGACAGACAGACAGACAGACAGAGATGGGGAACAGAATTGCAGGAAACGCGACGCACTGTTTGACGATTATGCGCGTCTGCGAACAACACATTTTCAATTGTTCTTCAGAAAATTTTTTTGAAAATGTCAACAAAGTGTTTTGTTGAAGAACACCACAACAGAAATAGAGAATTTGTGTCTCGAAATTTCTCGGAGCAGACGGAGTTTTTTCATTGGCCGACGCGCACTCTCGACCTCACACTCAGAAACCGTGGAGCTTCACCAGTGGGCGGGACCTGAGTGCTGGGACTCAATCTCATTGGCCAAGACATGTTCCTTCCAAACTGAGTGCTTATCTCCTCTCATCACCAGCTCGTTTCTCGCCCCTTGATCACAAAGATCAGATCTGATGATAAGACAACAACTCCTCAACTACGCAGCGTGAAATTACCCTCAGTTCACAATCGCGACATGCTGAACCGGATTTTTCCGCTGGGCTTTCCTCCCCTCCTGCCCAGCTATGGATTGGAAGGTATGTTTCTCAATTCTTTATTCGCAAAGGTCAGAATAAATTGTGGGGTTTTTTTCGAGCGATTTGTTTTTCTGGAATTGCACCAGCCACATTCTCCATTCCTGCAATAGTTCCAAACTTCAGACCGTTTCAAAAACCCTCTGTGCAGCTGCATTGTGTTTTTCCTGTGCAGTCGAAGTCACACGGCGATCTGTCGAAAACATCACACTGCATTTTTCTTTTGCCTGTACAATTGTGGAAAACTTTATGCTGGATACTTGCAAACTGTATCATCCTGTTAGAATCTCATTTCACTCCAATCAAATCCCGTTTGATGTTTCGAATTGATTAATTCTGCACGGGGTCGATTGGCTACATGTGAGCAATCGATGTATCGGCTTGTTTGTAAGCCGAGTACCCTGATTCTGATCGGCCGTTTGTTTGGGCTGCGCGCTGTTTGCCGACAGATTAGCCGCGTTAAGTAATTCGGACGTGCTTGTTACTCGGTGGGGGTGAGTACTTTGATACCGATCCGCTGCCCCTGCGGACTCCACTTCAGACCAATCGCGCTCCTTTCCATTTGATTGACCTTTAATTAAGCGGGCCAAACTGCACCACGCTTTATCCCGCTGGGACCTTCAGCCTTTGTTTTACTCATTATGCAGTATCACGACGTTAATTAGAAACATGGCTGGGTCAGTGAATTCGAGGCGCGTTGTTGCGGGGCCGCGCGGAGATCAGAGTCGTTTCGCCCGCGGTGCCTGCGGTGCCACTTCCTGCTGGTCAACCTGCAGGCAACCTGTTGATTTCCTGCTGCAGTGAGAGCAGAACGCACAGCACCGCTCGTGCGGGCATTTCACACCCAATTAATAGCCAGGGAGTGTTCGTGAGGAAAACGTGTGTCTACATTCCACGAACCACTCCTGTTGAGCACTCGTACTCCTCGTGGATAGAAAACTGTTTTTGGATCAGATCTACACTGTAACACAAAAACTCGTGTTCCGTTGAAGTGCTGAGAGTAAAACTTTCAAGATGCAGAGTGGCTACACGTGTGTGACAAGAAGTTGGGAGAACAATTGTCAAGCAGTTCACACAGAGGCGTTTCCTCCGAACCCGAGACCAAGTTGTCACATGGATTATAACAACATGGAGAGGGAAGCTCTGATGCAAGGTTTTTGTCAATTCCTAAGTTTCTTGAGAATGAAAATTTTGTTCCAGTTTGGTGAATGTGTGAGGTGAAAAATACGAAAATGCGACACAGATCTCTCACTGACACTGTCAGTCTTTTTATATTCAAGGGACCTGTTCACAATCGTCGCATTGGCAAGTTTTAGCAAATACGTCCGACGTATTCCAATTGCCAGATCGGTGACGCAGATACCATTTGGTCACTGGTCATTGGTTCTCAGTGCCAATTCGGTTGTCTGTGCCACTGATCTGGCAATTTTGAGTTTTTGTGACCGAAACTGCTGCCAGTGCTTCAACAACAGAAAACCTGAGATACATGCACAAGCCCGTCAGTTTTGTGTGGCAAAAGAATTGCTCGAGTGTGCCTACCAAAGATGTGTGAACTTATCCTGGGCTTGTATTTTGTACCCTGGGAAAATTTTAGCGCAGCATGTTAGGTTGAGTGAAAAAGATTAATGAAACGTGAGTGCGAGCGCGCGCTGAACTTGATGAGAGAGAAGATGCCCGTTGTGTTGTCCTGCAAAACAGACATTCCAGGGACAAATCTGGTCACACCTCCATTCAAGGCTCGACTCCCGTGAAGCATGCCATTTGCAGACAGACCTGTTGATGATGTGGGAGTGAGTACAAAGAGCCAGGTTGAACGAGTGAAAAAGGCTCCTCTTAGTCGACCGATTTGTCTTGCAACTTCAATGCCCCAAAAAAAGACCAAGCACAGTCGCCACGGTTGTCGTCAGGGTTTTGCCTTGCATTTGCCACTGCTGAAAACTGTCCGAACCCTGTAGTTGGCGACTCAGAAAGACTTGAAATTTCTTTGTTTGTGTTGTGTTCGGCCCAAACTGCAGAGGCTACTGTCTTGAAGTCGGAATGACCCACTGGAATTACGAAAGATATTTTTGTGTGTTTTGCAGGGCAGGGTCGGGTGAACCAGTTGGGCGGAGTCTTCATCAATGGCCGCCCGCTTCCCAACCACATCCGCCTCAAGATCATCGAGCTGGCGGCGCAGGGCGTCCGCCCCTGCGTCATCTCGCGCCAACTGCGCGTCTCCCACGGATGCGTCTCCAAAATCCTGCAGGTACATATCCCGCGGACTGGTGCTTTTCAGAACTGTCTTCACGAGGCAGGTCAGCAAAGTCTTGCAAAACTCCAGATTTTGCGGTCGGGTTTTCTGATTGCTGATTTCTGATTTTTGCAAAGACTTTGCTAACTTGCCTCGTACATTCCCAATGGTTCCCGGGGCGGAAAACGCGTTCGCATGCAAACACACGGAATGATGTTTTGTCTGAAATTTGCAGAGATACCAAGAAACAGGGTCGATTCGTCCTGGAGCGATCGGCGGGTCCAAGCCTCGAGTGGCGACTCCTGAGGTCGAGAAGCGGGTGGAGCAGTTCAAAAAGGACAACCCCGGCATTTTCAGCTGGGAGATCAGAGACAAGCTCCTCAATGTAGGTTCCTCAGCAACCAACTCTGACCCAAATCAAGACTCTGCAGAAATTGTGAGCAAAATTCAAATGTTTCGAAATGATCGAGCAAACGAACTGTGGATGTACTCGTACGACAAAGAAAAATTGAGGTTGGCGTGTTTGGTGTGACGAGACCTTGCATTTTTTTCCCCAGGAGGGCCTGTGCGACCGAAGCACTGTTCCGAGCGTGAGTTCCATCAGCCGCCTGCTGCGGTCCAAGCTCAAGCAGCCGGACGGGTCGTGGGAGGACGGGGACGACGAGGAGGAGGAGCGCGGCGGCGGGGGCAGCGGCCGCGGCGGGGGCAGGGAGGCCAGCGGCAGCGCCGCGGCGCCCCACGACGGGACCAAACACTCCATCGATGACATCCTCGCCACGTCCCCCGAGAAGGAAGAGGCGGTCGAGTCTGACGGTGAAGGTACAAATTTACATGCAATTCTGACTCAGTAGGAGGATCAAACCCAAGCTGCGTTACAAATTGGAAATTTTACAGCCGTCTCCAAGGTTGTACGAGGCAAGGTATGGAATTAACCGCTTCCACGCCGGTTTTGCGGAGCGGAAATTTATTTCCAAAATTTTTTTTGAACATTTTGGTTCTCTGAGGATGTATCTACATGGGTTGTTAGTTTTTGGCTGTCTCTTTTGTTATTTTGTACTTGTATCCTTTGTCCGAAAACCATCAAGTCTGTGCACTGCGGCGATGTCAGTTCTCATCTTCAGAGTCTGTTTCCTGGCTGGGAACTTGCTCAAAAAGTGGATCAATGGAAATTTTGTCACCCTCAAAGTACTTTCCATCTACTTTGACACACTTTTGCCAACGGAAAACTAAATCATGCATGGTGTCGAGGAAAATTGACTTGTCCATGGACAGGAGGATCTTCCGAGCTTCTTTCTGCAGCTGCTTGATGTTGTTGAATCTGCGGCCTCTCAACTCAGCTTTGAGCTTTGGAAAAAAGCTAAAGTCACAGGGAGCGCAGTCCGGACTGTATGGGGGATGGGCTAAAGTTTGGATTTTCCACTTGTTCAAAGCTGTGATTGTGTCAGCAGCCGTGTGGGGCGACGCGTTGTCGTGGTGGATGAGGAAGTTGCGTCCTGCCCACAGTTCTGGTCTTTTCCTTCTCACACATTCCTTCAAGTTCTGGAGTGTTTTGATGTACGCAGGTGTGTTGATCGTGGTTCCTGGTTGCATGAACTTAATGAGCAGAGGGCCTTTGGCATCACAGAAAAGAGTCAGCATTGTTTTCCTGCCAAAGTGATTGGGCCGAGGGGTTTTCGGGTGGCTCTCACCAGGCTGGATCCAAACACAATTCTTCCTCTTGAAGTCAGGCTCTGCTGTGGACAGCCACGTTTCGTCCCCTGTGATGATCCTCTGGATCCAATCTTCTGGGTCATCAGATGAACAGAGTCTGTCGATGTTTTCTTGGCAAACTCTTTTGCAGGTTTCCTGCTGAGCTTCTGTGAGGTCATGGGGGATGAACTTGGCCGTCCACTTCCACATTTGCAAGTCCTTCTTGAGAATCTGCACGACAATGAATCTGGACAGTCCTGTTCAGTGGCAAATGTCAGTGAGACTCATGTGTCCATCCTCCTCAATCAACTGCCTCACAACCTCCACATTTTCTGGGGTTCTGCTCGTCCTCGGCCTGCCACTCCTGGGTGCATCTCTGATGTTGTTTTCTCCTCTCAAGAAGCGCTTGTGCCAAACTCAAACTTGGGTGCAACACATGGTTTCATCTCCCCAAACTTTCTTCAAAGTGCGCCAGCATTCAATCGGTGTCTGACCAGACTTGGCCAAAAACTTCAAGGCAACACATTGCTCACCTCGCCTGGTGTCTGGAGGATTCACGAAGAACAGAAAGAACCTCCAGAACAGCGCAAAAGCCGTCAGTTTCACAAGAAACTTCATGTTGGCGAATGCCTGTACTCGAACTGACTCCGCCGAGCAGACAGACAGTGACCTGTTTCAGAGCATCACTGCACTGTCCTCATTTGACCTCTGACATGTTTGATTGCTTCCAGGTGAGGATAAGGCACCAAGGTACTCACACAAAAAAATTGAACAAAATTGGAAAAAACCAAACCCGGAAAATCGCACTGCAGCGGTTATTTACATACCTTGCCTCGTAACAGTTCCAGAGATGAAAAAGCCAAATAAAATTCAAGAAATCTTGGACGTTGGTGAAGAACAGGGGCATTATCAAATCGCTCGAAGTGCTTACAAAATTGAAGGGTGCTTGGAAGTGCGGAAATTTTACTGAACTCACACAAGATTGACCGAAAATCTGTTCATCACAGACTGTCTGAAAAGAAGTGGTAATTTGTGATTCAATGGCAGGTAACATGAAGACTATTGTAAACAGAACTAAAGCTACATCGGCGGGTGTTGAAATTGACAAGTTTTATTGGGCAGCATGTTGAGCTGCACAGTTCACTGTACAAATCCCGTCTCCATATCACTTTGATCAGAGATCAAGTTTCCAGCTTTAATTTTCATGGAAATAATCGGCTTTTGCCTCGAGGGGAAGAAAACGAAACTTTCCAAGCTCACTGACCGTAAAACTGGTTTCTCGTTTCTGAGCTTTTGACACGAGCGGGACCTCCTGTGCAAATGAGTATGAAATTAAAATTAAATGCGATAGTTCGTCGGGTCGGACTCGACAGCCGCGGCCCAGGAGGATTTGATTTGAATGTTCCTGCTCCGTGGAAATGTACTGGCCGAGATCAACAGGCCTGGATCTGACGAACAGCAACCACAGGATCAATTTGCCACTGTAAATGGAGACTAATTGTTTTCGCAAACTGTATGATCCGTATTAACTTTTGATCTTTCTGGTTGCTGAACTTGCCCACTCGCCCGTTGTTTTGTTTTCCTCGCAGATTCAGTGGAGGTTTGAGCTTTTTGTCACAGAACCCGACACATGCGTGTGGTCCGTCCATCCGTATTTTCTGACCCATTTCGCACCTTTCTGCCATGCCGTGCTGCATCACGAACCATCACCACTCCCAAATTTTCCAACTGTTGTTCATTTGACACGTTCCTGCAGTGCAGAGGCGAAACTTGATTCACGGCAGGTCCACATCCATTTGAACATTTCCGATCAATTACGCCTCTCTCTCCAGCAAAACTATGGCAAAGCTTTTCTGGCAATCAGAAACAGATTCCCCTATTAATTTGTGGCTTTGCGGATTTCAAAGTTGTCGACTTTTCCTGAATGAAAATGAGTTGTTGTTCACACGGAAAACTTTTCCAGTTTCGTCCCTTTCATTTCCCTTTTCATTGGTTCTTTCCTTTCACCCCCCCAAGCAGTAAGGTCTTGACGGAATCAGCTGTCAGCACACCTCTGGTTTGGGGACTTGTGCCGTCGATTGTCGCTCAGATCCCAGGTTATTGCGAAGCCCCATTTGGGTTCTTCGATGGAGATGGTCAGGAAACTGTTCTGAGCTTGTTCGATAGTTCACGTGCGCGCCTGCTCTCTCTTCAGACTCGGACGTGGACTCGGAGCCGGGCATCACGCTCAACCGGAAGCAGCGTCGCAGCCGCACCACCTTCACCGCTGACCAGCTCGACTTCCTCGAGAAGGCGTTCGAGCGTACGCACTACCCCGACATCTACACCCGTGAGGAACTCGCGCAGCGCACCAAGCTCACCGAGGCCAGGGTCCAGGTGTGTGTGTGTGTGTGTGTGTGTGTGCGCGCGCGTGTGTGTGTGCGTGCGTGTGTGTGTGTGTGCGGTCGTTGCGCTTCTGCATCGTTCTGTGAGTTGGTAAATACGACAGCATCTGCGTGCAACGCCATTTTCCATTCACATGCCGACAAGGGAACCAAGCACGGACAACCTCAGACCAAGACAGACTGACATTTCATCGAAATGCCCTTTGCTACGCAGGTGTGGTTCAGCAATCGTCGCGCACGCTGGAGGAAGCAGGTCGGGGCGGGTAGCATCATGCCGTACAACGGGATGCTGCCGGCGCCGCCCATCGCCTACCCCGCCCTGCCGAACCCGCCGCCGCCCTACAGCGTCATGCAGACCGCCGCCCACCCGCCCGCACCGTACCCAACCTCACTAGCCAGCCAAAGTAAGTGGACTGTGAGGCTTCTAACACAGAATCAAACTCGCTCAAGGCCAACGCTGTTTGTTTGGTGGATTCAACTTGCTTACGAGCTGACGTGAAATTTACCAAGGTGAAACAGTGCAAATGAACCGAAGTGTTCGCTGTGTTGCAGGTGCGCTACTGCCAGCGCCCTCTGTCAGCTACGCCGGCGCCGCTACGCTGAGCCACTCGAGCTTCAAACCCGAGACGCTCGCCACCGCCATGGCCGCCGCAGACCAGTACCGGCCTTATCCGTACCAGGTGAGGGGGGCACGAGTCACTCCAGCCGTTTTCATTTCAAATGTGAAAACGGAATGATAGCGCTTGGACACAAAGCAACTTGCGACGTACGAGCAACGGCCCGTTTGAGTTTTGCTGTGCAACAGCGTGGCAGTGTCTTTTTCAAAATCATGAAATGCGAGTGGTGTGTGACTGAATTTCGACATTTGTTGCAGCTTCCCGCGCTGACGTCTGTTGCATCGATGTCTCCGCTGAGCTCCAACTACCTCAAGTCTGTGGGCGGGTCGCTGTCGCAGCCGCAGCTCGTCCCGTCCTGGCCGTATCCGCACCCGGCACCGCCGCCACCGCCGCACGGTACGTGCCCCAGCTTGTGTCCGTGTCATAGGAACCGGACTCAGACCCAGACTCAAACACAGACACAGACACAGACCCAGACCCTGACCCAGACTCAAACACAGACCCAGACTTAAGACCCAGACCTAGACTCAAACACAGACCCAGACCCAGACCCAGACCCAGACCCAGACTTAAGACCCAGACCCAGACTCAAACACAGACCCAGACTCAAACACAGACCCAGACTCAAACACAGACCCAGACTCAAACACAGACCCAGACTCAAACACAGACCCAGACTCAAACACAGACCCAGACCCACATCCAGACCCAGATCCAGACCTAGACCCAGATCTAGACCCAGTCCCAGACCCTGACTCAAACCCAGACCCAGATCTAGACCTAGACCCAGACCCTGACTCAAACCCAGACCCAGATCCAGACCCAGATCCAGACCTAGACCCAGACCCAGACCCAAACTCAGACCTGAACCCGGCGCAGTTCCACGACACTCAGTTATTACTCATTTAGCTATTTCTGCACTGAATGTGAGCGTGGTCTGCAAATAAAACTCTTTCAGTTTCACATGCTTGGAGAAATTACGTCGCGTTGGTGTGGGTCTTGATTCTGATTTTACTCGCACACAGGCGCGACGAGCAGCAGCGTCCCTCCGCACGCCCCGTCGCTCGGACTCCTCCAGGGCGGCCTCGCACATAACGTCATCGCGCACTGACGCCGCCGTGCCCCCCCCCCACACACCTCCTCCCCAACACACGCGCATGCACTACTTGTACATTTGTAAAATACACCTTTTGCACAAACAAAATCACATTTCGAAATGTGTGTATTGATTTCTTGGTGCTGATGAAACTGTACAGAACTTGCAGACATTCATTCATTTTTCTGAAACGCTGTACAAAGACCAATTCCTTGCAAAGAAAAGAATACTGTGAAAAATAAAACACTTGCAATTGCAACACGTGTCGGAAAAAAATTGCCTTCTGTTTTTTATTCCATCGCAAGCAAAGGGAAAATGGAAGAAAAGAACAGGTTGTTTTTGAGCTTGTTCACATTTTTTGTTGCGGACCAACTGAAACATCGGGTGGTGCATTTCTCTAATTTATGCAAATGGATGACTTGAGGGCACAATAATTTAGGCAAATAAAATTGACATTATATTGAGGGGAACTTTAGGGAGAGGGGGGAACAATAGGTGATGCTCTGAGCAGGGTGTTCAGGTGATAAAAGTTTGCACACCGTAGGTGGTAAATTGCACGCGCTTTTGGACATAGCTGCCTGCGTGATCAATCTACTATTTGTCACGAGCCGCCGTACCTTTTCTGTACATTATGGCGTATCATTGATTGCGAAAGGCAATATCCACCGAACACCCCAGAGCCGATGTGCCATTTTTCACAACGGGGTGCAACGAATTCACTGTGACCTTAATTATACCACACGTACACAGCAAATAAAAACTTGAAAATTAGATTGCCATTACAGTCCTATTGAGAGCACAAGCCGCATCGGTTTTGCCATTCAAACCATGCTGTTCAGCATCAAGAGTTCATTTACTTTTGTCTCTCTTTCATGAAAAGTGACTTGGAAGTAGCAGCATAAAAACTAACAAAAGCCCAGGTGCAAAGTATGAAACCTCCCAAAGTACAGTCTTTCATACACCGTGCCGTGTTTTGCGGACAGGGCGATTTAAAAGTAAAAGCAAATTTATGGGAGCTGATGCAGATACAAAGCGTTTCATTAACTGCGCATTCCAGAGTGCCAGTTCGATTTGCTAAAAATACGTTGAATGTCCTCAACCCTGTACTTTCCATACTTGGATGTCCAACCATATCCGCTTGTCTGTTTGTATTCAAACGTCAGAGATGCACCTCTGAAAATGCCAACTTTGAAAGAGCACGAGCAAAAACAGCAGGGCTGAGCCTTTGGTTCCGGTGGGTGGTTGTGCACCACGCACAATTCTGCAACAGAAACCCGATGATTCTAAAAAAAAAACCAGCTCCTTGTGCAGACGACCTGCAATGAACATTGAGCTGAACCAGATGTGCGTGTGACATTGACTTTGTGCACTATTCCTTCATTCATCCCAGTTTGAGCAAGAGAGAGACAGAGAGAGAGAGAGAGACAGAGAGAGAGACAGAGAGAGAGAGAGAGAGAGAGAGAGAGAGAGAGAGAGATGTTCTTTCACGGCCAACCAAGTCTCTCACTCTCGTACACGAGCGGAGCTTTGCGAAGTTGCCCTGCGAAGATTTCATCACGACAAGACAGAACTTCTTGGGCAAACAAGAAAAATGCCTTTGTTTTTCAGGCAAAACTGGAACGATCTTCGAGCTCATCGATCTGGTCTTTGTGAACTCAAATTTGAAATCAACTTCTGCGGTACAGACTCAACATTTTGCTGTTTAGTTCTGGGATAATTTTGGACAGGTGGGGCGATTGTGTGACGAGGTGCGTGTGCGATTCTCCACGGTGGGGCGCGGGCTGTCTGCTTCCCGCTTCACCCTCTCCCAGGGACTCCCCAACAAATCTCCCCTCACAGCAGGAACCCCAATCACTTTTCATGACTTGCCACTTCAAAGTCCCATTTGCTCTTTTTGCGCTCTGATATTAGTGCAAATGTGATGCGAAAGGCGTTTGACTGTATATGAAATGCAATGAATAATATTAATCTGCGACAGGCTTTGCGTGGAATTCCTTTTGGACTTGGTGCATTAAAAGTGAAAATGGCTTGAATTGTGTGCCACCCCCTTTGAGACAAAGTTTTTTTTTTCTGTCGGGGCAGATGACAACAAAAGACGAGGTGTTTTTGTCCGTTTTCTTTTTTGTCGAATTACTTTCTGCTCAGCAAGGAAAACATGGTCATTTGGGGCGTTGAAAAATGTTTTCAAGATGAATTTTTTTCTGTTTTTGACTTTTGGTGAAAGGAGTACGACATATCTAAGATTTCCTTCGCCTTTTAAATTTATTTGCGGGACATTTGTCAAGCGTTTTTCCGAACATCATTTTTGTTGAAACGGAGAATCGTGACAAGATTCTGAATTCCCGAGCTTCTGCAGTTCAACAATGAAGACTACAAAATTATGCCTCGGAATAAATACTCTCAAATATTAACCCCAAGTGCCGACTGTTTGACGGAAGGGCATTAAAACGTTATGAAAACGAAATGATGATTGCACGGTGAGTGAACTCGTACAAACTTCTGGGTAATTTACCTCTGAGGGAGTCAAAAGTCAATTGAAGGCGATCTCTATTTCTCAGAGCCAATTGTTGTCGCTGCATTCAAACCCATTGCAGAAGCTTAAATGGAGCAAATGTATCATTCATATCAATTTATTTCTCCACACCTGCACAAGGCCTGAAGCAATATGACCAACCATGTCATTTGAGAGTGCTCCCACAAAATGCGCATTCAGAGAGGGCCAATTAATTATGGCTCCCCCTGAAACCTCAATGGCATTGGGTTTGAATACAATGAGAGCAGTTAATTGTCACCGCCCAGCGGTTGTCCCCTCTCAATGAAGCCTCTCCAGTCAGGCCCATTCACCAAATTATGGGATCCATTTGCAAGACAAGCAACAAGAATTCAGCTGGAAAACACAGGGAACCGTGCGCACGCTGGTTCCCCCGGCCCCCCTCCAGTCCCCGGCCGCATAAATCATGCGGACTTTTTCTTTGCCTGACAAGTGTTGCACCCACCTCCTGTCCCTGCACACCTCATTAGACACCGTTTTTTACTTCACGCTTTACGGATGGAGGAGAACCTGAAATTGCGTAAAATGCATCACACTCCGTGATGAAAATCGAATTGCATCACACACGACGGAACTCGCGCAACTGGGGAACGCCGTTTTGTAACCGGCCAGGTTTCTGTGTGTCAATTCGCTTGTCACAAAAACGTGTGTTTCTTGGGTCCCACTGAACGTACGGTAGAGTCTATTTTTCGTCAAACATTTTTCGGAGCTTTTGAAGTCATTTTGGTGAAGCCGCAAAAAAACGCGTGATCTTTCAGGTCCCTGCCCGGAAACCCCACGCGAGTTAAACGCACGATATGGAACATCTCCTTTTCAGATATTTGTGCTTGAATATTTATAGATTTTTTCACGTATCTTGTTTCAAATGTCCGCCTTATTGAAGGGTAGTGGTCGCTTCGCACAGCTGGAAATTAATAGAATGTAATCCTATATGAAATTTACACCAGTCTGGAACAGCAGGTCTCCGATACGGCCACACACATTTGATGAAACTGACCTGATTTGTGTGCATTTGTGTGTCGAATTACCTCAGCTCTCGAGAGAACTTACCAGTCTCCTCTGCTGAAAAAGAGTTCGGTGCACCCAATGGCCAGGCGCTCAGGCGACTTTGCCTTGATCTCTTCACAAACGTGCGACCGATGTGCTACTCGCTTTCGATTCTGGAGCGCGCGAGATCGAAGCTCAACCAAATTTGACTCACAAAACTCAAGGTGTAAATGCCCCAATCAGACTGATTCAGTCTTAGCTCAGCTGCTTACGTTACCTCCCTTCAGGTTTTGCACAAGTTTGTAGGATACAATTTGAAGTTTGTGGAAACAACCCACAACTTCAGGAGCAACGAAAGTACGCTCGTACAAAGAATTCTGAAGGTTGGCACGAATCGTCACAAGGAAAGCTGATTTCTCAACTGAAAACCATCAGAATCTGCATGTATGAACATTGTTCGCTCGCACATTGAACATTAACTGAGTGTGAAATCACATTTAGCTGGAATTTGCTGGTGGCTTTCCAAAAGTTTGGTTTCACACAATGAGGTACATGGGGCTTGGCGCCACATACACGCTCACCTCGGGACCACAACAGAGATTTAGGAGAACTCGAGTCAGATTTTTCTGAACAAGTCAATTATTCTCGAACCCACGTGAAGGTAACTGCACCGACTATTTGTGTTTCCAGGGCTACGCGCCGTGTGGAATGCGTCTTTTCATCCAGGCACCTGTAAAACACGAATTCCATTCTGTCGTTGAAGTTGCCACGAAACACAGTGCTGAAAATTAGCGTTCTCGCCGCAAAATCCCCTTTTGAGTTCAAAACGTGCACATATACGACATGGTCACCTTCAATGCTGTGAGTACCAATCGAAGAGCCCGGAGACAACAGCGCGAGACAAACAAGCAGATCCCCTGCAACATCGCAACGAAGGGAGAGGCACAAGAACTCGAACCAGGCCAAATTGAAGCGCTTCATTCAGTGGAAGCACGAACAAGAATGCCTGGGAACAGATTTGTGTTACGGCGCCAAACGTTCCAACTCGAATATGAAAAACCAGTTTTGTTAAAGTTTAAAAGCCCAAGCTGAAAGCTCTCTCTATCACTGGAACGACAACATGAATCTTTACACCTCTGGTATGTTCAGAGATTAGCGTATAATTCATTTTCACAGCGCTATTTTATGACACCCTCAGGCCAAATCGTTTTTTCCTTCCTCGCCTTTGAAAATCTCCGTACATCCCTTGACAGACTCCATTAATTTGCGATTTTGCTGGGTCAAATGATTTGACACGTTAAATGCGGTGTGCTATTGAATTAGATATAGTTTCATTTTACTTGGAATATGCACTCTTTGATCATGTGTGCCACAACTCACAGTCTGCTCTGGCTCTGAATGCCTCACTCCATTAAGATCCCCGTTGTCTCGTCATTAATTATCGTCTCCAAGTGCACAGGTCTCAGCGAAGTTGGCTCTAAAGAATGACACAATCGTTACCAAGGTCAGTGGATTGCGCCCAAAATTATATTTCCAAACATCTGCACACTACTTGTCAAATTCTGCAATGAGCCTGCTTGTTTACTGGCCGCAGTTGACTTGCCCGAAACCTCCACCACGGGGACGTCGCAATAAATATATCTTCAGCGGTGAAGAATGTTGCATATCTAAGGATTCAACACTTCAGCACAAGGGCCACGAGAGGATACATTACGTTTCAAATTTCCAACAAATTGAACACCGATAGTAACTGGAAACATATGGCACAATAGATGTTATCAGGAATAATTACAATCTCATTTCTGTATCGCCGGAGGGAAGCCACCGGTGCGGCTTTTCTGGTCTTGTAAGGCATCGTGGCCAGATCAAGTTCACCTCGGTTTTGTGTTACGTTTTGTGCGGTTTGTGGCTGCAGCTGCATAGGAACCATAAAACACAAGTCCTGCTTTTCACACTGCTGAACTCTTTTTCTTGCACACAAATCTTCAATCGAGGCTCAAAATTTTGTCCGACTCGGAACACGTTTGCGTGCACGCTGTCTGAAATGCAAATCTATGTCGGAAGAAGTGTCCGTTCAGGGCGCTGTCTCCAACAGACCTGCATGTGCACGGTCAGGTAACAAACCCATCTTGGCATCAAGTGCATCTGAGTCAATGGGGATGTGAACGAACAAGAAACAAACACAGAGGGGCAATGCAGAAATTGTTTCTGCAGGAGTTGTCAGAAGGACGGGTTTGTAGGGTTTTGATGTCAGTTCCCGCAACATTGTTCACGCTTTGTTTCTTTCAAGATTGTATGGCCTTTGTGTTCGAATGACAGTGACACGGAATCTGGCCATGTTGCGGTACATATAGTGGTACATGTACGGTAAATCTGACCCGTTACTTGGTTTTCGTGTCAAAACATGACCCACGGCCGTACAAGAAGCCCGTGGTCCCCCCTCAGAAGAAATTTCAGAAAAACAGCAAACCAACAAACTGACGTCAAGAACAATGTGCCTTCTTGCTCATATTCCCAAAACGTTTGAGGTTTGTGCTCATTTCTCGTCCAAACGTTCCACATTCTCAGCAAACGAACCAAGTGAATCCTCAAACCACAGCTACATCATGTAATAGGTCAGAAGTCAATTGAATCTCCATGGCAGCACGATCAAAGGGCCCAGTCCGCGGTGCAGGCCGGTGAGCCTGTCACTTCGCGTCTTCTTCGCTTATCTGCGCGCGACCCGGACCACACCGCCGAGGGTCGACCTCGAGCCTCCCGGCCAACTCTCTTCATACCCCTCCGCAACAAATTAGCGCTCCTGCTCTCGAGATTCCTTATCTCATACAAGGTCAATAGAGTTTAATTTTACAGCAATTATTAGCCACCCATGTATTAGATATGGCGCATTGTAACTTGAGAAGGATTGTGGCGCAGGTAATGTGTTATTACGGATGCTTGTGAGCCGGGAGGTTCACCGAAGCACGAATGTGAAGGGGTTTCGCTTGCCTCTTTGAACTGATTTTTGTTTGCAGAGCCACCCTGAAAATATGTTCTCCAATTACAAATTTATGGTAGATTTCACAGTTTTGTTGGAAAGATACTTTTTGTATTGGAGCATCCTTACACAATGTAACGGTATCACTTCACCGTTCAAGCCCTGCATTGGGAGCACAAAAACAGATTTAAAATTAATTAAAAGTCAGTGCAATGGAAAGATCAAAGCCGAAGTTTCAATGCAGGAGAAAGATTGATAGAATTGACTCATCTCATACACCAAATAAGCCCACGGGAACTTTCACAAAGAAATCATGATTTATTTATCTTTGGTGAACCTCGTGTAGGTACTTTCTTTGTTGGTCGAAATTTTATCTTCCTTCAGCATTCTTAAGAAATTAGTTAGTGTTAGAGTTACAGTGTAAATTTCCCTGGAAGGACGCACATTTCTTGATTTCTCTTTGATCTCCAGCAACAGACAAGACAGGTGAACATGTCTCCATTTTCACACAACTTTACGAGTGATCAACATCGGGTACAGCACACAACCCAGCTGAACAAACGCATTTTCACAGGTCCCGCAACCACTCAACAAGTCGCTACATCGAAACACAACTTGGCATCGAAGTACTTCTGAATGCAAGGGTTCTGCCATCTACCGAGCATGCCAAACACCATTTCATTGGACGCCGCCGCCAAAGATTACTGAACGTTTGTCAGCAAACCTGCTGTTTTTGAACCCTCGTGACAGACTCAGTCCTTTTCTTTCGCTGATTCTCCACGGAAAGAAATATCCACACGTGCATAGATCCGGTGGTTTTCATATTTGACATGATCCATTTTCGACGAGTATTTTCTCACTGCCATGTCTCTGGTGGAGCCGCTGACGTGTCCGAATGTTGTGGAGGAACCTTGACATGGGGTGGGCTGTCACGGTTTTGCAAAAACTTGACGCGAGTCCACAAATACCCCCGGAATTTTCGTCAAAAGTTTGTGAGCACTGGCAAGAACACGTCGTCTTCCATGGAATCACCAAAAAAGGCATCTGTAAGATTCTTGCTGTTGGTACCGCTTGTTCACACTTGTTCGGGCACTGTCCCGTAGCTTCTCGTCAGCTTCGGCGAATTGTTGTTGACGCTGTCACTAATCAAGGGTTTCGCCTCACAGTTGGCTTCACCCGATTCAGCAGGCTCCGGATCCAGGGCCCAGGGCTGCACATCCGCGCTCGCGAACACCACGTACACCACGCCTCCGACGAAGCTGAGCGCCCCGGCCACTAGAAACGCCAGCTGCCATTCTTCTCTCGTTCCCTGCAGGAATGGCAGATTGTGAAATCATCATTCGTTGGGATACTTTGTTTCAGCGTACAGTGCAAAGGTCCCAAAATATTCAGCCAAAACGCGCAAGCATAAAGTGTGTTTACAAAAGTGAGGCAGACGACGAGACAAAGCAGAGAGACAGTATGTGACAGAAAAGGAGGGAGAGACAGAGACGGACAGAAAGAACGTGAGAGGAAAGAAGAGGAAGGCAAGCAGGAAGGGAGACAGAGAGCAGAGAAAGTGAGAAAGAGTTGAGTGAGTGAGTGAGTGAGTGAGTGAGTGAGTGAGTGAGTGAGTGAGTGAGTGAGTGAGTGAGTGAGTGAGTGAGTGAGTGAGTGAGTGAGTGACG
>JAAUXT010016817.1_pt1 | contig 30336 bp, 33 predicted proteins | sample 7278171 | NCBI WGS metagenome assembly JAAUXT01 (sample SAMN14350112, study PRJNA611818) | marine sediment metagenome | isolation source: surface marine sediment (1.8m) | place: French Polynesia: Moorea | collected 2018-08
CAGAATTTGGACATGAAGACATCTAATTTATATCTTTTTTCCAAAACGTTTCGAACAACAAGCAACTCAGGCAGGCAGAACGTAATACCATCAGCATCACTCCTGAATTTTTGGAACTCGAGTATCTCCTCACTTAAACTCGAGTTAAAAAGCAAAAGAAATACATCTACCCACTTTGACTCTGTAAATCATTGGTAAAGCGCACTCGCACAATCTAATCCGAATTTCTGACAAAAAAATGAAAAAGAAACGCAAAGTGTGCACCAAGTAACGGGCCCTAATACTACTCTCCAGACCATGAAGAACTGCATTACCAACATGGTCACTACTTCAAGAACATAATCAAAAAAGTATGAAGAAAGGAAAAAACATTACCTGGTCAGGAATAACAATGTAGCATGACTGTTTGGTCACAGTGAGACAAGTGGTGACCCAGTTTCTTCAGCTGACTGATGTTACTAATGTCATGACTGCTGACATGGTAACTAATGTCATGACTGCTGACATGGTAAAGAACAGTAGCCTCAAACACCAAGGCTTGCACCAGAGAAACATTTAAAAATATCACAAAGGTAGTCTTCATGTGTCATCAACCCAAGTGGAATAACATTTGGAGCATGATGCCTCGTACTTGTATCTGAATGTTCAAGAGTTCCTGTTCTCAGACTGTTGAGCGCTTTGACGTTCCTGGGTGGACTCGGAGTCCTTGTTTACCTCATACCTTACTTCGCCTACCCTCGCGAGACAGAAGCACCAACCACCAACACCACCAGTCAACTGTGCCCTTCAGGTGTTCAGTTCTTTCTTTTGGTCCACCAGCAGTTACGTTCGCTCAATGCAAGCATTCAACTTCAGGAATACTGAGGCAAAATTTTTTGATTCTTCACCTGCTTGTGTGGTCTTCCAGACCCTGCCACCACTTGTTCGTCTGGCTCCATGCAACAGAACAAGAACGACGCCTCCGCCTACATCATCCTCATCATCGCCGCTGGGATGTCCGGACTCGGCAACTCCGGGCTCAACGTGCTCTCTGTGTCCTACATCGATGAAAACACACCAAGAGACAAGTCTGCACTCTACATCGGTGAAAAAATGCGATTTTCTGTGTGTGCACGGTTGTCAAGTGAACAAGCAAGTACGAAAGTCTTCGAGTCATTGGTAAGCAAACACTCTGACGGCTCGTGTGTTCTTTTCAGGCCTTTCGAGCGCAGCTTATCCAATGGGCCCAGTGATCGCCTTTTCGGTCGCTGCCTTGTTTCTTCGGCTTCCGGAGAATCTCAAAGGTTTTTCTTGCAAATCTTGATGTGCTGTTTTCGTTCCCGACATTGTCCAGCAAGCCCAATTGTCAGGCACAGTTTCGCCCCGGCCGGTTCTGTCAGGGGGACGTTTCGCACGGAATAAAAAACACGGGTGTCCTGGAATTATTCAATGCATGTTGTAGACTCCCCAGTGCCTTTTTCGGACCCGTCGTTCATCGGCTGCTGGTGGATGCCGTACCTCATCTACGGAGTGCTGCTCATCGTCGCCTCCATCCCGCTCCTTTTCTTTCCGAAACACATGCCGCATTACTATGAACAAAAGCGCGCAAGGTACAAATTTCACCAAGACATGATCTCGATGGACAGTATCAGAACCGCGAAGGCGACTACAAAACAGTTTTCAGCAAAGATTTTACATTTTTCAGAACGCAATCACAAAACGAGAAAGCAATCGCATCTGACGGGAAGGGTGGAAAACCAACCAAAACACTCACAGAGAATCTGAAAGGTACACCCAAGCCGCCGCGCATCTGTGGTTCACACTTTTGTTGCTTGTGGTGAGGGCGGACACACATCTGATCGGGCTGGAACATCCCGACGGGCCGGTGAGCCCGATCCACACCCAATTCACATGATGTTCAGGCTGTATACCAATTGGCCGTACACTGTTTCGGGCCAGCTTCAGGCTGGCTTCAGGCTGGGATATTCCATGTGCTTTTATTTTTTATTTTGTTGCAAAATATGGGATATTCCATATGCTTTTGTTTAACACAAGATGTTCTATGGGATTTGTTTTTTGCTGAATATAGGATGTTCTATGTGCTTGTTTTTTGTTGGATATGGGATGTTCCATGTGCTTTTGTTTGCATAGGATGTTCCATGTGCTCTTTTTTTGTTTCACATGGGATGTTCCACATTCTTTTGTTTTTTTGCTGAACACAGGATGCTCCATGTGCTTTTGGATTTTTTGCTGAACATAGGATGTTCTATGTGCTTTTGGATTTTTTGCTAAATATAGGATGTTCTATGTGCTTTTGTTTATACAGGATATTCCATGTGCTTTTGTTATTACACATAGGATGTTCCACATACTTTTGTTTTTTTGCTGAATACAAGATATTCTACATGCTTTTGTTTTTTTGCTGAACACAGGATGTTCCACGTGCTTTTGTTGTTTTGCTGAACACAGGATATTCCACATGCTTTTGTTTTTTGCTAAACAAAGGATGTTCCAATATTGCCGAGTTGAAGTATAAACAAAAAACAGAAGAATCTATTCATAGATATATTTGTTGCTAAAAGTTGTCTACATTTTTGCCACTGGAAGTCACAGTTGCCAAGGAACATCTCATTAAAATTCAAGCCTGACCAGTCTTCAGCCTGATTCATTTGGTCCTCATGCATACTCATCGGTTCAGAGCCTGATCAGGCTGACCAGCCTGACCAGGTGTGCGTCATTCCATAAGGAACAATGCGACACGAACATCCCGAAGCTGGCCCAAAGCCAGCCTGATACAAAACCAATGTCGGGATGTTCTCCAGCCCGATCAGATGTGCGTCCGCCCTGACGGCGGCTTCGCTGCACGGTATGGAACTGACAGACTCAACGGCCAACGAGTTGACTGTTGCATTCACGTCGATTGCAGACGTGCTGCAGTCGTTCGGTGCAGTGGTGCGCAACGTCGCCTTCGTGGTGCTCGTGCTGAGCGCGTCGTGCGCGCTCTTCATCATCATTTCGCTCTTCACCCAGATGACAAAGTACCTGCAGCTCCAGTTCCACGTGACTCCGACCAAGGCTTCCCTCATCGTCGGTCAGTGCGTGGTGTTTGAAAACTCGTTTGAAAGTCCGCTTTTGATTCATCAAAGAACTGCTGACCGTGTCCGGAAATGTTGCTGTCGTCAAAGTGGAGAAAGGGCACTGAAGGAATAACAAGCAACAAAAAGACACGAACAAATCAAAGAAATAATGTGTGGGGTGAGACTGGTCCAATTGCATGCAAAAAGTCTAGTCTGTTGTGGATTCTGTCACACGTCTCTGTTTGGGATGATGGTTCCTCATTGGCTGAATGTGCAGCACCGCGTGTCTAATTTCGTGCATGCATGCGTGGCTTTCCTCCCTGGTGCAGGCGGGAGCGGCGCCCTGGCGCAGGTCGCCGGCAGCCTCATCGCTGGGGTCGTCCTCAAGGCGCTCCGCGTTGGCGTTCGAGGTAGACCCCACAGAGTGGAAATGAAGTGAATCTTTATCCAAGAGTCCAACTGCATGAGTGCTCTAAAGTCTCGCGACACCAAATTTATTTTGCCACATCGGGATTCAGTGAAGATGCGTTTGACTTTCTCTGAGTCTGCTTGTCTCAAGTTCCCTGGGACCTCACGGTGTACCTGTCCCCAGCAAAATTCAGAGAACTTTCTTGCATTATAATGCTCTTCAGGTGCAGCTCGACTCTTCCTGCTCTGTCTCCTGATATCTCTCGCTCTCGTCGGTGGGATGTTTCCTTGGAAGTGCGACCAATTGCCCCTCTCAACAAACAGGTATTAATACGTTCACGCGTCAAAATTGGGTGGCTTCATTCTAATTGGAATCATCAGTCAGGATTTGTGTTCACAAAAGCACAGAGACAGAAAGTGCATGTGTGCAGAAGATGCAGAGAGCCTGTTTCCTGTGGACACAAGACAAAGACAGACAAGAAATACGAGGAGTTGCAATGGACAAAGAGAGAATTTAGAACTTCGAACTTCCCTGGATTCGCCGGCGCGACCAAAGTCAGAATGGTTTTGGTTTCCCCTCGCAGCGACGCCCTCATGAGCTGCAGCTCCGCGTGCTCCTGCTCGATGGAGACGACGCAGCCGGTTTGCGCCGGTGACGCGATGCTCTTCCCGACACCCTGTCACGCCGGGTGCACCTCTGGATTCCCAAATCGAGTGAGTGCATTGATGTCCTCTACTCAAGTGCTCTGACCAGAAGTTTATAATGGGAAAGTGAGACCCAGTTGAACAGAAAGCAACCTGAAAGATTTCACCACAAAGGCTGAACCACATGCATGTGTACGGTACAACAGTTGCACAAATTGGCCCACATGTTTCTCACGTTGAACCTGACTGAGCAAAAAACTTTCAACCTTGCTTTTAGACGTATTCTGGGTGTTCATGCGTGGACGAAGGCACTCCACTTCGCTCCGGCGTGTGTGGTCAGGACGAGTGCCCCGCCTACATCGTCTACGTGATACTGTTTGCTGTCTTTGGGTTCATGACAGCTTTCGCGCGCCTTTCCGGACAAATACTACAGCTAAGGTGGGCATCACAACTTCCCGTCATTGAAGAAAACCAGGAGAATGCTCCCACTCTCTCTCCACAGAAACCAGATTGGCAAAAGAGAAAAGAGCCGTTTGAGACAGATGCGACATTCTCTCTTTTTTGAGTTTCCTCATGCATTTGGTTTCACTGCGAAAGTGTAACTGCAGCAAACCGCGGTTGCATGATGATGAACAGAAGTGTTTCCTTTTTGTAGAATAGTTGATCAGAAGTTGAGGCCAGTGGGTCTGGGTTTCGCGTCTTTTTTCTACAACGGACTTGGTGAGCGTTCTCACTGCTGAAGCACGCACGACTGAAAAGAACATAAGTGGCACGGTTTTGTCCGTCGCGTTTTCGAGCCCATGCAGCTTCTGTGAACCTTTCAGTCTTTATCCCGGGACCGATCGTCATGGGCCGCCTCTTTGATGGAGTCTGCACGTTGTGGAGAAGAACTTGTGGTCAGGACGGAAACTGCATCACGTACGACATGGATAAATTCAGGTGAGAACTGGGTTTTCTGTTATGTCTGAGATTTTGCCAGTCGTGCAACTGTGTGTGGTGCTTGTTGTACATGTTTCGAAGGAACACAGACGGGCTGGTATCTCTATTTCACAGTTCTTTATTGACCTGTGACATGGAGCAAAAAACAGTACACGCCTCCAATTTTTGTGGGAATTGAAAGACCTTTCCCCTCAGGAGAATCAGGTTTTTGTTTTGCCACTGATCTGCAGGGGATTGATGCACGGGGTGTCGCTGGGTACGATCGGTCTCGGCTCGCTGCTCGCAGTGCTGCTCAACGTGCTCGTCGAGCGGAGACTCCGACGAGAGGAGCAACAGCAGAAACAACCGCACGACAACGCCGGTTTCGACAACCACGCTGCGCTCGGGGATGAGGACGCTGCGTCCCAGAGATCCTTCAACACCAAGTTCTGAGGTTCACTTGGCTGCACGGATCGTCCGTACACGCGGAGGGACGTCTCCACTGTGGCTGCATGACAACTGGGCGAGAATTGTGTCTGCTGAAACTTTTCTGGAGCCTACATGCGTCAACGTCATCACCGTTCCGCTCAGCACGTGCACGCTCATGAAAGTTGCAAATTTCGCAATCAGACGGACGGACTGTGATGTCTGCAGAAATGCATTTCAGTTTGTGCAAAAAGCTTATGTTTTGAGTGGATTGATCAATGTCCAAATAAAATTATTCTGAAATTCGGTTGTTCTGGGGAGACACATGTGTCACATATATTTGTCTGAAGCAATTTCTGTCCAAAGTACGTATTTCAAGCCGACACGTGTGAGGCTTGTAACTCTCTGTGAAACGTGCATTTGTCTCAGGGCCACGCAGAGCAGCAAGAACACGATTCTACAGACACCAAATTGGGGAGATGCTGACACTGGGGAAAAAACGGAGCAAAACTCACTCATTTACACAACGCTTCACTTTTGCGTAAGTGGCCCAAGATCTTCAATTCAATATTTGTCCGTTGCGACGTTTTCCATGTCAACATTTGCACAACCTTTGTCAAAAATCCAGGCGTTCACACACATCATTGCGAGTCAGAAATGTTTGATTCTGGCAGCATCATGCATGCAGGGTACCGACGCGTCCATATTCTCTTTGTGCATGAGTTTCGAGAATAAGGGAATAAAATACGAAAGTTGAGCTGACAGAACAAGTACAGTGATTTCTTTCTGGTTATTCTTTCGTTTTAAACGAAAAGCAAACGCCAGCAAGCGTGGGCATCATGCAATGCGAACAACTTCGGAGTCTCACGGATGAAAGAGATGAGTTCTCTGGAGCGAAAAAACCAAGTGCGCAAGAACAGCAAAACCGTATCAAAATATCATTAAGAAACAAAAGTTGTGCACCGTGCGGTCTCATGAACCCTGAAAAGAAAATATCGCAAACGATTCTCATATTTTAGTCAAAACGTCCGTCCTTTTTTTGCTCTTGCATTGTCCTTGGCGTTGAGTTGTGCGCTCGCAGTACTCGTGCAAAAGGCACGCCTCGCGAGCTCGTCCGTGTCGTGTGGCGGTGAAAACAGTCGGTGACAAGAACAAATCAAAAGCCCCGGTAACTGCATGAAATAAAAAATTGGGGTTTGCCGAATTGGTGTTGTATGGATTCAAATTGTCACGGTGTTGTTCGTCAAGTTCCCATCAGAAAGCGATTTTCCCAGACTTGAGCGAACTTGCGCGCAGCAAATCCAAATCTGTGTTTGTGTGTTCGGGACACAAAGAGTTAGCTCACTTTGTGAGCCTTTCAAATGAAGCATTGAGATCGGTGAAGATGGAACAAGAACACTTCACAAAGCTTGAACTTCGTACATACGAGGGGGTCTGCAAAAGAAACCGCTGCCGCCCGATTTGAAGACGAAGGAGACTTTTGCGGGTTCTAAAATTTTTAATGCAAGAACACAAAGGTACAAAGACAACAAAGAACCAAACAATGAAGAACAGGAACAACAGGACGAGGATGCAAACATGTCCAAACTCGAACAACATTGAAATAGCATGCGATGATGTAAAGTTGGTCGACATTCAGTCTTCCTCACTGGAACTCTCGGATTCTGTGACACTCATGTGGTCAGGAATTTGGACATTCTGTCCCTCGAAGTAAGCTCCGTCGCTCATGGAACACTTCATCCACCTGGATGGAAGGTCTTGGAGGGATTCTCTGAACAACTTTGGATCAGTTTCTCTGAAGACTCGATGCACTGCTGTTTGGACATCCGCAATTGACTGGAACTTGTGTCCTCTCAGATGGTTCTTCATGTAAGGGAAAGCCCAAAAGTCACAAGGTGCAAGGTCGGGGGAGTACGGAGGGTGTGGCACCATGTCGATGTCCGACTCCCCCAACAATGCAATTGTTCTGTTGGCCGTGTGACATGATGCATTGTCATGGTAGAGCAGCATCCTTCTTGTGTCTGACCCAGGGATTCTGGCCCAAAGCTCTGGGCGTCGGCATCTCACATTTTCCTTCAGGCGTCTGAGTACTTCCAAGTAAAAGTCAGTGTCAACAGTTTCACCTTGGGGGAGGAATTCCAGGTGCACAACTCCTCTCTGATCATAAAAAAGAATGAGCATTGTCTTCTTCTGTGAGCGGCTTTTGACAACTTTGGTTGGTCTCATGGATCCTTTGGGGTGCCACTTACTGGAAGCCTGTTTCGTTTCCGGGTCGTAAAGAGGAACCCATGTTTCATCGCCAGTGACGATTCTGTCCAGGAAATCCTCAGAATGTCTGACTGTCCTGAGGTTGATCTCAGCAAGTTCCTTCCTCATTTTCCTTTGTTCTGCAGTGAGATGGTGGGGCACAAATTTCGCACTGAGTTTGGTCATCCGCAAGTCTTTCTTCAGAATTCGCTGGACTGAAGCTGGATTCACACCTGTCTCTTGAGAGATTTCTGCAATGGTCACCCTTCGATCTCATTGCACAAGCTCCCTGATCTCTTCAACATGCTCAGATCTTCTGTTGGGCCTTCCACTCCTGGGCTTGTCTTTCACTTCAGTAGTCTGATCTCCTCCAGAGAAGCGCCTGCACCACACCCTCACTTGTGTTTGGGAGATCGTGTCATCTCTGAAAACAGACTGCAAATCACGCCAGATTTCAATGGGTTTGAGTCCTTTGGCAACCATAAAACGGATGTTTGTCCTCTGGTCTACTCACTTCTGGTTTGGTGGCATGTCGACCACAGCAAGAACACAGCTTAAGAACAATGAAAATCTCACCAAATCCATGCCAGGAACACAATGCCGACAGTTGCACACATCACTTGAATCGCCACACTAATTGACCTCACGCACTTGACCTCGATCTCTGCTGTGTGCTGGGATCATGGAGACACTCAAAATCGATCAGGAAATGAAGATCCAAAGTCAAAGAAGGCATCCTGAAAGTTGCAGAATTTTCCACTCGAAATTTCGTCCCGAAATCGATCGGCAGCGGTTTCTTTTGCAGACCCCCTCGTATATTTACGTGTCAATTCACTCAATTTATGAATGATATACATATATAATCGTACGGTTATCGGGCATGTTACAAAAACACGGATTGTGTTTCAGCAACTTTTGACAATGCACCTGACTTCATGAACAACATGTCAAGAACAGTGCAAGTTCTGAAGACCTTTCTTTGGAGCAACAAGGACTACATGTGAACTTCTCATGATTTGCTACCACAAACGTCACTCAGACTTTTCATGCAAACACCACACACGCATTTCTGGACATATCAGGTGTACGTACAAGTGTCGTAGCTGGGGCGATTTTCGTAGAGAGCTGTAATGGGCGATGAGAAGCGAGATGTGGATGGGGGAGGCGGCGCGGCGCGGGGCGAGCAGGGGCTGGGGATGGGAGCGGCGAGCACCGCCCGGCGCTGCAAACCCTTCCACGACATCAGGTACGTCCTTCTTAATGACACTTCCAGTGAGAAGAATCCTTTGCACACACACGCGCACAGAGCTCGTTACACGGAAAAAGACATCAACCCAATTGCGAACGGGACTGGGATCTCGTATGTTTTGGTGGAATCTCATTCAGCTGTTTGCCGTCGCGCAGGTTTTTCCTGTTCACGTCCATGCTCCTCACGTTGGTGACGATCGCCGGCTACTCGCAGCTCACGTCCGCCATGAGGACGCTCGAGAGGAGGTCAGTGCCTGACGAAAACTGTGCTTGGAACGTTTTATTTTTTTCCGGTGTTCCAGGACATTGCCCATTTTTTCGTACACCGAATTGCAAATTGTGCGATTCCTCAGTGAACCACTTGTTTGGAAATCCAACAATGGCGCAAACCACATTATGCGTGCCCTTTTCATGCCTGTTCCGGCAGAGTTGTTGTCTGTTGTGCAGATTCGGGATGTCGAGCACGGAGTCAGGATTTCTCGTCTCCATGAACGACATCGTCGGCCTCGCTCTCGTCCTTTTCACGGGATACTTGGGCAAGAAGGTCAACAAACCCAGGTATCTAGGCTTGCCTTCCTCTCAAAGTTCCTCGGACATCTTGACCACGTTTTCTCCTCTCTTTTCTCTTGAGCATCGCTATCCCTGCAGATCAAAAGTGACCTGTGTATACGATCCCCCTGAACTTTGTGTCCTTGCGTTGTTGCCTGCACCTCTCTTCGGCCGCAGGTTGCTCGGGATTCTGAACCTGATCAGCGGGGTCGGAGTGCTGCTGTTCGCTCTGCCTTACGTCGTGTATCCTCGCCAACTTGACGACACGCAAAGTGCGAACACCACGACCACCCTTCAGCTGTGCAAGCAAGGTGGAGATTTTTCACACGACGACAGCATTACCTTGTTCCACTTCTGGCATTTTGGCTTTGTTTTGACAATGAGGCCAATGAAAAGATGTCCAAATGGGGACTATCCTGTAGGCGACACAGGGCCGTTGACGCAGCAGTGCTCGGAGGCGGCGCTGCGTCAGACGCAGGCGGAGAGCAGCGCCTACGTGCTCTTCCTCGTCGCCGCGTCGCTCAACGGTCTCGCCAACACAGGCCTCACCGTGCTCACGCTCTCCTACATTGACGAGAACACGCCCAAGGTCCAGTCTCCTTTGTACATAGGTATATTATCAGATTTAAATACGCCTGCCGACGACCTGAAAGCTTAAAAAATTACAAGTCAGATTGTGATGCACTTCAATATTCACACAAAATAATTTTATCCACACAGAACGTTGAATTACGAGGGAAAAAATTATTGCAGCAGGTGCTCGTTGTTCGTCAAGGGATAGCCATGTCAGTTTGATGATGCAAGACTTTTTCTTTTTGTTGCATGACAACATGCAAACACTTCCACTGTGTTGAGTTCTGACTGCATGCACGATTGTTGGTCGCAGCGATCTCGGGCGTCGCGTACCCGATGGGCCCTATTCTTGGCTTCGGATTGTCCGCTCTCTTCCTCAGCGTGCCCGAGAACCTGCGAGAGGACCCGGGTACGACCCAGCCTGAACCAATTTCTCAACTGCTCAATTTTCACAGCGCAATTCAGATGCGAGGACATGAATTTGTGCAATACGTATTTCCCCTTGCAGAATCTCTCTCAAGCAAAGATCCGTCCTTCATCGGCTGCTGGTGGATGCCGTTTGTCATCTACGGGACCATAATTCTGCTGAGTTCATTTGTCCATTTATTTTTCCCAAAACATTTGGAACATTACAACAAAGAGAAACTGAAAAGGTAAAAACACAAGACATCGCAAATCTCCCAACGCAATTATTACATTTTTGTGTTGCAATTTCAGCATTTGGTGGTTTCATTGATAATGATCTTCTTGCAATACAGAATGGAGTCAGTGTCAGAGAAAGTGGAGGCCACTCAAGAAGAGAAGCTGTCCGAGAAAATCAAAAAGACAATCAAAGGTCAATAGTCCAGAAGCACAAAGTTCGTGCAACTTGCATGTGTTGTGCAAGAATAGAAACTGAAACCATGGCAGTTGGTGTTGTGCGTGCAGAACCTAAAGACGTGCTGCAAGGTTCCATGACGATTGAACCTGCTGTTTCATTCCAAACCAGGGCGCCTGTTTTGAAAAATGAGGCGTGGATGATTGAAGACACGTTTTCCCAACTTGCGTTGTTCTTGAAATGTGCGATCATTTGAAACTTTGCAGATGTCTTGCACTCGTTCAGGAGAGTGGTGTGCAATCCCATCTGGATGACGGTGTCGATGTCGGCCACAACCATGTTGTTCCTCATTGTGGGGATCTTCATTCAGATGACCAAATACCTGCAGCTGCAGTTCCACGTGGCGCCCTTCGAGGCCAGTCTCATTGTGGGCACGTAGTTCCGTTATTTCACCCTCTTCTGCCAAAGGAAACCATGCAGCCCATCTTTTGCCCAAAACAGGTATTCACGTGCATAAAAAGAGTTTCATTTGGTCAGAGTCCCTGGTGAACCTGCAACTTGCACCGGAAAGTCCAGGTTCCTCAGCTCTGCGGAACCTGCTTTGCTGTCTCCCCAATGTGTGTGTCTTGTTGCAGGTCTGACGGCAACATTTTCGCTCATCGCTGGATCCCTGCTGTCAGGCTTCCTTCTCAAGAGGTTCCAGATGGGAATGAAAGGTGAAGAAACTGTCCATTGGTGCACGGCACGAAGCGATTTGTGACGTCTTGCTACTTTAACAAGCGGTGCGCGCGTCTTGTTGCAGGCGCGGCGCGGATCGCGCTGCTCGGCGGCGCTGGCGTCATCGTGGCGCTCGTGGCCATGATGCTCATCAACTGCTCTCAGGCGCGCACCATCACGTGCGTCTTCTCTTCAGAAAACCTGCAGAGGAAATTCTTGCACTTGATTTGACAAAATGTCTCCCAAACACCTGAGGTTCTCGTTCCGCGTGCGTTTTGCAGCTCTGCAGATGGGTGCACCTCTGAGTGTTCCTGCTCAATGGACACGACGCAGCCGGTTTGCGCCGGTGACGCGATGCTCTTCCCGACGCCCTGTCACGCCGGGTGCACCGCTACTGGCCCCAACCGTGTACGTCATCACAGCGAGCCCAGTATGTATTTCAAAAGTAGCTGTCTCTGTGTGCAAGCCCGTGTCATTTGAAGCAAACTTTCAGACGTTCGTGGACTGCGAGTGTGTCGGCGAGTCTGCGGTTCTGCAGGGAGGCGTGTGCAAACAGCCGGCATGCGGCTCCTACATCCCTTACATGCTCATCTTCACTCTCATGAACTTCTGCGCGGGCTTCGACCGTGTTCCCTACCAACTCATCCAACTCAGGTGTCAGTCTCCGTTTGTATTCTTGGCATGTGTGCAACGTGTCTTGATTGCGAAAAAAACCAACAAATTTTGGTTCCTCCTGCAAGTGAAATGTTGCCAAGGCGCATTCGGTGCAAACAAGGGAATACATGTACCTGCCTTCTTCGCACAGATCGGTGGATGAGGACTTGCGTTCTGTCTCACTTGGCGTCGCGTCCTTCCTGTACAATGCATTTGGTTTGTACATTTTTGTGTGTTTCTTCGCCTACGAATTGTGGATTCTCCTGTTTCTTTTCACCAATGATTTTGTTGACATGCTTCACTCCTGCCTTGTCTGTTTCAGTTTTCATCCCAGGTCCCCTGGTGATGGGTCGACTCTTTGACAGCACTTGTCTGCTGTGGAGGAGCACGTGTGGCGTGCGGGCCAACTGCCTTTCCTACAACATGGATCTCTACAGGTAAAACACGGGCCGTTCGGTCCAGGACCGTGGATTGCTCGATTGGCTTCCTTTCCAAAGACCAGTACACATGCCACCCCGCCCTTCACATAAATTTCCAGGACCTACATGCACGGCGTGTGCGTGGGGGTGGTGGGAGTTGGGATGGTGCTGGCCGTGCTGCTCAACGTGCTCATCGCGAGACTCCCCGATCAGGACGAGAAGAGCGGCGGCAGCGCCAAGGAGGCCGCGTCGGGTGACGCCAACAACTCGGGACGCACGAATGTTCATGTCGTTAGCGGGCTGAACACTGAGGACGCAGTCTCTCTCGATTCCTTCAAGGCCAAATTCTGAATGACCAGGCCAACTGCAGACGCTCTCCGGGAAATGTGCTTTCTCTCGGGTTTTCATGAAGACAAAAGGTGCGATTGTTCAGGCAAAGGTTGCAAGCACGCTTTCACTTTCTGTGTGCATGTCTTCCACATAAGGTGACAACTTTAGGTTTGTGAATCAATCAAAAGTCTGTTTTTGACAATTTGCTCAAGTAAAAACAATTGTGTACAAAAACTTTGGATGGTTTTGGTCATGCATTCTTCATTTCGAGCGCTACTTCCCCTGATCCACACAAGCGTGCAGAACTTGGGCATTATCGTCGTGGCCCTCCGGTGGGGCTCATGCATGCACCGAGCTGAGTCAGTGTCAAAGCTGGTTCTCGAACAAATTACTTGCTTATCACTGCACAAACAATGGACTCTAATGGACCTGGTTCAGGTTTACGCAGTGACCAAAATACTTCCATGTCACAGTGCAAGAAACGTTCCGACAAAACTTTGTTTCTTGTCTACACTGACCACAGAAGAGATCAAATCTGCAAACATGTCTGCGGAAGCAGAAGGTTCCATTGGATGAACCTGTACAGGTGTCTGGTGATTTTCAGTGAAAACCAAAGAAATAATACAGCCGTAGATCTAAAAGAGTCGAACAAAGAACCTGGAGTTCTTCTTCCGTGAACTGGAATTGTTGACACGAGTGAAAATGACGGTGGACTTGGTGTGGCTGCTGCCAATCTACAGCTGGTCGGACCCGTCCGGTAACGACAGTTGCAACGCCGCAGACCTGGAGTTGATGTGGACTGTCAACTCATACATCCTGCTCGGCTTTGGGCTGCTCGTCGGCGCCGAGAACGCGGCGTTCGTCGCGGTGTACGCGACGCACCGCGAACTGCGCGTGCTGCCCAACGCGTACGTCGTGTCGCTGAACGTGGCGGACCTTCTGTACGCGGCCTGCGGCGTCACATCCGTCGGGCTGCTCGGCTCCCCGCAGGTGCGAACATCTCGTGTTCGACACAACACATCTGTGTCAGTTTGCGGTGTCACGCGTGCACGTGGAGACGGAATCGCGCAAAGCTCGTGAAGGTTTCCTTCTTCTCCCGCTTCCTGTAGGACCTGCGCAAGCTGAGTGTCGGCTGCGTGCTGCTCATCCTGGGCCCGTCGCTGGCCTACGTAGCGTCCATGTGGTCACTCGTCTCCATAACGGCTGACAGATACCTGTCTATCAGCAAGTATTCACAAGCACGCGCACAGGCAGCCAAAGAAGCGGGCAAGATTGAATGCCCCACAGATTTTGTTGCGTTGGACTTTCTTGGGAGAACCCTGATCCTGATGTTGCGCCCGGTTCTGTCGCAGAGTACCCGTTCCGCTACGCGAGTTGGCTCAACAGGCGCAAGGTGGCGCTGGTGCTGACAGCCGTCTGGGCCGTGGCGCTGCTCGTCACCACGTCGCAGCTGCTGCCTTTCACCGTGGTGAAACAAGACTTTTCTGTCTGCGGCGGAGTCGTCATCAACGGTGAGAACATCCCCTGCGCGGCCCTGAAGGACTGTAGGACGTGGGCTCCCTTTCTCCTCTTGAGTTTGTCATCGTTGTTTCGTGAGTTCCAACACTTCGCTTTGTTCTTGTGTTTCTTGTTTTCACCATCCAGCGTCCAAACGGTCAGACTCGGCTCAGGACCGTGTTGGGCACCTCGTGACCCAAATCCTTGATGCACCAAAAAAATTCGTTTGGAAGCGACTTGTTTGGCGAAATACTTCGCTCAGCATTTCTTCAGCGATATGCATCTCTGTTTCTCTGCTCGTTCCAGGAGTCATTGGCCATGTGATGAATTTTACCTGTGGAATAACATTACCCACTTGCTTGGTGATCGTCATGTATTACAAAATTGCGAAAATAGCGTACATCCACGAGAAAGACATCCTCAGACAGAGGAGGTGAGTTGTTTTGAACCAAGGAAAATCACACTCTTTCCCCTGATGAATTTTACTTTTTTTGGGACACAGAACACACTGGCGCACACTGAATGGGCGCAAACGGGCTTCGCGCACACTACTCTTCTGCTCTCACTCTGACTACAGGTGGGTGAGAAGCGAGACGTCGGCGCAGTCCGGCGGCAGCGGTGGCGTCGCGTCGCGCAGCCCCGAGGTGCAGACGTACCGCCGCATCGCGCGGTCGTCGCGCGCCTTCTGCGTCGTCACGTCGCTCTTCATCTCGAGCTGGGTGCCCGTCACGTCGTCGCTGCTGGTCACGCTGCTCTGCACGACGTGCAGTACGCTGCTCAAGTCTATCATCACCACGAGCGCGCTCACACTCATGCTCCTCACAAAACTCATCAACCCCTGGATCTACGTGCTCAAGAACAGAGACTTCAGAACCGCAGTCAACAACTGCGTGAGGGGAAAATGCAGACAAACTCAAATTTACCCTGACGGCAACATATTTTTCACTAACGTTGAGTAGAATCGGAAGAAGGAATACGCGCTGAAAAAATCAATAGGAGGCATCAACGGACATGTGACACGCCAATTCTTGGCTTCCAGTGCGACCGCTTTTGTGAACGGAAGACAAATTGAGCTCTTCATTTGTGCAGTTTATTCAGCTCTCAAAAAAAAACGACAGATAACAGCAAGAGTTACAATTAGGAACTCTCATTCTTGTGCACCGTCTTGATCTTATCGACCAACGGGCAGGCAATCGTTCACAGATTATCACACAAGAAAATGGATTTCTCAATTATTCACTTGATGTGCATACAGAGGGCAGATTGCAGTGCTTCTGCACTGTTACTATATGGTTGTTGCTCGTTTGTTGTGATTGTCTCAGGTATACGTGCAATCAGCTGCAGGAATCGTACGGAGCACAAACCTCTGGTCGTGTGACACCAATCCCCTTTGCATGGGTGGCACAAGTTTTGTGGTATTGCAACAATTTCCTGTCGGCCAAAGGGAGAAATGAAACCAACAAGAACACAACGTATGGAGACGCGCGATTGCCTGCACGAGAGCTTGTGACACTGTCAAGAAGTGTGACGCGCACCCTGTTTCTTTGTACAAGTGTTCACTCTTTTGCACTTCGAACGTGCGACGTCGACACAATTCTGGTTTCGGCCTCACCGTCTTACAAGTGCAACACCCGTAAACGTACTGCCTGATACGCTTGTTGCTTGAGCCTCCAAAAATACACTGCTGAAGCGTTACATACTTCAGTTCTCCTCACAAACTTCGTTCTTTTTTTCAGCAAGAGAGCACGCAACACGCGAACAAGACATTGAGGAATTTGTGTCGACCTCAATGTTCTCGAACACTGGTGTGGCGCATGCAGAATCACGCATTGTGCTTCATGAGCAGTTCGTGAACTGAACATTCACTATTTCGGGAGGCATCATCACAAGAGCAAACTTCTTTTCACTCGCTCGACTCGTCCGAGGACTCTTGCGTGGACTCGAGGAGTCGGCAGAATTCGGCTTCTTCCGCCTCGTCGTGTGTCGGTGTCGCCCCCGCGACGCCCTTCCTGCCGCCCATGCGCAGCCGCACGACTCGGTTGTGCGCGTGCTCGATGAACTCTTGCAAATTCATCTCCTCCGCCACCTGCCAATCACAATCAGCAAAACTGGTCAATTTTCAGACAAACCACCACTTCTCACGGAATATCTTGCAGAAAACCGAAGTCTCCTGTGAAAATGAAAATCTGTTCAAGTAAAATCGAGACCGAGTCCGTCTTTGTCCCTGTTTTTCTTCTTCTTTGAATTGTAAAATATTCGCCTTGTGCACGGGTACAAACCACTGGCTGCATGACAGCAAACAACACGTACTTGTAGAGCAGCGCTGGCATACTCGGCGGCGCGCACGAGGTTCTGTCTGCGGAACTGGTGGTCGGCGCGCGCGAGCAGCAGGTGCAGCGACAGGATGCGGTTGATGGGGATGTCGGAGTCCTCGAGGCGGCGCAGGTAGCCGCCGGCGACGCGCACGTCCTCCTCCGGCGGAACCAGCGCGTCCATCGTCAGCCCGTTGTCCCCGCACCTGCAGCGCACAACCAGCTAAATGTGAGGGCGAAGACTGTTGACGGGCGGCCAGACGCGATCTCAAAGCAAAATTGACATCATAACAAGAAACTAAAAGTGCACGTTGAGAAACTGAACCTGAGCAGGAGGATGGCGAGTCTGCAGACGGCATACCCAACTCCGAAAGGTCCGTCTTTACCCCCGTCCCGCTCGAAGTTGTTCAGAGCGCGCAAGAAGCTCTGCTTCGCCTGGAAATAACATGGTACGGAATTGAAACCAGATAAGATTCAGCGAGTCTTCACCAGTTCGAAATATTTTGCATTTGTCAACCGTGTGACATTTGCAGCCAACGGAAGCGCACCTGGTTGAAGAGTCGCTCGTACAGCGCGCGGCTGCGCGGGACCGTCGGGTTGAGCAGCGCGAGCTGCGCCGTGCAGTTGCGTCCGTCGTTCATGTAGAGCCAGCCGGCCGCGCGCCCACTGCACCCCACAGGGTCGCTCTCGATCACCTGCAACACACATCGCAATGTACTGGCACCTCGTAACTCTCTTTCCTTTCCCTTCTATTCGTGAGAGCATTTGGGATTCCATTTGGATAAAACACAGCACGAAATTTAGAGACGCGACTGATTCGCACCTGCTTGACGTCGGTGAGCGTGTCCTCTAGTTTGCTGAGTTTCTTCTGACTGACGTACATCCTCGTCTTGGCAGTGAATATTTCCACAGTGAAATACTTCGGGTTCGATGTCGCGGGAACTATTTCCATGGCATTGTTGATGCTCTTCTTGGCAGCATCGTAGTTGTTACCATAGAGATCCCTGCTGGTCTGCAGATAGCATAGCAGGCACTGCATGTCTGCGTCTGTCGCAAACTTTTGACCGAGTTTCCTTGAAAGAGTTTGAAACTGGTCGAATTGGCCCTGGTTGATAAGAGAACTCATGTAGTTGAACGTCACCACTAGCTGCCTATTCGCCAGTCTCTGCGGACTCGATACATTCGCCGGAGTCTTGTACACAGCCACAGTTTCCACCTCATTTCCAGGTTCCCAGACGACGGGACCTTCATGTCCTTCTGCTGATCGAGGGTCAGTGTCACACAGCTTCTCCTTCGCTGCTGTGAAATCTTCACTTGTTACGGGTACTTCTGTTGGAACGATTCCATTTTTGTGTGCTTCTGTTTGTTTTTGTTTGTCAGGTACATCATCCTTGACATCAACCAACCGTTGAGGTTCTGGCTTTTGCTTGAAAACACCCGGATTCTGACCAGGCGAGAGCGGTCTGCTGGAGTCCGCCTCCTCAGCAACAATACTCTTCGTCGTATCTGCGAAGCAAGTGTGACCGTTGAAAGATACAGAAAGACAACCAAGAAACAACAGGACAAACACTTGACAAGCACAAGAGCAAACGCAACGCTGACGATCACTCAACATATCCGCCTTGCCTGTAGAAATCAGCCTCACCTGGGGAGATCCGTGGCGCGCAGCGTTCCACGATGAAAGCGTACTTCGTGGCGAGAGCGCACAGCAGGGCAGCCGCGGGAGCGCACGCCGCTGGCTTGGAGGCGAGCACGGTGAGCAGCGAGGTGCAGCGCTGTCTGCGAGTCGCGCCTCCGTGGATCAGCTCGCAATCCTCCGCACTCAATACCCTCTCCTGAAGCACAAACGCGTCGCGTGTCAAATTCACATATTGGTCCCAAGTGGAAGTGTCTGCACCAACAGCGCTTTCCACACAATTTTCACGTTTTTCTTGCATCAACTCGGCGTGGATACAAGAATTTTCTGGCATTCAAACTAGATCACTCTGCGCAAGTTCCTTTGGATCTCAGGGGTTCATTGCCGGGCCACTGAGCAGGAAACGACTTGCTGATCAGACGTTTGCTTCATGTTGGCATGACACCAGCAAAGTTGCAATGGTGTACCTGATACGGGTAGTCTGTGATGTCCCTGGGTTCGACGTTGTCCAGCAAGAGACAGCAGTGTTTCTGCACCAACTGCTGCAATTCCGGATCGGCCCAGGTCGATGGCAAGTCCCCGAGGCATCTTTCACACAAGGCGCTGCCTGCGTTCAACAGAAAATGGTTTTTTGTTTACATCCATTCAAATCCTCAATCAGAGAGACAAACACAACACGAGCACAACATTCTTACTCTGCGCGCACTTGTGGACTGCTGTGTGCTCGGTCTCTTCCCCGCACGGTGGCGCCGCCGTGTCGTGTTGCAGCGCCGCGTGCAGCGCGTCGCTGAGGTGCGCGTACCCGTCCTGCGCCAGCGCGTGCGTGAAGCTGCCGTACGCCGCGGGGCCGCGAGTCGGCAACAGCGCCAGCAACATCTGGCAGCGCTGCCGCCGCGTCGCGCCGTCCGAGATGAGCTCCGCGTCGTTCTCTGTCGAAACAACCGCGTTGAGACATGAAGTTTTGGATCATATGGTCCTGGGTTACCTGTCACTGTTACAACATTCAATCGTTGTTTCAACCGGTCCAGTCGATATGGCCTCACTGACTGACTTCGTGTTGAACTTTCGAGACGGAAAGCCGATGTCAAAGTAAGATTCGTAATTTCTGACTCTGGCACAAACGTGCTAAACCAAATTTGAGTGGTTTACTTTTGCGCACGTTTTGCTGGTTATACAGGTTATCTCTCTCAAGGGCCGTGTTTACACTTCTTTTGTCAACAAATTTGCCACCAAGTGACGAAAACTCTGACAATAACTAGCCCCGCTCGTGGGCTCGAAGGGTTCAAGGAATGCAACCCCCTTGTTTCAAAACGAAAGCGTTACAGAGAGAAATGCGATTCCAAAAGAAACTCAGGAAGTGTACAGAGACCTCTGGACGCGTACAACGGTTTTGATGAAATGGTTAAGAATGGGGGGGGGGGCGGGGGTTGGAATCCCTTCAGCAAAACCCGGCGCGGAGGCAGCTCACCTGTGAGGACGCCGTCCTGACACAGCTGCGGCAGCACGTCTCGCGGCTCCAGGTCGCGCACGATCTCCGTGTGGTGTTCCCGCAGCGCGCTCCTCTTCACCGACTCCATCACTCACTCTGCTGCCACGAGACTCGATCGTTGATCAACTGGTCACTGCAGTCCGAGCGACTGAATGGTCTGCCCACGGAGTTTTGTTTGGCTTTGTGCGTTCTTCACAACGTCGTTTCTCTGAACAGAAGAGGACAAATATGAAAATCGGACAGACAGAATTTTATCATTGTGGACGCGCACAAGGAACAAAAGCCAGGTTTGTCATTTCGTCGCCAACCAGAAGCATTCCTGTCCAAAGAAACGCCAAACAAATCGTGAAGATTTCGTTCTCACCTTTTGTTTCCCAGTCCACTTCTGTTCAAGATGTTCGTGTTTTCTCAGTTTGCATCAGCACTCCACCCTACTACTGTTCTAGAATGTTGCGATGTTCTCAACACGACACTTGTCACATGGTTGTGACACACCGTGTTGTGACAGAATCAGGATGTAAATGTCCAACAAATAACCACCGCGCTTCTCACTGGCCAGTTCCTCACTAGTCACCCAAAAACATCCTCCCACGCATCTTTCGTCCAAAACACACGAGCTGCCAATGAACCCGAAACAAAAAATCTCCGGCGCGGTGTTTCGACAGCATCGGAAGCTGCAGAAGTCGGGTTGAAAAAAAACAAAAAAACCGGAACAACTTGAATTCTTTCAGCTTCATTTTTTCAAAACAAAAGAACAATGGCGAGTGAACCACAATGTTGACGCTTCTCACTCAGCCGAGCAGAATTGAGAAGAGAAGAGAAAATACATTTCAATCCTTTGGAATTCTTGTCTTGTTTTGTACAGCACTGGCACATCAAAACACCGACAACACACAAGAGCAGTTCCAAGTGTTCAAATGATGAAAACAACTTTCCTTTGACTAGAAAATTCCTCAGTTTGCCCGTAACAATGTTGTACATGCACCTTGTAACCAACAGAAACAGCGATCAATCTTCCGTGACCCCCACAAATCACTCGGCTGAATCGGACACATCGCACAAGTGGGAACACAAGATGCCCACTTCCATGTCTTTCTTTTCAAATGGAATGCACCGCAAACTGACACAAATTGGTGCTCACGCTTTTGCGACCTTGAGAGCAACTTTAGTTGAGGGAATGGGTGGCGAGGGAGTTGGCAAAAGGGGTTATTGGTGCAATGGTGGGGTCTTTTGTGGGGTGGGGGTACAGCGAACAGATTCCAAATTGAACCCCAACTGCGAATCTCCCAACCAGAACGCAACATGATTTCTGCCAACATCTGCCCTGCAAGCTAAGGCACTTGAGCAATAAACACTTGCCGTACGTACATTGTTTCGTTTTCAGAGTTCAAAACCCTGCGTGGTTCGGGTCACAAAAGCCGCACGATCAGCCTTGTGAAGGTCGGTTGCGCCGACCCTGCGCAATTCAAATGGTACCAACAAGGTTCATGGCTCCGTTTTTTTGACGTTCCGCTGGAGCTTCGTTTACGGTGGGAAAATGACCGTGGGACACAATTGACGACCAATATCCTGGCTCAGTGAGTATCACAGTCACAACAACAGAAACATACTGTCGATGGTCTCCAGTTCTCCACTCAGTGCACCAGAACTAATCCTGAGGCTCCAGCAAAGACGCAAGCCCCAAAAACACAGACAGGCGCACACATACACACACACGCACAAACTTCGCAAAGGGTTTCGTTCGCAGCAATCAAGATCAAATCTGATGCGAATCCAGTTCACTTCAGCTTGATGTGACCTCAAATTAACTGGATGCCAACCAGAACTGCTGTGAGAATTTAGAAGAAAGGCCGCCGACTCGACAACTCTTTTCATGTTTGCCGTCGTCCACCCGAACGAGCAAAACATCGGGATTGATCAGTCACATTCACGACACCACGACCGATAAAACACAGTGGAGAAAGTGACTCGGAGATCAAACACAGCCAATAGCAACGTAACAATGACCTACTTGATGTTTTCATCAGTGTAACTGAATTTTTCTGGCTTGCGTCGGCAGTTCGGTGGCTGACACAGTCAGAGGCCACATGCCGCCCAGTATGCCGGCCTGGATCGAGACCCCGGAGGCGACGGCGAGCTCGGGGTCGATGGCCGTGTTGGGCTCCATGTTGAAGTAGTCGCGGATGAGTTGACGCACGCGCGGGATGCGCGTCGAACCGCCGACCAGAACCACCTCGTCCACCCAGTCCCGAGGCAGCTCCGCCGCCTCCAGTACAGAGTCTATCGGCTTGAGCACCTTGCCAAACAAGTCTTGGTTCAGATCTTCAAACAAATCCCGCGTTGCCTTGTAGACGAACTGTGCGGGGCGGCCCTGGGTGGGGAGCGAGTGGAGTGAGAGCGTCACTGAGGCGGTGTGTTGGGTGGAGAGTCTCAGCTTGAGCTGCTCAGCGGCCAGTCTGAGGCTCTGGAGATCCTCGGGATCGCTGAGCATCTGTCCGTGCTCGGAGAACACCTGCTTCAGCATGTGCTCCATCAGCCGCTGGTTGAAGTCTTGTCCGCCCAGGTGGTTGTTCCCTGCAAACAGATTCAACGTTGCCATGAATTTGAATGAGTGTTGGGACACACGCCACACAGCACCCCGCTGTGGGTGTTTCGACAAAAAATAACACGTTTCGTGTTTCCATGGGCATTTCGTTTCAGATTTACATTGAGAGCGACAACAGACGCAACAAACATGGAGCTGCACTGACCGGCCATGGCCTGTGTGAGGAACATGCCGCCCTGGATGTGCAGCAGCGACACGTCTAGCGTCCCGCCGCCCAGGTCCACCACCACGACGAACTGCACGCCCTGCTTCTTGTGCAACCCGTAAGCGAGCGCTGCCGCTGTCGGTTCGTTGATCACCCGCAGCACGTCAATTCCTGAAGCGTGAACCAAAAGTGTGTTGAATGTGTAACCGTTGTGTGGCTCTAGTCTGGATGACGTGGGAAATTTTGAGCCCAATTCTGTAAAATTTGGCTTCAGCTGAAAGCTTTGACTGAATTTGTTTCAACAATTCACCATCGTGAAGTGAAGGTTTGGATTGTTGGGAACACGGATTGGGTTTGTCAGCTTCTGCTGCGGCGCTCCAAGAGCACTTGGCGTCACTTAACCTGTGAGGCTGGCCGCAGCCCGCGTGGCGTTGCGCTGCTCCTCCGTGAACTCAGCTGGCACCGACATGACGGCTTTGGTGACGGGCACCGACAGGTTGGCGGCAGCGAGGCGCTGTAAGCGGTGCAGCACGTGCGCCCCAACCTGTTCCGGGGAGACCAGCGAGCGGTTGTTCGGCGGACCGATCACGTACCACGCCCGTCCACGCTCATCGCCCTTAATCTGCACACCAAGGCAAAGCATTGTCATTCGTACCTCCAGTGTGGTGACGTTTTCTTTATTGGACAGGCAGTACATTTTTCGCTCGCCAGACATGAATGCGCGCTTGCAGATCTTTTCGAAGCATTCTGAACAGTTCACGAACCCTGCGCTTCCCTTTTCCAAGCATTGCTACAAGGTTCAGACCCCAGCGATGCTGAAACCAACTTGCCTGAAACGGGTACCTGGCGGCCTCGGTCTCCAGCTCCTCGCGGCTGAACGTTTTGCCGATGAATCGCTTGGCGTCGTACAGCGTGTTCGTCGGGTTGTGGTCCGACCGCGCCGCCGCCGAATACCCGACTAACACCTCTCCGTCACTACAAACATGTCCCCATGAATTTTGTTTGGTGGGGGTCTGCCCTGTACCCTTGGGCGTGCCCGACAGCACCCAGCGACTCTCATGTCCTGCTCAAACCCTCTTCACAATGCAATTGCACTACACACCTGTTGTGCACAAACAAGTTCAGTCTAAGATTCAGTATCTCAGCTCTTTATTGTTGACCTCTCACTGTATCAAATATTACAGAACAATAACCCTGAGCTACTTGTGGTTGAGCTTCTTGTACCTGGGCTATTCAAGAGTACTCTCACAGGTGAATCTGCTCCACAGCTTCAGCAGGGGAAAGCAGGAAGGTCCAATTGCGGGTGACACGTGCACATTCACACGTAACAGTATTGTGTCTCCTTCCCCGCAAATGATGAAGCGGTTTTATTTTTTGGCAGATGTCAACTTTCATGAGTGAACGCTTGCAATCGAAAGGCCTCACGGTCAACTCTATTTTTCCAACTCTTTTTTTGGGCTCCTTTTCCTGTCAATTCGAAACTGGGTACCTGAAAGCCACAACAGATGGGATGCACTTGTGCCCCTCGTCATCTTCCAACACGTCCACGTTCCCAGTGACGGCGTGATACACCCCGATGCACGAGTAAGTCGTCCCTGAAAAACAGACCTGTGACTTGAGCGAGAGCGCTGAATATTCTGAAGTGGATGGACAGGTTTGAGCGGTCTCTGTTGGAAAAGTAACAAGTTTACTGCGTGGACTTTCGGGGCTCCACAGAGTTCCGTCGAAAAAATAAGGGATCAAAACCAACAAAACACCTTTGGAGAGTGAGGATGGCCCTATTACAATGTGCCCCTGGTTTCAGATCTGGCCTCAAATGGCCAGGCACCCCCAGAAAATGTCCCTCAGAGCCTTGTTCGAGTGTTTGACTATTTCAGGTGAGACTTGAAATGGCCAGACACCCGTGCCTCCTCATTTTGGGGTGTCTGGCCATTTGGTTACACCGTGTTCAGAACTCTCGGTTCAACAAGAAATCTCAAGTCGTTTTGTCCGTTGTTTCTTGGCAAGCACCACTCGGATTTCTTTGCTGTTTGATGGTTGGAAAACGGGCCTTTTTGTTTCTAATTTGACTGGGAACCCCTGGCAGTACTTACCAAGATCGATGCCAACGATTTTTGGTGGCGGGGGCGGCAGATACTTCTGAGCAAAGTAGCCGGCCAGAAGCAAGGCCAACACCGCCGTGCCTACAATCAAAATACAAAACCGTCAAGTCAACTCTTACTACGTCCATCAGGATGGATCAAAATAATATTTGGGCCTCAAACATGTGTTGCTGTGTGTTGATTCAGAAAAATACATTTCCACTCACACACCACACTCAGCCCTGACTAGGGAGACAGAAAGGCCCAAAGAACTCGTCAAATTCGAAATTTGAAGAAAATCAACAGTTGAAAGTTGCAGGGGAACTACGTTTCGGGGTCAGACCCCCTCCCCAACAATCCTGATCCGCCAGTTTCAATTGATTCGTGTGTCTCACTTTTGGGCAAGGATCTTTCAGGGAACCATATGCATCACGCAACTTCAAATGTGATTGAGTTTTAAAGAGAGAAGAAATACTCACCAAGTATTGTACAAGCGGCTGAAGACATGGAGATTGAATACTAATCTGTATGCAGCTGCTCAGAGAACATTTCAATAATCTGTGTTTTCGTTGTGCCAGCTCATGCTTCTGACAACCGGATAATCTTTCTTACACGGCCTCCAAGATGCTAGGCCCGTCAGAGAATATGTGTAAATTTCCAAAAGTCAATTTAATTAACCAAAATTTGATGTTAGTAATTTTGTAATATTTGCCTAAGGATAATTTACGAAATAATTGACAATGAGACAACAAATATCAAATCAGACAAAAATGTTTTCTTTCCCAGATTTTGAGCAACAATCCAGACGTTTCCCATATGACGTGCTATTCAAGATGGCAGTTCCTGTGACAGTTCGAGACAAAGTTGAATTTCACAAAGATGTGTATAGCACGTTGATCAAAGGCTTACTGCATCAAAAGGAAAGTGGAGAGTTGTGCGATGTGACTTTAAGGATAAATGGGTGCAAGTATTTCGCCCATAAAGCTGTGTTGTCAGCTTGTAGCCCCTATTTTCGCTCAATGTTTACATCTCAGATGAGAGAGACCAGTTGTTCAGAAGTGGATTTGACTCAAAGTGTGCAAACTGACAGCAGCAGCGCGTTTCAGCAAATTCTCGATTTCATGTACAGTGGAGATATTGAAATCACTGTGGATAATGCAGAGGACATTTTGAGGATTTCGGACTTTCTTTTGGTGGATGACATCAAGGAATACTGCAGACAATTTTATTTGCAACATGGCAATCTCAATCTCTCGAACTGTGTCTGCTTGTCTTTTCTTGCGGAGAATCATTGTTTGCCTGAAGTGGCTCGAGTGGCGAGGAACATGTTGAAGTCGCGTTTTCATGATCATCTGGTCTTCAGCGATGCTTTGGTGGACGTGCCTGAGGGGTGTCTGTTCAGCCTGCTGCACGACCGCGACGTGACCAAGTTCGCGTCGAGCGACAGCGTCGCGCAACTCGTGCTGCGCTGGGTCAACTTCTCGCGCCGGGAACGCCAGGGTGCCTTGCTGCCACTGTTGTCGAGCGTCCAACTGGAGCACCTCTCTCGGGACAGCATCAAACTTTTGTTGCAAGAAGACGAGATTTTAAAGGACAGTGCTTTGGTCGTCAGACTGAAATCCTTGCAGAGTCCAACCGGAGACGGCGCTTGCAGCAAACTGCCAGTGGATCAAGGCACAATTTGCTTGGGCAACTATGCTGAACTTGACAACGATATTCTCTTCTCCCATCAAACCACCAAACCAGTATTAGTCGCAGCCAACTGCCACCCGGGTTTTCACTACGTCAAGTTACTCGTCTACAACACCGAGGATCGGCTGTGGCATAACCTGCCAATCAATGCGGAGGCGTTTCTGAGCGACCTGCCTGCGCGACTGGGCGTCGTGTCCATGACGATGGAGGCGCAGACGCTCTTCTGTCTGCTTGGCCACAACCTACCGTACCCGTCCAACATGCTGCGCGTCCATGTCCTGGCCGTGGATATTGAGTCAGGTAACCACAATACGTGCGCAGGTTGTCACTTATTCCACACAAAAATCCAGAATCTTCCGCTCGTTTGGATCCGATTATGTGGCGCAACAACGAACAAAACACCCCGGTCCCCCGCCCCCTCCCAAAACGAACCCTTGCCCCTGGAAACACTGACAGGATGGTCGGTGGTTTGCAGTTTTGGTCTCAAGTTGTTGACATATACACTCGGATTCTTCAGCTATCTTTCCAGATTTGTCTTGTTTCTGCATTGTTTGCTCATACACTGTGCTGCGATGCTTGCAAACAGGTCAGCACGAGTTACTGACGTTTCGACATCAGAGTAACCAGGCGGAGTGTTGTCAGACATCGCTGACGGACGACCGCTCCGTGCCGCCCGTCCTGCTCTACTGCCGCGGATGCCTCGTCGTCATCGGCAACAAAGAGGGAACTGGCAATCTCTTCCTGTGCGACCTCACTAACCAGACGTACAGCTGCTACCAGGTGTGTGTGAGCAGGGAGCAAGGGGGGATCGGCTCCCAATGAGGTAGGGTCCCGTCCCCAGAGCAGGTCCCACATCCGCCTCTGACAGGCAACCTTTCCTTGAAGTCAAACTACAGCTGTTGTGCTTTGAATACTGTTCTTGTAATCTGTGTGACATTTTCACAACACGTATGTTTCAATTGATTGTTTACACTTCAGGTTCCTGGAGTACGGTTCATCAGTTTGGCTCGAGCTGTGAAAAAAGACGATCGGTACTTGTTCGTCTGGTGCCGGCATCGATATGGACACGAAGAGTATTGCATAAACAAAGAGGCACGTTCTTCTTGCTTGTCATCCTTTCGTGAAAGGATTTTTTGAACGAACTTTTCCGCGCGTACAAGTTGCAGAATCTGTGTGTATGTGTGTGCTTCAGTATTCCGATGTGATTGTCTTCAGGTCACGTTCTTCCGGTTTGACTGCCAGAACAAGGTATTCAACGTATTCCACATGTCATCACCGCCGGGCATATCGTACGGCGAATTTTCCGATCCTCACGTGATGTGTGTGGAGGGAGGCGACATCTTCATCCACACTCCGGGAAAGTCATCGCTGCTTTTTGACGAAACGCGCAACGAGTGGGTCACTCATCAACGACGGTACGACACATCTCGAGTCTGGTATTGTTTTCTCTGGTATTGTCTTCAGGAGAACTGGACGTGTGTTTTTCAAGTGGCACGGATAAAGGTTTTGCCACCTGAACCTTTCGCATCAAGTTTTCAGAATTCAGCGGCGAATTGGGATCGTAGAGCTTGACGTTCGTCCGCCTTGTCTTGCAGGCTGTGTGCGTACCCGGACCATCGGACGCCCACAGATCTGCCGTACCACGGCTACGAGGTGTACACGTGCGTCGGGCTCACCATGTTTGTCCTGCAGAACCCGGCAGCGTACACGTCCAGCACAACGTGCATTGCGTACGCTCGCAGCAAGTGAGTCAAGTAGCGCATGGAACTATTTGCTCGAACTGAAACGTCTGAATTGTAATTCTAACGACTGGGTGTCTCAGAACTGAGCGAACCGTGATCAGGAAAGCTCATGAACATCGGATGCTCCCGGTATTTGACGTGTGTTAGTTTTAGCTCAGATGGTGTTGTCCACGAGTGAATGCTTTTGCAGGGGCGAGCAGCACCCGCCGCCACCTCTGGACGGAGTGTCTCTGTTGACAGCGGGCGAGCTGCCGGTTGCCTTCCTGCGCTCGCTGTCCGTCGCGCACCACTTCGATGACATCTTCACGCGCCTCGTGCACAACCGCGTCCACTCTGCACTGAGCGACACGGAGGAGAGCGGCTCGGCGCGCTCACCGGGCAGCAGCGCCGAGTACGAGTACGACGGATACGAATACGACGATGACATCTACGGATACATGGGGGGTTATGAAAGTTGACCCGCCACGCAAAGCTTTGCCGTAGCCATGTCTTCCAAGCGTAACCAAACTTACCTTGCATGATCTCTGATTTAGGAGCTTGTCTTTTGTAGCGCTTCCACCATATAAAACCGCCAAGGTTCCCTTGGGCGCTTGATTGCGGTGCGCATTGAAGCAAGTGCAGATTTCATTGCCAATGGGTGTGCTTGCTCTCACGTGTTGTCAAACTGCTGGCTTTGAAGTGCTGTGTCTACCGGTTTGGTGGTTTTTGTCTGCCACACAGGAATCTTCTTCGCCCATAGTGAAATTGATCTCGTCAGCTTTTCGTTTTTCTTTGCTTGTTGTCACGCATTGAACATTCTCAGTCTGGCTTTTATGGCCAATTTTTTTTTCTTCCAGTGCGTGTGGCGCTTTGATTGCTGTTGTACAAAACATCAATCGGTCAGTCTAGTCATGTCTACCAAATAAACATTTTGGTTGTCCAGCGGCTCCAAAAATTCGTTGTTCCACAAATCTCAAGACAACAAACTCGCTTGACAAGAGCATCCCAAACGAACCATAGAATGCTCATACAAAAGCTGCACTGTGGTGGAGAAAGAAGGATCTTCGCTGCTGGTTGTGAGGTGTGGACAAATTTCCTCGGAGACTGTTTCACGTCTGTGTTGTGTTTTGTGACCATTGAAAGGGGTTTGCACCTTTCATAACGCTTGTCCAAAGGTCTCACCCAAGTCAGACGAATCACGTTGAGGGCTGGTGGACCCGCTTATACCCGTTGTCGTTCTTTTGCAACTCAGAGCAATGAACGCCAGAGCAATTCAAACAGTGTAATAGATTTCCAAAATTCACTTCCACCAGGACTTCGAAGAATATCCACCTTTTGCGGGGTCCAAGATCAGGGTTTGGTGTTCGCAGCGGGAAATATGAAGCGCCGCAGCTGACATCTCGAGTCTCACGCCGGACTGGACGACAACCGCGCCACCTGACGGTGAGGAAACATGACGGGCGGATCCAACACAATTTGGATTTTTACTCTTGATCCTGCGTTTAGCGCATCTATGGTGAGTTGTTCGATCCTTCGACTTCGCCTGTTCGTAGGTATCGTCAATTTTCAAAAAACTAGTGCAAGATATTCTGTCGGTCGGCGTAGATTCTTGCTAACTTGGGAATGGCAAGTTACAGCGACACGGACGTTCAGATTTCTAGACGTGTTTCTACATTTGTCACAAAAGTTCGTCACTTGAGACGGTGGAGATCGGGCCAGCATTGTGCGGTAAAGTAAAGGTGAAGTACGTTCGTGAAGGTGGGCTGATGATTCGTGCTTGAGCTGTGGGCGGCTACGGTCAGCCGGTGGAGCTGAAGGGAGGGATACCGCAAACTGGGCGATTCATACGAACGTCATGTGAGCGACTGCAGTCTGCATTGCAGCAAACCAAACAAAATTTGTTTTTCTTCACGGACGATTGTGCTTCCAAAATGCTCAGCAGTTGTTGTGCGAAGTCCCTTTAGGGCGAAGCACCATGTGGTAATGCAGTATATGCCAGCTGGACTGAAATGTCCCCTGCCCCCTCCCCCTCCCCCCTGCCCCCTTCCCCCTCCCCACTCCCCCCTGCTAGACCCTTCTCCCCTGCCAGACCCCCCTCCCCCTACCAGACCCCCCCCCCTTGTGGACAGCATGACTGGTAGAAGACAAGGA
>JAAUXT010076386.1_pt1 | contig 30333 bp, 27 predicted proteins | sample 7278171 | NCBI WGS metagenome assembly JAAUXT01 (sample SAMN14350112, study PRJNA611818) | marine sediment metagenome | isolation source: surface marine sediment (1.8m) | place: French Polynesia: Moorea | collected 2018-08
AGTTCTACTACATATCCACTTGTTCTTTCTCGGGGCGCGCGCTGGGCGGCGATAATTTTAATTTTTTTTTCGAATACTCATTGGGTTTTTGTATTTTGCGGGGCGCCGGTGTTGGGGGGGGGGGCGAACTCAGACCATGTCTGAGTCAGACAATGTGCAAGTCAGACAATGTCTGAGTTGGACAATGTCTGAGTTGGACAATGTCTGAGTTGAAATTTTCTGTGGGCAGGGGATGGGGTTCCAACTCAGACAATGTCTGAGTCAGACCATGTCCTAGTTGAAATTTTCTGTGGGTGGGGGGCGGGGGTGGGGGGTAACTCGGACAATGTCCAAGTCAGACAATATCCCAGTTGAGATTTTCTGTGGGTGGGGGAGGGGGGTGGGGGTTGGGGGTTGGGGTAACTCAGACAATGTCCGAGTTGAAATTTTCTGTGGGTGGGGGGGGGAGGAGATGGGGGGTCAGCTAAATTCATGTAGAGCTGCATTATGCATATTGCAGCATCATTGACACCTGTTACCGCATCAAGAATCAGCTTCCATCAATTATCTGTGGCAAGCTACCTGCGTCACATAGGGCATAAGGTTAAATTTTGATGCCGCCCATCAAAATGCAGAACGCAAGGAGTTTGCCGCAGCTCTATTTGAATTCAGCATTACTTGAACAATGTCCCAATCAGACTATGTCCAAGTTGAAATTTTCTATGGATGGGGGGGGGGGGGGGAGGAGGGGTAACTCAGACAATGTCTGAGTTAAAATTTTCTGTGGGTGGGGGAGGGGGATAACTTGGACAATGTCTGAGTCGGACAATGTCCAAGTTGAAATTTTCTGTGGGTGGGGGAACTCGGGCAATGTCCCAGTTACCCAGGACGGACAGACGCACGGAGACAGATACAGGGGCAAACCAATATCAGCTCGCTGGCTGATAACCAGTGGATACACGCAGGGAGACGGTCCACAGGATTGCTTGAGCGGATCGCAATCTGACGAGAACACTTGCAGTGCAAACACGCGCCTCAGAGCAGAGGATGTTGGCAATCATGTGATTTCAAATGGATCAGAGGATCATGCCAGGTGACGGTTTTCTAGATAAAAATTGATTTTTTTTAACGCAAAACTAACACAGGGACAATTTTGAAGGGCGGGAAGTCTCACGAACAAAATTTTTGAAGTTTCAATTCATATTTTCTCTGAAATATCGAACTTGTTGAAACAATCGGACGGTCATCCCATTTGCTCTGATCGCAAACACTGCAACACTGCGAACACGGTGCAGCTGACCAACAGGATGTCGATCTCAAATTCCCCTGCACTCCTGTTTTGTGCCCAGTTTGGCCTGCACTCTCTGCGGTATGTGGACAATTTCTTCCGTGTATTTTCGAAGATCATAGTTCAGACACCAGCAACGATACAAACGATATCAAATTTATTCCTTTTCTTGTTTGTAAAATGTTTTTTCTGTACATAAAATACAAGGAATGAACCATGACTTCCACAGGAGCCATTCCACATTTTTCGGACTGGTGATCGACCCTACACTCGACCACAACATAACAATCCACGCGTACGGGTTCTGGCCACATGATTTTCGAGACACCGGTGAAATTCAGCTATGTATCCCCAACATGCGACGAGACAAAGGTCAGAAAGCAACACCCCCTGAAATTCCTTTTCAGCTCAACATAGCATCTCGTCTTTGGACCTGTGCATCGCAAACCCGAACTTATTGCTTGCTCGCCCTCAGAGGAATGCTTTGGTTTCTCAAGGCACAAGCAGCACACAATGACGACTGAGCATTGATGTGCACAAAGAAAACGTCTCTGGTTTGTGCGTGGTGGTTTACTTGACACCAACAAAATAGGGAATTTCGTTTGCGTTTCACACGAACTTAAATTCTGTTTTGAATAAAGTTTGGAGTTCCCGTAGATCAAACGAGATGATAAAGTTTCAAACAAAGGCAACAATAACTCAACTGACTCCAGAGATTCTGACTGGAACACGACGCGGTGCACTGACATCACCACTCAGACACGCTCGGGGCTACAACAGCTGTTTGGTCAGGATCTCATACACCATTCTTCTCCGGAAGTAGGGCATGTTTTCCTGCAGAAAGAACACAAACTGTGTCAGACTTGCCTGGATGAGGAACACATTGTTCTCATCACATCTTTCGCGACGAGGAATGACCAACGGTCACACAAAGAAACTCGGGTCTGATCACGCACAGCAACACTAGAGCAACACTCTAGTAAAAGGCAAACGGCTTTAGAGTTCTCCCTTGTTTTTGACGCGGTAAACTTCCAACTTCAAGTCACTGTGTATGGCACGCACCTGAGAGAAGGTGATGTCGGCACCTCGAGACACGTACTCGGCGTATTTACACGCGAACACGCCGCAGTCCGAACCGTTCATCTGCTGCGGAATCCCCTGCACAAAATCATCAGTCATACGCGTATTCCAACAATCTCTCCAAAAACATTCTCAAATCTTTTCGAACGTTTGATGCTTTTAGTATTTTTCTTGTTGTGTCATGCTTTTGAGTAACAGGCCATTTCATCAAAACCACGACAAACAAACTCACACACCTTGACTATTTCCATGCTCCAGTCGGACATGTCAAACGGCTTCTTCCTTTTGTCCATACTTTCAGCCACCAAGTAGTCTCTGAAAAGGTGCATGTTCAAGACTCAAAATGACGGTGAAACAGAAACAAACAAGCACCACAAACTGCTTGTGAAGCATCGACGATAGGACTGCAGTTTCCCATCTACGGAAAGTTTCTCGACAAGACTGGTCCTCGCACCTGAGTCCGGCCAAACACGCCGTGTTCGTTCCGCCCATCGAGTCGTAGTACCGGATCTGCTTCTTGATGAAATCCACCACCTGTCAACCAAACAGCAGTCTTGGAAAACAGGTCTTCTTGGTTTTTGCCTGCTGCAGCTGTGTGATTCAGGCAAACTGGGAGTTTTGCTCGAGGCTGCGGTAATGATGTCTTTTCACATGTTGTTCAACACTTCAGCCAACAAGAGCGTTCTCTGCTGGACCATTTGAGAGTTTGACGCGCCGCATCCGGCGCTCACTGACCGCCAGGCACCAGTGCATGCCGAGGTGGATGGGCACGAGGATGTAGTCCACAGCGAACACGTCGACGCGCCGCGTCCAGCGCTTCACCGCCGCGTGGCCGCCGCTCATGATCTTCGGGTAGAAGAAGGTGTTGAAGGCGTGCACGGTCGGGAAGTTGTCCTGAGACCCGCGCTCCTTCAGCAGCTCCATGTAGAAGTTCATCACCTGTAGTAACGGGGAACAATGATCAACTGTGACCTCCACTCCGCAAGCCCACAGGCTGAAGTGCGAGTTCCAATGAGGTGTGAAACAGTCGGGAACGGGACGGCCCGCTCCTCACCTCGTCATTGAGCCAGTTGAGTCCGTCGAGAGTTTGGAGGTCTTTGCGGGTGATCTGGAGGCGGAAGGCCTCGCTCAGCACGGCGCCGTCGCAGCGCCCGTGCAGTGCGTTGTCGATGCGCTCCTGCATCTCCTCCGTCAGCTCTGCCGTCGGCGAGGAGAGAGCGACACAGAGTGAGCCTCAGATATGGACAGTGTGCTTGGTGTGTGATATGAGAATCTGATAAATTGCAATTGCTCGTGAGACGGGAGGAGGGAAAGCTTTCTCGCCTCGACCCGATTGCTCACCTGGGAATTCCGCTGCTGCTTCTTCGTCATCAAACTTTTCTTCAAGCACTGCAGGTGATTTTTCGTGGAGAGACAACCGTTTTTTGAGCTGAAAATAGAAGTCAGAAAATATTGCCAGGTTGAACTACACGTATTTCTGTGCACAGAAACAGAGGACGCTGAGCAGTGAGGCACAAGGCTGCCCACCCACGACAATTCGAAACACACTATCGGAAGCAGGGAAAGAGGCACGGACCCGAGCCTGCAGCAGCTCCTCGATGTCGTCGCGCTTCTCCCGCATGTACGCCACCGTCACCTCGGCGTCCACGATGCTCCGCCTCCGCTCGTCCGTCGAAAACTTCGTGTGCCTGACAACCAAACAGCACAGCTCACTGTGACGCCTACCAACCGTGGTGTCGCCTTCAGCACCAATACCGTTTGCGATACGAATTAGAGTGAAGCTGTGACACGTGGAAGGTCAGATCAGAATCCAAAAGAAATCTGGCCTGAACTTCACACAGTCTCAATGTTGAGCACTGTTTCTCGTTCTTGCCAACCCACTTCTCACGAGGACAAACGCGACAACTGCCACCGTGGACAACCCTAATTCCTCTTTTTCAGAATTGCGCATCAACTCACAAGTCTTGGATCCATTTCTCGTCGACGAACGGCGAGTCTCTGCAGGCGGAGTTGAAGCGGGCGGCACTAGGGGATCGCAGCGACAGCTGCACCGGCTTCACCTCCTCCACGATCTCACAGTCACCCGACTCAAACTCTGCAACGAAAAACACTCGCTTTTCGCACATCCACGCCGCGCACACATAGACAACTGCATTTGCTCCATAAGACTGAGTTTACTGCTGAACCTGTCTCCCTCCAAGTGTGAGTGCTCACCTGGCTGTGCGGGTGTCCTGTGACGATCCTCGGCGGTGCACCACCGGCTGCTCGCAGGGGTGAAGAAATCATGTCCAGTCCGCAGAGAAGATGCCTTCACGTCTGTTCCATTGTGCAACCTTCAGAAACAAACCGAGTTTGAAGTTCTCGGGAATCAATAGGACAAGATGATTGAGGCTCCACATTTCTGTGTACAACCAACCTTGACTCAGTGGTTGATTTTGATATTTCTCTTGGAGATCTGCGCAGGGACCTCTGTTCTTGGAAGGATCTGAAAACAGAGACATTGCTCGAATGCCTTTCGCGCAACGCATTTAATGCCACGAAAGGATGTTGAAGAACTCTCACCTGTGCGTGAGGCCGGGCGTGGCTGATGTGGTCGCTTGAGCTCTAGTTTTGCTGGGCTCGACGTGGATGATCTGCACGTCTGAAGAGGCTTTCGAGGACCGCGAGGAGTCGCAGGACGAGGAGCGCTCGACCCTGCTGCCTAGGACGGTCTCATTCGATCTGCGCAAACCAGTTGGCGTGAATGGTGAATCGAAGTGAAGACAACGGACACGAGCACTTTTGTCACTGCTGCGTCCGCACAGACAATCACTGCTGGGTCTTCATACCGATCTTTTGGAGATTCTTCTTTACGAGCTGGACGTCTCAGGGTCTCGTCAAGTCGTCTGAAGCTGGTAAAGTTTTGCAGCAGCTGTCGGTATCTGTCTCTTTCCTCTAAACGGACAGACTGCAACACAACCAACAAAGCCTTTCAAGTTTTTCAGTATTCACGAACTCATACCCATGATCTATTCAATGAAATACACTGAAAAAACCGGATCTCCCCCCTTCCCCCCAAAAAAATCTCAGGCACCGCGGAACACACGAAGACGCAACAACGCACCTCCTTGGCGGCCATTCTCGACTTGGCGGCGCCCCCAGCTCCGTTCACGCTGTGTGAGCGGTTTGCAATCCACGCCGCGGTGCCCGACGCGCCCGCAGGGTACGTCTTTTCGTACACAGACTCGTAGGGCCGCCGCACGTGCGCAGCGCCATTGAAGCGAGCAGCCGGGTTGAACTGCGACGCCTGCTGCTGTTGCTGTTGCGGCGGCGGCGCGGGCATCGGCCTGTGACTTCCAATTCCTGGCCTCGGCAGTGGCATTTTGAAGCTGGGGTCTGCAAGGGACTCGCACGTTTTGGGACATCACTCAAAATATCTCAACCAAGAGAAAACTGAGCAGTGAGATCTCGCATTCTTGACCACTTGTCACACGGGATTACTGGAAGTTGCCGAAGGCCCAATGCCACAAGTTGTTGACAGTTCTTGACACAAATAACATTTCAAAAAAACAGCGCGGACAAGAAACACAAACAAAAAGGGGGCAAAGTGACGGGGGCAAGAGAAAGTACGAACAAAAAAAGCCAAGCTGACACATGCACAATTGCGGAACAAAATGGTTGCGAGTTTCCAGTAGAAATCTTCACAACGCAGAACATCTTGTGAACAAGAAGCTGTCCACGAAATTCACACGTTTCAAAGACACTCACTTGATTTGACGAACACAAATAAGCTAATCATGCTTTCGACTCAATCACAACGAAAGGATTGCTACAGTAACTATTTCTTATGTCTTACCAAATCCAAGTGGTATAGGTGCAGGTGGTGTCATATAAAAGCCAGGCATATCAACATAACCCACTCTGGGTGCCGCTCCGTCAGCTCCCGTCCCGTAAAGACCCCTTCCTTCGTTCGGTTAGTAAAAGCACCAATTATTTATCAAAGGAAGAGAATGGCACAAAATCATTATACAATGGCGGTTGAGTCGACTTGACCCGTTTCAGAAACCCAAGTTGAGCAGCGGGAGTTGCCAGGTCTCTGTCTGACACAATCTTGGGCGAGGAAGACTCAACAAAATGAGGATTGTAGTTCCTACGAGAGCTAAACATGTAAATTAAACCCTTTTACCATATCAAAAAACAAGAACAGGCAACACGAACGGCTCAGTTATCGCTGGTGTGCTACACTTTCTGCATCCAATGGACACACAGAGAAGCTCACGCGACTACGCACCACCGATAACACAATCGAGAGTTCGGTTGAAAGCAGACTCTCCCCGTGAACAAAAACGTTTGTAACGACTAACATACGAAACATTCTTACATCTAGGTGTCAGTGGGTTCGAACAAAATTTTGTCCAGTGGTGAGTAGATTGTGATCCACTGTACAGGACACAGTTTATCTCAACAAAAAAAACTTCCAAAAAGGAGAAGAAAAATCACAGTTGAAGAACATTCTCAGTTGTGAATTCTGCTGTCCATATCGTGTTTCACACAGTCAGGTGAAACGAAAGCAAACTCAAACAACACAAGTCATGAAAAAATCAATTTAGGAAGTGAATGATCCCTCAGAAAGTTGACAGACATGGAAACTTTCCCGAATCTGACCTGCCGTAGCGTAGGGCGGAGGCAACATCGGGTTCTGCCCGGCTCCCGCTTCGTCTTCTTTGCTGGCGTCGGTACCCTGAGGGCAATGAATAAAATCAGAATTTTACTGAACCTGGTACGAGATTGTGTATTCCACTCGGCTGTGGCCTCTTTTTTGCAGAGGCTTTTGGCACTAAGACACACATAATTCTTCCAAATACGAGTGTGTTTCCACTGACTGGTTCCCTGATGCTCACTGGGAGTGGATATTGACACACGCTCGCTCCTTTTTCTGCACAACAAAATCTGACCTGGTTTGAACTTGACATGGACCCGATTTTGCTGAGTGTCCGAACCAAAGAACTTCCTCCGATGGACTGCTTTCCACGAACGAACAGCTCGGCTAATTTGGCGAACGGTAACCAGCTCCCTGAAGGGATTGACACAGTAAATCAGCAAGTTTAAACGAGTCATTTGTTGCGGATTTGGTCTGTGCTTCTCCTGCAATCCAATTCATTACCTCTCTCGAGCGAGCTTGCTTCAATCGTGAGCAGCAATGTGGATCTGAAACTTCAGAATCAGTTGCATCTTTAGCACAAATACACTCTCTCACCTGAAGACCCTTTGGTTGGCTCCCCAGCCTCAGGAAATGCGAAGCGACTTTTCTTCGCTGGTGCAAAATCTTCATCCTCAGAATCGAAACTGAATCAGGAGAAAAAAAAGAGAGAAAAAACATCATTTGATTGACATCCCCGGAGTCTTTTCCACGAGGACAAGTTCAGAAGTTCCTGTTCCACTGACATTTCTCCTTTCCCCAACTCCAACTGAAGTTTTGAAGACAAACGAGGGGCGTGTGTTTGGGGGGAAGGGTTGATTTTTTCAACTACAGCTGCGTGTTGACCACTTGAGAATGTGGCAAACCAAACTGGCACTGTGCATGTTCCACGATGTGCACCCATTGGATACGTAGATCAACCGGAGCATTGTGTTGAATTGCAAACAAAGAATTGGCTCCGCTGCGTTGTCTGCGAGTGGACAAGAGCCACAGTGGTTTGATAGACGTCTACATCCTCGTATTGAACACGTTTACAGTCTTACAAATTTTCTGCTAAAATAGAGCAAGATCAGAATCTACTTGTCAATGACATGACACCATTTTTCTTTTCTTCTGATAGAATCTGGAGAAATCTGTCTTTGATAGGGAGAGTTCGCAGCCATCACTTGCAACCAACAGGTCCAGATAGATCTATGGATGTTTCAGAAATAAAATGATCTAGACAGATCTACACCTGAGAGAATTCACTCAAAACATCAATCAACAAAACCTACAAAAAGGCCTGTGAAGAGCAGGACTGTGTGAAACTGCACTGTGCCTCTTTGTCGCGTAAAATGATGGATGCAGTTTCCCTTTCGCAAGAGCGATAATAGAGAGTCACAAAAACGATAAGTTTTGCTCCAATTGTCCTGTGGTGGGAGACCAGAAAAGAAAACAATGTACAACTCACCTGCTCCTACTCCTTTTGCTGGGTCGTCTTAAACCATCTTCGGTCTCTCGAGTGACCAGAGATTTGAGAGTTTGACTCAATTTCGACAACATCGAGTCTGTCATAGATGGCGGTAGCACGCACTCGACCCGCGCGTCGACTAACCGGAACAGTGTACCGACACAAGCTTTTCAGTGAAGGTAACAACTGCAGTGAAACATGCAACAAAGGTGAAACTTGAGAGTCAATACAAAATTGCCAAATACTCCAGACAAATATAATTTGGTTGTCCAAATTTGTGCACCCAGTGTAATTCCTTTTCAAAATATTGGACAAAATACCTGTTATTAGTCATGAGGATTTCAAAAAAATAGGAAAAAAGCTGCAATATAGCAAATTGAAAATTACAAAATAATTGATCATTCAAGTGTGACACAGTGAGTGAAGAAACTAAAATGTGGCAAATTCAATTTGATCGAAAATCCAACATTTGAACAGAAAGTGATTTACAAAGAAAATACAATTTACCAACACTTTACGGATCGCAACAGAAGATAACCACCAAAGACAGATATTAAAACAGATAAAGGGGTGGGGGTCTGGCAGTAATGCCCCCAGCCCCCCCCCCCCTACAAACAGGACAGCTCCCAGTGTGGGACTCGTGCTGTCTGCAGGAGGGAACCAGCAGCAGTGCCTTCGCCAGACCCCTTCCGTGTGGACAGATCCCAAGGATGGACCAATGCTGGGTGGCGTGGGGGTCGATCAGTACCAAGTGCCCACGCCACCCCTCCCCCCCCCCCCAAAGACAGGCTGAGTCCCGGGCAGGATCTGTTCTGTTCATGAGGGGGTCTGGCAATTGGGCCCATGCTGGACTGCCCAGGGCAGCAGACAAGTCAGGTTCAAGGGTGGCAGCTGTTCTCATCACGAAGAACCACGGGCTTGTTATTCTTCGGTGAGGCACGTCGTCAAGGGCAACCTTTGTTCTCAACAGGAGATTCAGAACAAGTAATCTACACTTGTCACTTGAATGGTTTGACAGTTTTGCACTTTTGGTTGCCTTGACTTGTGTCTTACAACAGACAATCAAGTGATGTACAGAGATTTTTCAAATCCTCACCTTTGGCTCGGATTGAATGATCTCCTTGCCTCCCTTGATTACCTATACCATCTCCTGTTCATGGCTGGTATCGTGACACTGGTCGCGACTCAGATCCAACTCCAGCTCAACTCGAACACTGCAGGACTCAGCAAACAGAACCCACGGGTCTTTGAGTTGACAGAGGCCGAAGAAGTGCACATTTGGGTCTCATTTTTGAAAATAATCAAAGCTGCCCAGAATTTGTAATTCTTCACTTGAATATCCTTGCGTTGTTCTGGTCAACTGTTAACATTTCTGGGCAATTTCGATGAAAAAGGGAGTCTCAAAATTGGCAAGATATTGTAAAAGTTTCCACTAATTTGCAGAATATTTCCTTTGTTTTCAATTTCTGTAACTGAAAATTTCTGGCTTATTTTGATGGGCAACTTTTGAAGCGAAGGAATTGTCATGAGTTTCCCAGAGCTTTGGGAAACTGACGGTACGTGAACCACGGTTCCTTTGGCAGACGCGTCTCAAAGTCAAAACCGCAATGCTGGACCCGAATTGTTTGTTGTTGTTTTGTTGTGTTTCTTTTTTGCAGGAAAATATTCAAAAACACTTTTCAAAAAGGGTGGTCCCTTGGAGAAGCCGGCTGCCTCCTGCGGTCCTTGCAGGTTAGTTTTAGCAGCAAAAATCTCAAGCATAAGTGTGGAGGTCTGAAGACATTATTGTGCCAAAAAAATTGTTGTGAGTCGAAGGTTGTGCACGTGTGAGGCCAAACATATTTCGTACCCGTAAGTTGTCAATCATCTTGTTTTGGAAAGAACGGCCGCGCCAAGGACTCTCCACGAATGATACGTTGCATTGCATTGCAACGTGCATGAGCGAAGAGTCAAACTTGACTTACAGCGCCTCAGATCTATGCAACAGCGAGTTGCAAACGAAGCTTATAAAAGAGCCCAGAAAATTTTAAGAGCCCAGAGCTGTCATGAACAAGGAATTACGAGCCTATGCCCTCTTCCATTGGACTCAGGAGCAAATGACCTGAAGTCTGTGCCTGCAGTCTCGCTGCTTACTTGCCGAGGTGCAAATTTGGATTTGGATCCCACAAAGTTCACATGCATGAAGGAGCTGCACTGAATGCGTCAGAAGCTGTCGCTGTGCCTTCCATGGGGAAGGATGGGTATTTCGTGGGCTTTCCAGACAGTGTGGCTACCATTTCGGTTGGTTGACCCTGAGAGGCCAGAACTCAGTTCTCAAAATGACCCAAATTCTCACATGAGGCCGAATCCAGGCGCTGTATGTCACACATGCAAATTCTGGTTTCAAATATGTGTCTGGCGATGGAGAATTCGGGATGTGAGCGGACAAGGAGTGTGGCTCTGGTACAGATGGTCTTCAGGTGTCGGGAGCGAAATAACCCGTCCTGATCGTGGTTTGACCCTCCAGGGAGGCGTTGAAAACAAGACAGGCAAAACTTCCAAAAAGGGTGCAAAGGAGGCCACAAGTTAAATTCGTCGAGACAAAGGAGCCCCGGACCCTGGGCTTCTGGATCAGCCAGAAGTGTGAGTGTGTGTGTGTGTGGGGGGGAGGGAATCCTCTCAATCCAGAACAGTTCAATTTATTTTCTTCACTTGCAAGTGCACATCCTGCAGAGTCTGTTGAGGAGAATGTTACAAACTACGAAGTAGTTGCCACAGAAAACGAAAGAGATCGTGCATGACGGTGTTCCGGTTTGTCGGGATCGCAAGGCTCGTGATTCGTCTGTCTCGTGTTGGAAAAAAATAACAACAACAAGAAGAAAACTTTCCTTTGATAATTTTTGTCAGGCAACCATGTTTCCATATTTGTAACCCTGTCCCTGCACAGAACGTCTCTTCTTCCAAGAACACTGTTTTTGGATCTGGTCCCACTCGTGTCCGTGCGGACAGACGAATCGGTATTGTTTGCAGCACTGACACCTGAAATTTGAAAATGCACGTGGAAATTTGCAGACATTCGTGCAAATGAATGCGTCAAATGTCTTTCTTACTTCCTGCCAAAATGCCAGAAATCGAAGGGAAGAAAGAGAATGACAGTGTCCTTAAATTTGTGTTGTGGAGTCGCAAATTTTATGACAACGGTTCTGAGAAACACCGCTCTGGCAATGTCCGCTGACCGAAGAGACTGCTGAGAATAAGCAATATGAAACATTCACAACAAAAGGACGCTGTTTTACAGTTGATATCGTAAAAAGCAGCAGAGTGAGACCCTGGATAACTTCCGGATTAGCAAAAAGAGGACTCATTTCCAGACATCAAAGTAATGAAACACCCAGAGGAAAAAAAAACAACAGGTAAGTTTTCTTGATTTCAGACTCACTTTCTTCCTCGGATGAGGTCGAAGCCGCAGTGGATGTACGAGTTGTAGCTGTGTGGGTCAGGGTACATCCCTGTCGAGTCCCTGCAGAACCCGTCGCACACACCTGCAACGCAGAAAGGCATTGAGTTCTGGTGACTGCAGGGGTGGATGTGAATCCACGGGCTGTGTCAGAATCCCGAGAGCCCCGAAAAAAAATTGTTTGTCTCCAAAGAGCCAACCACTGTATTTTTCACCAAAAAATGCGTGCACACTTTTCAGTTCAGCGAGTGAGGATCCCAGCCGTCTCCCACCTGATTCTATCCCAGATCTGCTCCAGAGTTCCTCTCCGCCGACCGCTCAGCTTTGAGCCTTTCTCGCTCAGAACCAGAACGAGGATTTCATTTCCTCAACTTTTCAGACTTTAGGTCAATTTTTCTTTTCTTTGGGCAATACAGAAGGCCAAAATCGCTAAAAGGAGACAAGTGTTGGCAAAAAGGAAGAAAAAAGCACTGATTTTTTCACTGAGACTTCAGAATTCTTGTGGCAACTTGAAAACTTATGATGAGGTTGTTGCTGGTGAAGGCCAGTGCGTGAGTGAGTTGTAACACAGACGCGTCCTTTGGAGCAAGCTTGACCACGTGTGTGCGCACCGGCAACAGCAAGAGGGGAGCGGTAGCACCGACGTAAAGTTGTGTGGGGCCAAGCCCCCTGACAGAATTTCAGGGGAGGTTCTACCAGCACCTGCCTTGAAAATCTGGACAGTTCCGCCCGTCCCCAGCTTGTGTTCAAAGCTCTGCTTCCTTCTGTTGTGGAACCATTTTTACGCTCTCCTCTGATGAAGGTCCATCAATATCCGATGTTCTGTGCTCCAAAGAGGTGAGTTTGTTTGGCACAGTGCGTGCCACAAATTGTGCTTTCCCCCTTTTGCACACTGGTTTTCAGCGGCCTCTCTTTAAAGCAAAAAGACACACTGTCACAAGGTCACACTTTGTTGTGCCCAGTCGGATCAGCTTATGGCCAGGCCCACCTTGCTCTGTTTGGTCGGGGTTGAGCCCTGAGACCATCAGCGGATTTGCACACGGGGAGACTCGGGCAGCGGCGCAGGACAGCTCATCCCCATCACTGCGACTGGGGAAGCGTAAAGGACGGATTGGTGTGTCCAAAATCCACCTCTGTTTGCTGTGGGCGGGGTCTTCTTGACACGCATTTCACTGAGCATGCAGCAGGGATTTCATGTTGAAGTGTAAATAGCGACAACAAACATGACTACGTGAAGCGTTTTCACGAGAACCCACCAACTTGTCATTGTGCTTTCCAATCCACAAAAGTCAGAATGGATATCGATGGCCCCACACACACACACATCAAGTGCAAATGCAGTGGATTGTGGAGGGTTTCTGGAATTTCAGAAAACACGACAAAAGCTCATCTTTCATTCCACTCACTGTATTTAGGCTGATGGGATTGAGCTTTGTGTTGACAGTGGCCCAGGATATCTCCCGAATTGCAGTTGGAGTGATCACAGAACCACCAAAGGGCAGCAGGCTTCCCCTGAATGGAAAAAGGATTAGATGGCCGAAGAAATGCGGGCAACTGAAAATAACACCAAAGCTCTTTTACTTTGTGGAGAAACAAATCTTGTGAGACGGGAGAGTCGCAGCACATGGACCGGAAAGCGAGGCTTACCTGATACGAGCAGGACTGTCCGTAGATTTTGACACCAGGGAAATGTTCTATTGACGCGCAACCGCGATAAATTTCTGAAAGTTGGTGCAGTCGTCAGTGTTTTGAGAAAAGGACATCGCCAAAATACAGATATATCAGCAGAAAGAAAAAGGAACAAGAAACTTACGCCCGTTGCTGTCTCTCCTGATGAAGCATCGTCCCCGACAGCCGCTGTGCGCGGTGCCCCCGTCCGGCCGGGGCAGACGACACGACTCGAAGCCGCCCCGCGCCGAGTGGAAGTTACACTGGTGGCAGCTGACTTCGTTTGGTTTGTACAAAAAATATCTTTCGTCAAACAAAAACACCACCCAGGTTGTTTCAAAAAAAGGACTCAAGATCCCTCTCCCAATCTGCCTGGTGGAAGAACGTGTGCGCGTCGAGGGTCTTTCAAAGCTGGCAGACGGAAACCAAACGTTCTTGTGCACCCCATTAGACTACTGAACGTGCACTCTGTCTGAGACAATGTCGAGTGAGATAACTGTGCGAGCACACACAACAAACTTTCCCGAATTGTCCGATGGTCCTTCAGGACAGAGCATGTTGGTGGTTGTGCGACATTGGAAGGTACATGAAATGTTCCACCCACCCATCCCCCTGCCCAAGCCCCCTCTCCCACCTGCCCAAGCCCCCCCCCCCAATCCCCATGCCTGAGTCCCTTTTGGAAATATAAACGTGCACTCGTATTGCACAGGTCGTGCAAGAAGCTGCCCTGGGATATCGCACCCACAGTAGCAACGATCACTGCTCCTTGTTGACGTTCTGGCCACTGGTTTGAACCTGGCTCCATGTGCATCAAGACTTACGTACTTTGTCGCTCCATGAATGCTTCCGGTGCATATTGATGCACGAAGAAGATAAATCCAAACACAACTCGTAACTGAATCGATGGATATGTTGGTGACATGGTCACTCGTGGAGCGAGATCAAGTCATTTCGCTTTGAATTGCAACACCCGCACAAACCTCTCTGTGGATTGTGAGTGGGCTTGACACGATGTGAATGTATGACCAACAAAGCAAGCTAGCATGCTGACAACATATTATTTACAAATTCGAGAGGAACAGAAATCAACAACGGATGGACGAGTCTCCTCAACGATGTGGTGACAGAAGGCGCTAAATTGACTCAGCGCAACAGATTTCTTCCTGCCGCCTCTCTCCCAGATGCACGCGTGCACTCTCACCCGACGAGCATTTACAACATTTACCACTGAATTCTTGTTTGTTTTGCTGATGAGACATTTCTCGCAAGGTCATGATGCTCCTTTTATGATTTTCGTTGCTACAGTCTGAAAAGCCGCAAGCCCCGAACCCACAGCACACTCGTACGTGTAAACTGGCGCGTTTGTTCTCGTAACGTTGATGGCGATAGTTGTCAGACAAAAAAGGCTTGTCTCAGGAAACAGAACTGTTGCTCTCATTTAATCACAATTGGAAAAACTATGACAGCTGAACTTTTGTTGATGAAACATCCAAAACACGAGACATGACTGCAGCAGCAGTTCGCCCCTTCGGACATTGTGCACGCACGCACGGGAGCAGCAAGAAGGTCGTTGAAAAGAGCCTCCGTTGTTACCGTCAGCATTATCGTTTCCTTCGTCTTGACAGCATTTGGCAGATGCTCATCTAATTGTAAGGCTGCGGCTGATGCATCGCTTTCTTGCGTGAGGCTGCAAAAAGACGAACGCTAAGTGAGATTAGGGATCAAGCGAAGCGGCTCAAGAATGGTTATGTGCATGTGTGTGTGCGGGCGAACGGGAAACCACCGCCCCAACATTGTTGTTTGTGGTCTGATCTTGTATTGGGATACATTGTTTCCTGACAAGTGTTGTTGAAATATTATTTTGAAATGTGGCCGTTGAAGATGGCAGTTTCTTGGTTGGGTTGTTTGATGCACTGTGTTCGTACGACAAAACGAGAAGGAAACGAGCGCAGCTGTTGGTTCCTGAAACACAGAAAATTCATGTGAAAAATACTTTCGCTTAAAATTTAATCGCAGGCTGTCATGTGTCTCATTTACCTGTCACGCAGCGCTGCCGCCTAATGAGGAGAAGATTTTTCCTGATCCACTAATGCACTTGGGAAGCATGACAAATCTGCTTCCACATGGCGGCGGACTTTTGATGCTTTGCTCAGCTATTTTGTAATTAGATAAGGAACTCATCACAAATGGTTGGATAAATCTTCACAGAAGCGTTTAGCTTCATCCAAACAGATGAGTTCTTACTTCCGAAATAGAAGTAGTATTGTGGTGGGAACTGTGAGCACATGCGAAAGGGCCACGCGTGAAAATCCGCCTTTTCCTTGGAGGTCAAAATCTCTGTTTTGGTATTGATCCTCTTTTTGTCTCAACTTTAGCTGCACCACTTCTCTGCTTCAAAAGCACCACCACCACCACCCGAAGCGTTGATACGTACACAACTGCACTCTTTTCTCCTTTTGAAACAGGCAATTCATCTTTATGTAGATGCCATTATTGGATTTGGTGTAGTGACAGCCGGGTCTGGGACTCGTCCGACAGAACCGCAATCGTTCGTCCCTGAGCATTGTGACGAGAAAAATGTAATCTGGAAGGCTGTACATCATTTTGATGGGATGACTCCGCGGATGATCTCTGCTCCCTGCTCAGCTTAAGTTATTGTTGCCATTTGGAGCGAGTGTTCTGCTCGTACACAGTGGGCTCGCCGGAGGTAAATGAGATAACACAAGCATGCATCCCCCAACTGATTGCACAAATCCACCAGATTTGAGGCTCTGCCAGCCTTGAGTACTCCGGAACACTGTCAGTGTCAGCCTGCGGTTGTCGGTTCACACCATTCACACTACTACAGTGGCTTGTAGTCAACTTTTGAAACAAGACAACTTTACCCGCTGGCCGAGCACGCCTTTGACCGTCTGGGATGTTTCAAGGTCAATGCATGGTTCACTCCAAGGACCAATCCCCTGTCCTCAACTGTTGTGGTGGTCAGAGGATTAACCGCCTAAGTGTGGCTGTTTATGGCACAAAAGCCCCTCCATGACTGATTAATCCGAAGTTTCTTCGTGGAAATTGTTGCAGATGAATGCCTCGCCTGTGGGCCTGACCATGAAACTCAGCGATAAGACCATGGTCGTCCTTACACGGTATTGAGCTCGCAGTGGATGTGCCTTTGCCTGGGAACAACTCAGATGCAATCAAGCCTTTCATTGCACGTCTCTTTGTTGCTTTCTTCCCCACGGGTCCGATTCTAAATTACTGAGGAGTCCGTGCTTGAGAATCTAATTTTTACATGCCGTCTACTCAATAATAACCTCTGTCCATCACCACTGATTCGCCGCAACTCCGTGAGTAATTCGCTTTATGTGGCCCTCACCCGACTGTGTCGGACCTCTGACCATCATTTAGAAGAATGTTTATTGTCAAGTCCATGTCTGTGTGACATAAATATCAAGGCCACGCCAAAGGGTGATCGTGAAGAAGACTTGTGATGTGTAGCTATTGGACCCTTGCTTCCACTTTGACGCTGGATGTTGAGAGCCGACGAATTTTGCGAAGTTTATACAGAAGTGCGGATCTGGTCAACCTACACGTGGATTTTCTGGTTCACAGGCACTGTTTAAATTTGACTTGATTATCCTTTTTGAAAGCTGTTGTGATTGAATTCAAACAAAAACCTTGGCCAGATATTGGCATGCTTCTTGAACTTGTCCAACAATGTTCTGAAACTGACTCAAAAGGAAGCAACAGATCATTTGAACAAAAAGGTGAGCGCTGAGGCCTTTTAAAGGCGAAGGTTCCCAAAGCGTGCTGGTCCTTTTGGCCCAGATTTGGAACACTCAGTGGAAAGGACTTTGCAATTAAGCAGGAGAGCTAATACAATATTGCACTGAAAGAACGGCTCTGTCAACATGGTCTTGTCTGCCGGGAGGAATCTAAAGTCACTTTCACTCAAAGTACTTCCTTTCAAGCCATTAGGCCTTGTCTAAATGCCTGCTTGATTTAGACATCAAGTCAGTTGATGGAATTTGCATAAAAGGAAGCTCCCTCGAGATTTCGAGTTCCACTATCCGCAGAATCGACTGCTGCCGCGGAGACAATGTCGCGCAAGGCTTTGTCAGCCAGACCATTCGCTGTGTGTTTGCGAAGAAATCTTCCGCACCCAAAGAAACTGAAAGGTATCAAATTGCTGTAAACGTGTTATTTTCCCATGCAACGGCTTGCAGCGAAGATTGGATTCAAAAAGAGGTTCTTGACTCCACACACTTCACATAATGAATTCTGATCTGAAGGGAAAACTCTCTGAAAGCATCTGCTCAAGGAAACAACACTCGCGTCCAGAAAAGATCTGAGTAGCCCCTTTACATTCGACCACGAAACAAGACGAACGCAGCAGAGTTGACGGAGACCGACACGATCACCATGCATTACCACGACGGACCTGCATGAAACGTGACTTCGTTAACGCCAACAGCCAGAACGTCCCACGGACCCATTTATTTGAAGATATGGTCTCGGCATATCTGATCTTGATCCAGTGTGGAATGCGCATGGAAATAAAGCGAAGCCAAACAGAAACTTGCAGGCTACATTCGGTTAACTGTCCTGAGAGAATCGTTCTGCTTTGGTTATGGAGCTGTGCTATGTTTCTTTGCCGGACTCTTCTCCAAAGAAGGCGTCCCCCCCCCAAAAAAAAAGTAACCGTGAGCAGCCCGAAAGAGTTCAAACGAGATACGCACACTGAGAGTCCGACTTGTCGGGTCTACGCATGATGTCTCCTTTGTCCAAGTTCGCCACAGTACCGTAATCCAACCTCCTTCCAGAAGTTCGTCAAGTTTGTCAATGTCATGATGACAACTCTTTCATTCCCGACATTGCCTGCATTTGGACGGGAAACAGGTGCATCTGTTGCGCATCTTTCGAGGGGTCAAGTTCTGCAGTGAAAACACGTTTTTCATGAAAGGACAACTATTTCTGTTGAAGTTTAAATGTCAAATACGAAGAAGCCTCAGGACGACGCGGACTGGGGCGCGCTTCTCAACAAAAGCTTTTCACGTTCTCTCCACCTGAGTCGCTCCCCTGGAAATGCATTCAGCAAGTTTTGCTTCTGCCTTGAATGGAGTTATTTTCAGCAATACGTAGAAGAAAGACAATAAGTGTGGAAGTACTGGAGGCATTCAACAACCCATGTACACCTCGCGCACGGGAAAGGTTTTGTTCTGCGTGGAGAAGCGAGCGAAGCTGTCTGTCTCTTGAGCAACGCGCAGCATCCCGCAATAGTTTCCGCATAAATTCTCAACACAGCCACGCAGCGCAATCAAACAGCGGCCGAAAGCTCTGCAAATACAGCTAATGTGACTACGGGGTAATTCACACTCGGTAAATACATTTATGGGATTTTGATCTGAGGGGCGATCCGTTTCTGTCGATACCGAGGAGATAATGATGAGCTGCGCCCCCAAATTTACAACTGGCCAGACGGATGCTCCAAGGACTCCGAGGCGCACAGGAAATTTCACTGTCACAACAGACTGAACTGGAACCACGCTGAATGCCTCAAGTGCGCAGTCTGCACCACTCCAGCGAAACACAAGCTGGGGCAAGCGTCGTTTGTTTTCTGCTGCAGAAGGGGCGTTCAGTGGCGAAGCAAGAACCGAACACGTGAAACAGATTGAAGATGATTGTGGGAATACATCAGAGCTGGAAGCAAATTAGAGGATTAGTGTCACTGGTTACATGCCAGTGTCTTCTGGGAGTCGTGCTCATGACTCCCAATGGTAAGTGTTGCGCGAATGGCTTCCAAAGGTTATTTTTCTTCCATTGCACCATTGGCTTCTGTGTTGTCGCCTTTCTTCGTGAAGTATAACACTTCGAAAAAGTCATCACGGCACACACACGTTATGTGCAGCTGTGCAGGACGAATCTGTTCACTTTTTTGTCTTCGTTCAACGTGCACATGTTTGAGTTTGACAGCAACATATGAGTGCAGCTTGTTCAAACAGTTGACTGCTAAAGCAGGAATTGATTCTTGAAAGGAAAGTATCACAGTACCAAAGGCAGCAGGGGCACAAAGGGACCAAATGACGCGTAAACAACTTCCATCCCGTTTGCAAGTAATCAGCCTCCAAATATCCATCCGCATGTCTCCTTGCGATGATGACTGCAGTCCTGTAAGTAATAAACCCCTGAGGCATGTTGTCTTAAGTCCTTTGAAAGCGACGGAACATTCTCACATGGTAATTTCCATAATGAATTGGATTACCAGGCCTTCCACAAAAATGTCTGTACCTTTTCTGATTTGATTCGCTGATGTGCTGTCGGTTGCGCGAATATGTATCCGCGGGGTCATGTTGAGCAGGACCTGAGGCTTTCAGGAATAACGGTAGAACAAAGGCAATTTTTAGGTGGTGGGTCGTTTTGGAGCCTTTGTGCATGAAGTGGAAGACTTCCTCTTGATGTGTGCTTGTGCCAGCACAGCAGGTATGAGGGCTGCGCGACAAGGCGTTTTCAAGAACCTGCTACCCGCCTGCGGTTCAGAAATCATCGCAGATGACCTCGGAACTTTGTCGTACCGTCAAAAACACAAACTGCAGGTGCTTTGTACAAAGGGCTGCTGTTGCCCGCACACGTCCCGGATACTCATCCTGCTGGGGAATAACAAGAGGCGACTTGCACGTTGAGGCGCACGTTCACTCAGCGTTCACTCAGCGTGGAGTGGCGGAGTTCCTGACGCTGCGCCTCGAGTCGATGGTCCTTGTCACTGCGCTGGTCGATGCAAAATACCTGCACTATCTACAGCACCTTACATCATCAGAACAACAGCGCACTTGGATTCCAATTTCCTTTCCCCATTGCACAGCGAATGGAAAATTGGAAATGTGATTTAAGTTCAACACGACTCGTCTATTGAGCAGCGAGGCGGTGCAGTGGTGTAACAGGTGCACCGTAATTGCACTGCAGTGCGAAACTGACATGCCAAGCATAATCCTCTGATACGTTTAACTCTATCCGGTCATGAATTATTTACTCGAAGTGAAACAAGGTGAATTCAACTTCGTGTTCAGTCACGACATAAGCCACACGTTGTATTTAATTAAGGTTTTCGTGCTGGTAACAGCAGTGGAAATGCAAACACATGTCCGCACGAACTTTCAGTTCACAACATGTCTGAAGACCCAAAGCCAGTTCAACACGCAGACCAATAGAAGCAGAAATAAATTCCCAAAACCTTCCGCACAAGCGCACGCACATGCATGCAAACCTGCATTCCCAAAAGGCGAAAGACATTGGCTTGACCTTGAATCACTCAACCAGTCATCAATCTTCCAGTTTGGCACCAATGTGCCAAAGAATCGCACCAGTCCAACGAGTTGTTTGGCGGAAGTGCCAAGTGTGGTGTGTCTTCAGTTTTGCAGGATTTCTGCGAGGATGAAACCTTCGAGGCGGACTGCGGGAGCGATAGCGTTATCATCGTCCAGGAAGCCAGATACGGCCGAATGAGACTCGGGTCCTGCCTGAATACCAATTACGGGTCAGTCTGCACGGAAGAGCAAAGTTTCAATGGGTTACATGTAAATATTTCTTTTTCAAAGACGAAGCTCACCTCTTGGGAACAACCTGAGGAGCGCAGCCTCCAGGGTACGGTCTGGGTCAGCTGGGGACCGCACTCAGGGCGTCTCTACTGCACTTAGATGATGTGACACGACACTGCCATGAATGTGCAATCTCCACCAATGAGTTTGTTGTCAGTTTTTCACCCATGATCGGTTCCCATCTTGGATGTGTTGCAGGTCTGTGGGCTGCTCGACGGACGTGGTCCAGGTGTTGGACAAGGACTGTTCAGGAAGGCACAGTTGTAAGGTCAACACGAGAGATTTAATGGTCTCCGGCATGAAGCCTTGTCCCAAAGATTTGCGCAACTACTTGGAAGCAAAATACATCTGCCTTCCAGGTTTGCCGACAACTTTTTCCCAACGTTTTTGTGTGGAGATTGTTTTGTGGCTTTTTCTCGTGAACACTGCAATGTTCGCCACCGCTGATGCCGTTTCGCAGTTTGAAAGCAAAATTAATTAGTTCAATGAACGTAATGTGAGCTGGACACTGACGTCGTGCGAAGCTTGTCGTCCATGTTTGACGCATTAATTATTGACTGTGGGGACAGGACGGAGATTCACAACTCTCATCCCAGCCTCTTCTCGCCATATTTCAGTGCATACGAAAGATGTTAATGGTGATTGCTGCAGAAGGTCAAAGGAGGCTCTTCTAACCGCCAAGTCAGGAAATATTGCCAGCATTATTACCCAAGAAAGCAGTAAGAGCGTCCTTGGCAATTTTGTCGCATCCTTAAAAGGAAACCTAATTATTGCACGAGTCTGGCCGCTCCCAAGACTGTGTTGACAGCTCGCTCGATCTGAATTTCTGTCGAAAACCCTTGAGCTTCGATGAATCAACTCAACACGAAAACGAAAATGCTCGCTCACAAATCCCTTTCATGCTGGAGTCTCAAAGCAATTTTCCCGAGTTAACCTCCTGTGATGAGTGTGAATTTGATTTTGTTGTCTCGTTGGTCGCAGCGTGTGGGTCCATAGACTGCCCGTGGGTGATCACCGCCGAGCCCGGCCAGAAGATCCATCTCCATCTCTACGACTTCGACACCTACTACTCCGAGTCCGGGTCCTATGTGGAGAAACTCGGCAACGAGTTCTCCCACACGTGTCACGTTTACGTGATCATCAAGGAGAAATCGAACACGATGACGTCGTGCGCCGAGGGAGTGAGGGAGAGATACGTCTACACAAGCACCACCAACAGGGTCGAGATTCGTGTGGTGACGAAAAAGAAGATAGAAAATGTGGTTCAGGCTCAGTTCATGCTCAAATACACAGGTTGGTTGAAAGAAGTCTTTTCTGCAGAGCAAAAGTCAACATGTGCCTCAAAGTCATTCGGAAGAGGCAACAGTGCAAAATATTTCCTTGCGTGGACGTTTTCGTCAGTATGTTAATTTCCGACTGAGAAATTCAGGAAAGTCCAAAACTGTTTGAGTGACACACAGAAGAAACACCTGCAGCCACTGGAAAGCAGCATATTCCGTGTGTGTTCCTGTCGCAAGAGAGACTTGCTAACCAGGGCAGTTGCGTGATGCACAGAAATGAGGCGCCCTGGGAATTTGTGCAGATTTCAGGCTCAAGCAAAGTTTGTTTTTATTTCCAGTGTCTGGTTGCCCTGATCCTCCAACCCCCGAGGGCGGCTGGATGGAGAGGAAGGAAGACTATGTATTGGTTGGATGTTCATCAGAAGACAACAAAGCGACCTGGAAGCTGACATGCAAGGACAAACGATGGATTGGTGAAACTCCAAATTGTTCATCTGGTAATTGGAATGCTTCTGTGTCTGCAGTTGTGTTCACGCATGCAAACACAGTGCCGTGTATGCATGACAAAACACGATGAAGCAAATCGAGTTTGAAGCCCCAACATCACTTCGCTGCTCATTTCATTGCAGATGGTTCAATGACAGTGGCTGGGTTCTTTGAAGGACTTTTGTCGCTCTCACCAGGTCTGACTCACAATTCTCCGCAGAAAGTCGTGACAAAGCGCGTTCGTGTGATGTTGAAAAAACTGTGATCAATTTCCCTTTTGTGTTGCAGATATGTCCATAGTTGTCATCTGCTTCATCGCCTTGGCGATATCTCTGATTATCCTTCTCATAGGAATTCTCTGTATTCGGAGGTAAGTCTCAACGCCCGGCACAGCTTGACAGCAGAAAATCTACGAAGCCAATTCCAGTCGAGCTCTCCGCAGTCGCCTGAAAAAACGACGGGGTGTTTTATTCCCGCGGCTGATAAATGCAGCGCGGCGACTGCGCTTTGTGCGCAGGTTGAACAGATTAGCTGCAATCATCTACATCAATCACTCGCCTTCTTTTACAGAAAATGGCAGAGCGGCAGTCGCTCCGTGAAACACCATCATTACGACTTACCGGCCAATATTGAGGGCCACGTTATATCGAATCAAAACAGGGACCAGCACTTCATCGCCAGACTCGAGCACAAGAGCCCATTGCCTGGCACTGTGGTGGCTGCTGAATACTCGCGTGATCCGTACGGCTTACAAAAGAACCTCTCATCCGCGAACCCCGTGAGAGCGCATAGCTCCGGTGCAAATCAACACGACATAGTTCCTCTGCCGGACGCCATTGGAGAAAGCAGCACTTATGACGACAGACATCATTTCGTGGAGCATATTTATGAAAGCCCGACCTTTGCCAGGAAGGATTATTCGAGGGAGTCTTCCTCTGAGACGAGCGCCAAGTACTTTGAATTGGAGCACGACACGGACCCATTGTCTTTCCTGCAGCGGGACAGAACTGCAGTGTGCCACTACCCCAGGATCAACAAGCCGACCCTTCCCAGCAGAATTGTGCCCCCGCAGCTGCCTGAGCCCAACGCGACCACCAGCTCCCACCTTTCCTGTTAAATCACAGTGAAAATGAGGGGTCGCATCCACAGAATGGGGCCGCCCCTCCGATCCCCGGAAATTTTTCATCTGCTTGCCCCGAATATGCTTTGGTTGAGTCCCCCGACCAAATCCTAGATCTGCCTCTGAGAAATGGAGGAGTTACTGGTGCACGAAGTCAACATTGGGTGGACATTCGTGCACATCATTCCAGTGTTTGAGCGCTGACTTACTCAGTTACTCAAGCGTCGTGCTGAGCGGTCCTTGTGGACTCAGGCTTCAGGCGGAAACAAAGCCGTTGATGTGGACTTTCGGTGGAGCATGTTCACCGCGCGTGTAATCTGCAGATTTGCTTTGGGTCAGACATGCAGCGGAATATCAACTGCGATGTGTTCCACGTATCGCGTCGACCTCACTCCGCAGTGCGTGTGTGAAGCTACCGCTGTTCATTGATTCACACTTTTAAGCATCCACGACTGTCTGGTTGAAGCACAGCAGTTGTCAGATTCATGGGTCTCCATGCTGACTGTTGTTCCCCGGAACCTCCCAATTGTCTGATTGTATGGATTTGTCGTGGGCATCCGGACAAGTCAAAATCAAAACCGTGCGCCCTTTTTTTCTGAGAGTCCACGTTAATCGCCACCGTTGTTCTTGGAACGAGAATCGTTGCGAAGTGCGTCTGGAGAATGACAGAAAATGACATAAAAATAGCAGTGCGCTTGAGACTCGTCCACATTTCAATCTAATTAACCTGATGTGGTGCGCTCTTGATGCAGCAATTTTTCATTCCGTTCACAGAGCGTGGAATCCTGATAACTGAGTTATTCCTCTCGATAGGGCGGCGCAATTACTTTCTCGTCAAGGCAATCATAATCAGATCATATCAACTTACATGAATTACATTAAATTTGATTCATGAGGGAATAAATATACCAAGTCCCCCCGAGATGAATGACAACTCAACAACAAGAAACCCAACGCCGAAATGACACTTTTGATTGAATTTCACAGGTCTGCTTTTGTTCGGGCGCTCGTTTTCAAAGGTGAAACGAACATCAAAAATAACTGCCAGGTCCATGTTCATCGACTAAGCAATCACTGGAAATGTTTTGAATGCAACAGGAGCAGGGATGCGATCCAGGGATGCGATCCTTCTCCTCGGACGCAACTGCAACTGCAACTGCTGACCAGGGTCTCAGCCGCCCAGCGAGACCCCGCTCCAACTTCGAAACATTGAACCTGCATACGAGAATTCAAGCTGGATACAAACAAAGAGTAGTGAATTATTTTCTGGTCAAAGCTCCTGGGGTCTCTTGGATCTTCCTGAGATTTGAATAGAGATGCTCAGACGCTGCCATGATATTTTGGTTCAAGACGATCGTCAGTTCAGTCTCTTGCCAATGCACTTTGTTGTTTGCCTTCCGAGTCCAGATCAAAGACCACACTTTATGCTCGTCAATGGAGTATCACGAAACAGGACGAAGGCGGTCTTTGTAATTTGCGCGAGACTGTTTTTATCCTGCGCTCGCATCACCCTTTTGCGTGTCCACGTGTGAGGCAATATTCAGCCAGGATTAGAGAACACGTTTGAGGTGTGCTCTCAGATTGTTTATTCTGCAGGCTTTGTCTGCAGAATGATCGCGTCAGAGAAACTCAAACATCACGCGATCAATAGACGAGACAGATATCCAGAGGAAACTGGTTGTGAGAACCAGAATTTCTTGAAATGTTTCTGTCGAAGTCGCTCCAAGCTCCTCAGGTCGACGCAATCACCTGCGAAACACATTGGTGGTAAGGTGTATTTGGTGCAAAGCAGAAATTCCACGAGTAATCGTCTCTTGGTACGCGTCAGACGTCAATCGAAGCGTAGGTTCATCTGGTTGTCAAATGATCGACTTTGTGTCATTTTCCCTTTGTTTTGACGTCTTTGACCCCACTCGAAATCGTTTCTCGTGCCTTCATCAAAGACTGCAACTCATCAATTGAGGGAAAATGGGGTTGCCTTTGCTTCCGAATGAGAGCTCTTTTCTTACTTCAGAAGACATGAGGTTCTTGGGGGTTTCTTTTTGCACCAGGAAATTACTACAGTGGGGAGGCGAGCACGGTATCGAGGGCTTGGAAGCGATAAACATGCCCAGAACGGTAAGCCAGCACTTCCTGTTGTAAGAGACCCAAAGCCGCTCTGCGCACCGATGAGGAATTGCTTCTGGCGACTCGAAGGAAGTCATTGCACACGTTTTGTTGCATCAAGCGTCAGTCCGAAATGTACTGTCTGTCGTCCGTCCATTCACAAACTTGTGTTGCATGGAGGGTCAACCTGACGTCCACTGAACTCTTCTTGCCCTGCAGTTTCGACCTGCTTTGTCAAGAAAAAACATGTTTGTGTCAACCAAGTCCCTGCAGAGTTAATTAAGCAAAGAAGTGGTGGATAAATGTGCAATTTGTTAACCTTGGCACTCCCGAGGGACTTGAGAGTATTTCAATATTGCCTTTCTCTTTAATCACCGGCGCTGGATTAATGTGCACCTATATGCAGGTTATCATCGCATTGTCTGCAGAAAACATTTGTCTGCTTTTTATGGGAGGCTGTGGAGCTTCAGCGCTTGGGGAGTCTCAGCGCTATTTACCATTCCAGCTCTCCTGATAGCTTTTCTGAACTTTAATCTTTTCATTTTGCGGTTCCATTGAAAACAAATTCTTTTATCACCAACCTAACATCCAAGGCTGTATTTCATTTCAGTTTTCTCTTGTCAGTAATGGTTTGCTGAGATTGCTTTGGATGTTCAGAATTTATGAGCTGTGTAATGCGATGGTTGCCTCTTGTTCCTTCCGCCGAAGGGAAGATTAGTGTGTCTGTTCATCAACAAAACTCGTGCTGTCCCTTTTTATGTGAGGATTGCTTCTCAAGCAACTGATTCTCATTCCAACTTGGGCGTGCGGACATTCTAACTACAAAAACAAATCACAACAGACACGCCTGCAGCACAGGTTTTGCAAGCCATTCTTTGGCAAAAAGTCTGCTCGAGCCCGAGAGGATGTTCACCAACTCCATATCCACCTGAAATTCCGGTAGATTTCCTTCAGGACTGAACACAGGCAGCGCGCACACTGTCATGCAACAACAATATTCTTCAAAGGAAATTTCCCCTGAAAGAGTCTTGTTCTTTGTGCATCCCGTTTTGCTTGACATGCAGGAAAGCTATTTTACGGTGTCGTTCAGTTGGAAGGAAGTTTAATCGTCAGATCCGTTTCACAAAAGCAGCCTTTGTTCCGGTAATGGAGGCGCGGAAGTGCAAACGTGATTTTGAAAGAAAAGATTGACGTCACGTTGTTGAAACTGAACACAAACAAATCTCCAGAAATTAGCCTTTGTCTGTGCAATTTCATTTCCTCTCGATCACACGGGAAGAAACACTGCACAACAGCGGCACTAGAATGCAGTTTTATTTGTCATTTCTGTGGGTGCAGATAAAGGAATTGAGGACAAACGACAAAGCGACTCCAACAACGAGTTGACGATTTCTGATTTCAACAATTGTGTACAACAAAGTTCTGTCGTGGCAGTGAGTTGTGGAACATTTCAGCTTCAGGGAAGCCAGAACAGTCGGTTCCAGACATGAACTTTGACACATTCTGTTTGGTGCAAAGTAGAAGCTCGACAGTTGAACAGTTTCAATGACGTTCTTCTTGTTTGTTTTCTTTCGTCGAGTCTTCTCGGTGTCATGATTTCCGCATCAACACACGACACAACAAAGTGGTTGAAGATTCAACTCTGTTTCTGTCTCTCGACACTTTCACTCTTTTGATTGGTCCAGGCTATCGGTGCATTGTGCCCTCTCTTCATCCTGTGACGAAGAGAGTCTCTGCAGAGGTTGCGACAACGAGTCTCGCAGCCCAATCATCTCGGGAAGACTGGACTTCGCCGCCAGACGACCAAGCTGCATGTTCGCCACCTCCTCAACACAGCGAGGGGCACCTTAGGCATCGCAAACAGCAGTCGTTCGTGAAAGAGTGAGTCGGTGAGTCGGTCTTGGTCAGGTTGGTTCTGCGTCCTGAGCCTTCATGCTCTGGTCGAAGTCGACGTTCTGAACGTCGTCCACGAGAACTCTGTTCACGACGTGGTGTGCCAGTTGGTAAACACTCGTATGTCACCACTGCGACTGCAGACACATGCGCAGGAAGAAAACCCGAAATGATCGATTGTTTGTCAGATGGCGGGCAAAGATGTGCACTTGAATACGAGCGTAGATCTACCAGAGATCAAAACGGAAGTCTGAGACAGCACAGGAAAACCACACCAGGGAGAGGACGATTTCGAAAAAAAAAATGCACGACATTGAGGATTTGTTTGGAAACCAAGAGGAAGACCTTGTGACTTTGGTCGATGCTGTTCACGACATTGTGGACGAAAGTGGCTCCCACCTCCCAGTCTCTAAAGTGGGCACACAACCTGCGAAAGAACGCCTTCGCGCACATGGGAACCACACAGGCAACCACTCATCCACAGAAGTGGTACACTGTGTGAATGAAATTTGTGTGAATTTTGAGAAAAGTTCCGTGGATTCATGACACTCCTTTTTTATGAGAACACAGCGTCCACGTCAGGTTCGGTGCCAAAACGGCCACAACCGCAGTCCGTGTGTTGAAAACGTATCACTCACCTGTACCCACGCTCCGTGTCCAGCCTTGGCAGGAGTTCGTTGAGAACAAAGAGGTTCTCGTGACTGCCGAATGACACGAAAGCACCGGACAGGTAACTGTCGACATCCTCTGAGCTCTCAGAAACGAATTTCCACCCGTATCGAGCGAACAGTCGTTCTTGGATGTCAGTGCGTCTTCTGTGGAGGAATGCAACTGTTATCCCGGCAATCACGACGACCAGGCACGCTTCCTCGGCAATGCTGACGTCAAACCAACCAGAGGCGCCAGACTGCTGCTGGAACAATTCCACGGGTTTCCATTCTCTGGCTTCAACCAGTTCCTCCGCTGTTGATTTGTTCATAGGATACGGGCTGTTGTTGCTGAGGTTCAAGAAAAAACCAGCAAGTGCAACGAAACACTCATGTTCAATCATTGAGACTAGGTTCAGGCTCAGATTGAGTCGAAACAATTTTGGCGCATTGGAAAAGACCTTGCTCTTCAATACACTCAGTCTGAAAGTTGAGATTTGGAAATCAACACCAGGAAGCATGCACGCTTTGCATGAGAAACACAGACAACATTTCAAGTGTCAGAATTTCCTTGTTTGCGCAACCGAAACATTGGAATGCGATCGCGCCAAACCTGTTGCTTTGAAGATCAATTTCTTTCATTCGTTGTGGGTCAAGGAAAAAGGTTTCCTGAATTTCCCGAATTTGGTTGTTTCCAGCACCAGTGTAATCAACAGGCAGGTCCGCAAAGATGGACAGGCCAAGAGAAGTCTCGTAGTTGTCCTGCAAAGGTGAACCTGAAACTGCCCTCTCACTTGTGCTGTTCAACTTCAAACGACACGCTGGAGAGAAGTCAAACAATTCTCTTCAAGACAAATCTTTCTTTGCCCTCACCTAAAAAAAAGCAGTCAACGAAAACAAAAGCAGATGCTCTCTACCTCAAGAGTGTCTGAACAACGACACATACGAGCATACTTTGAACATGTATTTGTGTATTTTGTCTGACAACATCCAGGTTTTATTCTCTAAATAAAACCGTGCGATGGGTGATCAATGCCAAGCACTGATGAGCAATCCGGCATTGCTTGTCATTTGTGTCACCAGCCAACTGCATTTTTGTGAAATTTCCTTTGCTTTCTCGTTCAGAGTTCAAGAGAACAACGAACTGAAACACACGCGTTCGACTCTAAAAGACTCTTCGCGTTTGTGGATTCGGCAAAAACCAGAATTTTTTGACTTCACTCAGCCCACTGCAGGCAAAAAGTTGAAAATAAACGCTTCCCCGAAGGAAAAGGCTTCTGCTGAGGCAGCGTTGGACTCATGTTTTCTGTAACACAATGGACACCCTATCGCACACTTTTTTTTTACCAAACTGCTTCACTTTCTTGTGCAGACGTTCAGCTGCCTATGTGTGGGCAATGTGACTGTTGTGCGAAGACAGGGCGTCCGAGGAAGGGTTGTAGCCCAGTCTCTTTCGGTCGAAACCACAATGCGCGGGAGGTTCGTTTTACTAAATTTCTGCGATTGTTGAATGACATGTACGTATTGCAGTGTTATATATATTTACCATGACCACCCCCTAAGTACTGCCATGGCCTTCCATAGCCACAGCAACAGCCACAGCCAATCATATCATTCCCTAGATGGAGCCACTATC
>JAAUXT010039385.1_pt1 | contig 30328 bp, 36 predicted proteins | sample 7278171 | NCBI WGS metagenome assembly JAAUXT01 (sample SAMN14350112, study PRJNA611818) | marine sediment metagenome | isolation source: surface marine sediment (1.8m) | place: French Polynesia: Moorea | collected 2018-08
ACAATCAATTATGGTCATGCAACCACCAAATGACACTTTGATCAAAGCACCGACTGCCTCAGAATACAGTAATGGATGCATCTACACACAGTTGTGTGGCTTGCAATTGTTGGGTTAACTTGTTATTTTCCAAATCATAACCAATAAAAGTGAGAGAGATCAAAATTTTATTCTGTATATTTTTGAAACAAAGCCTTTGCAAAACAAGTGACATTTGAAAAATTATATATAAATTTTGTGCTACAAGTAAAAACATTAATTTGTAGATTACTTTAAAAAAAATTTAATTTGTACCAAAAGTTTTTTTTTTGGTAAAAAATTACTTCATTTTACTTTATTTGTTTAGAAAAGGTACAAAAAGCCTGTAAAAAAGACAAAAAACACCTGGAAAAAACTTTGAAAAACCTGGAAAAATCATGGAAAAATCATGGAGTTTTGTTGATCATCCGCAGTGGGAACCCTGCCAGGGAAATTCTTCTTTTGGTCGCACCTTCCAATTGATGTCATTCACACGCTGGAGGAATGAAAAGTCTGAGACACTTCTTTCTGAAGCCATTTTGTCACGCAGGACCAGTCCCTCTCAAGGATTTATTCTTTCTTTTTCTTGCTCTCAACCAGCACAGCTTTTTTTCCCTCTGATCCAAGTGTCAATTTGTGGTTTCACGAAACTGTTTCAGAACTGCTGATAAACAGCCCGTGCGACCCGAACCCGTGTTTCTCCGGAGGGGACTGCACCGTTGTGCTCGAAAATCAAGGCAGCGGCAGAACTTTCAATTGCGCCTGCCGAAGTGGCTTCACTGGAACAAGATGCGGTAAAATTTCCCACGATTTTGCGTGTGTCCGGAAGCGCCTGATTGAAGTTGTTTGGGAAGAGGGACAAGAAACCTGCGGTGGATTTTCTTTCAGAATCAATTCTGGCCACTCCTTGCGACCCCAACCCGTGTCAGTCTGGAGGGACGTGCCAGTCTATCAACGGGAACAGGGCTCATCAGTGCACGTGCGTCACAGGCATCACCGGACCCAACTGTGGTGAGTTTGAAGAGTTTTATTGCATGGCAATTTGGTCATGAGTGCGTTTTTTTCAATTGAAGGTTCGTAACCTTTGTGGCACAAAAGAAACACTGTTTCAGAGACCAACCCGTGCCTGCCGAACCCGTGTGTTAACGATGTGGCTTGCAGTCCAACAGCGAGTTTCGGCTTCCAGTGCGCCTGTCCCCAGGGCACAATCCCACCGACGTGCGGTAGGAAAACATGCAGTTCCACACAAACTCCCTGTCATACAATACAATACATCCAAAGCCACGGAAAAGTGTTGGAAAAATTTTGTTGCGTACATTGATTTTTGTTTTTGTGCAGTTGACCCATGTGCAGGCAGCCCATGCGTGAGAGGAACATGTATAAGCCGTGGCGCTGCCGGTTTCGAATGTGACTGCCCTGATGGCTTTGCTGGAACACTGTGTGGTCAGTTTTTATTTGTTCGCACCGGAGAAAAGACACGTATTGTTGTGCTCTTTTTGTGAATGTAATTAACGCAACTGGAATCTCAAATTCGGGTCACTGCGGCTCAGTGCTGTTCACTTGATCTTGACAGACACAGAGTGCCAGACGAACCTTCCGTGCGAGGACCTGTGTCCCGGCGGATGGACAAGAACGACGGACTCGAACAACTGTGAAACTTGCGATTGCGATGGTACAGTTCTTGCCGAGTGCAGTTGTTGAAATCACTTCCATCTCGTTGTCAAACAAAAATCTTATCATGTGTCTGTTTTGATAAAGGAGACACAGCCTGCGATCCACCTTGCGATGCCAACTCCCGATGCAACACTGTGACGGGACAATGTGAACCTGGTGGGTGACAAAGAATGCACCATGCGGACGCTGCAGTCCATTTGTTACAGAACCAGCAAAGGCATTGGAAATCCGATTGGATTTTCATTTCATTTGTATCCATCCTGTGTGTCATGCATTACACGTCTTAGTTTCAGACTGCGTGTCTACTTGTGGAAGTTTGCCCATCGGGCGGTATGCGTCATGCAGCGACGACTGCAAAGCCTTCACTCGCTGTCCCGGGTGAGAAATGGCTCGACTTTCTGGACATCAGCCTTTTGCAGCTTTCTTTGAGTTTGTTGTGTTTGTCCTTTCCAGAGCGAACTGAAAATGTCTTTGGGTTTCGTGCATGTGTTTGTGAACCCTTTTGCAGACAAGGAAGAACTCGAAATAAATTCTGCCGTCAGAGGCCCGGTCGGTTGCAGATCTACTACAAAAATCGAGGCTGCAACCCAATCGGCACCTGCGCTGGATGTCAGACAGGCTGCACTGGAGGTCTCAGAAAAACTAGATCTATTAATCAGATTAGCAGCTGTTCTGATCAGGGACTCTGGTCACTCACTGACCTCTGAAACAATCTGTTCGCCTCATTCACCATTGCAAAAGTTTTGTGGCCTCTCGCTCGATTAAAAGATCAGCCTGATGATAGTTGTTTGTGTGTTTCAGGGGAGAATCAGGCTATTCAAGACAGTACGAGTTCAGGTCAGTGCACATGCACCTGTTGTCAAGAAGACAAACGGAATTCAGACTCTCATTTTCTGTTGAACGTTTTGCTCTCCCAAAAGGTTCTTTGTCCAAAGCACCTCATGAAGGTTTCATTTTCAGCGCCGAGGTACGTGATCGTACAGTTCATGATTCTCATCGTGTGGAACGACCAGTTCGCCGTTGACGGCTCCCCGGAGCAGACACAGCTGTTGACCGGGTGTCAGTCCGTCTGCAACGCCTACCGGAGAAGACGGGGATGTCGCTTCGACGCTGCGTGAGTTCCACTGTCCCTTCTGCTGGCACAAAGATTTGTCCATGGCAAAGCACACAAACGCATTCCACCAGAGTAATACCATAAACATCTCGCGCATATGAAAAAAGAATCCGCTATGGCCTGACATTGCACAAGGTTTGGGGCAACTTTTGTTTGCACACACGTCATTTCTTTTTTTAACAGACGAGGCACCTCTCGGAAGCGACAGACGTCGGGGGGAGATCCCGTTGAGATGCAGATGCTCCTCGAGTACGACGTCAGCCTCACTCCGGAACAACTCCAGGAGGTGTGTTCAGAAACTCACACGGTTGTAACGTGTGGACTTGGAATTATCTGTGAGAGCAGCGAAGTTCTGCTCTGACACAAAAACGCTTTTGTTGCCATTCTGAAGAATTTGGACACACCGACTTCACTTGTTCGATTCTTCCAGGTCGTGACAACGACCAACACCGGGCTGCCCCCGACGGTGCAGGTCGGAAACGAAGCGGCTCCGCTCACCGACCAGGCCATGGTCATCCAGGACACCGCAGGAAACGTGCAAACAGGTGCCACTTGCAGCGAGCGCCAAAACGGTTGGATTCGCGTCTTTTGACGCGGGTCTGTGTGACCCTGTGGTGAAGAAGTAACTGCAGTGTGGTTTTCTCTGACGTTTGCAGTGCCGGTGAACAACAACTTTGACCGCTGCCTGTTGTTCGACGCCACCACATGTCAGAATGGCGGCCGCTGCGCCGTCGTCAGTGGCAACGCAGCTTGCGTGTAAGTTCCATGTTCGCTGTCCTGACCCTTTTTTGTCTGCTTTCCACATTGGAAGGCTGCCGTTTTCTTAACATGCGAAATCGTTTTCTGCTGGGGTTTGGAAGACAGAGACGGAAGTCCAGACATCGGAAGAAATAAAAATATTTTGCAGGAAATTCTGGATCACAAAAACCCGTACCCAAGTTGGCAAAGGGAGAAGCAATTCTGATGTTCCTGTTCCTCCCACAGGTGCGCAAACGGCTACTCGGGCACGTACTGCGACACGCGCGACAGCACGAGCGACAGCGACAACACGACGGTCGTGATCGTGACCGCCGTCGTCGTGGTGGCGGTGCTCGTGCTGCTCATCATCGGAGCCGTCATCATCATGTGCAGCAGGTCCCAGCGGAGCGGCAGGCTCTTCCGAGACAGGTCTGCTCGAGTTCCGCGCAATATTGTTTGGATTTTAACAGGGGTCATGGTCCAAAGAACAACGTTGAGCCGAGGGATGTGCGTTTCTGCAGGCCACTTGGGGCCTGGGTCGTCAGGCCCAGGTGTACCCGAGCATCCACCCAGTTGTAGCTCCTGGTTCCTGCCGCAGCCAAAGCTCAGAAAAGAGATTCAAGTATTGTAAACCATTCTGTTTTCACAGACAATTTGCTCGTTTTGTTTCAGATACGAAGATCCTGATGAAAGTTTCTACAGCAAAGAACGCTCTCGAGGCAGGTACATCGCGAGGATGAACTATGCGGACTACACAAAGGTGAAAATCCTTGCGATCACAGCAGATACTTTTTGGAATGTGTTCTTGTGTTGATTCTGAGTCCTGACGCTGATGTTTGTTTCAGAACGCGCAACACGTGGGTGGGGTTCAGCCCAGGCCGACAAGCTGTGAGTTCTTCTGAACAACCTGACGCTTCAGTGTTCTGAGAGCAGTCTTTTTTCTAATTTTATAAAGAAAATCCTCGTTTCTTTTGCAGTAACCTCACCACCCGCCTACCAAGTCTACCCGAATGGACTACACGTCCCAGGCTACACGTCCCAAGTGCGGTTTTGAGATCCACGACCAGAAGCGCAGTTTTTTTTGAAAATGCACGCACTGATGTAAATACAACACAGACATACCCAAAGTCGCCAAAAAGGGGTCTTTCACTCACTCGTGAGAAGGCCAAATGAATTCAAGACCACAGAACAACAATTCACGGGAAGCCAAACTTTGCCAAGATGTGCACACCACTGTCTCCACAAAAAGCCGAACCCTGACCGGTGTTCGCACAAACTCGGTGTCAATTAAAATTCTCGACTCATGCTTTCGCAGAACATTCTGTTGGAATAACGACACACAGCAGCAGCGGCTCTCGGTAAAGCCTCTGCTGATGTTCACTTTTCAATGGGGAAAATTGTGAGTTTTTCACAATTCGTGGAGATTGGGAACTTAGACGAGTTACTGTTCTGGGAGCATTTTTGTGCCTGTTTTGTTGAGGAAGAGTCAACTTGAGTTACTGTTCTGAGATAAATTTTCTTTCATGGCTTTTATCTGTGCAGCTTTAAAATGTTGTTTTTTGTTTTAAATGTGCAAAACGAAAACGTCAAAAATTTCGTTAAATATGTCTCAAATTTATCAAGAATTCCACAAGAAAAGTGCAATAAATTTTCCCCCAAAGTCGTGAAACGTCGCGTTGTAACCTCACCGTTCATTGACCAAGCCTTCACCAAAGACACAGGCACACTTTTCGCGACGTAGAACGATGCAGAAACACTCCAGTCCGCGGCATCCAGAGAGAGAGAGAGAGAGAGAGAGAGAGAGAGAGCTCCCAGAGGCCGTTGGGCCAAGGTGCGCTCACCTGAGCCTTGTTTCATCGACCCCAGAGCTGGTTGATCTTGACACTCTCTGATGGTCTCACTCGTACAATTGACTGAAATACCAATTACTCTCGTCGGATGTTGCGAACTAAAGATTCTCAAAAGGACTGACTCCCACCTTGCGATGGCAAAATCCGGAAGTCAAAGAGGACGACCTCAATGTGTGATCCTGACATTCGGGTAAACACTAGGTGCACCACAACGACATTTAGGTTCCTTCTGACCCTGGCATGACTGGCAAGAAATGACTATCTCAGCTCAAAATAAGAATTTCAATTGTAGTTCTGAGCATGTGTGTGTGTGTGTGTGTGTGTGTGTACGTGTGTGTTGGAAGCAATTCTGAGCTGTTTGCCAATGGTGGATCAGAACAGGCTAAAAGTTGCATAAATAGAACCCTTATGAGGTATTGTAGCTCAACCAGTCAGCATGCATGCACAAACTTCCTGAGTTTGAATGTGACCCCATGCCAGGGTTCAAGCAGTCTGTTCCAGGAGAAAACGAGGTGAGTCTCAGCTCTCAATAACTCAATTGAAGTTGATGTTCAGCTCAAGTTCAAAATGGTGTTCAAGTTGTTCTTGGTGTCAGGAAGACTGGGAAGGAACTTGGCCGTACGTCCCAATATTTTTCTTGAAGCCAAGCCCAGTTATTCAACACTCATGCACATGTACACACACGCACACACGCATTTTCGTGAAGGCAAATGTTTGTGAATGCTTTACTCCGGTGAGATAATTGACTGACGTCTTGTGTTCCCAAAGCAGTGAAATGCTGTTTCCATTGTATTGAAGCGAATTTGCCGGGGTTTCAAGGAAGACAAACATCGTTAAAATTATGGTTTCACCTCTGATCAACGACCCCTGACAATCACATCAGCAGACTTCTGCGCGCTCATGGAGCCAAACAAAAAAGCAGAGTTGTTCTTTGAAATTGAGCAAATACGGGTGGCGCCCCAACACCATTTGAACGTGCACGGTACGTGAAGGAGAATCATCAATCCACATTTCGCACCTGTCAAGGATTCAAGTGCTTCAAAGACAAATTAATGAACGAAAATTGTGGATTTTGAGCGACGCAAGGATGAAGAACCAAACAGCAATCTGGATCACAATCGGAGTTTTTGGGTTTGTTGCTGTTGTGTTGGGAACAGCGATTCTCGTCATCTGGAGGAGGAGAGGAGGACGACGTGCCACCATGTGAGTGTCGAAAGTCGAGAAATCTTGAAGTTTCTGTCGTCGAGGGTCGTGTTTCCCCTTGTAGTACACTCATGTATTTGCGTTTTCACAAACACATGTCGCGTTCCATGTAGATTTGTTTCGCAAACACACAAAGATCAGACGGACCCAGATTTGATCGCGACCAACCTGTACTATCCGCTGATTCGACCAAGAGACGAGCTGCTCAACTTCAAGCCTCAAAGTTTCGCTGGCGGGGTGAGTGGGTGGACCTCAAATTCATTTTCCCAGCGCAAGCGACAAAACAAGGCCCACACGAGCACTTGAACGCGCAGAAGTAGAAAACCTGTTTACAGTTGTCCATTTCAAGCCAATAGGGGACGACACGACACATTTCTCACCAATTTTTGCTTCTCTTCACTCTCAGAAACTCAGAATTTTGTCCAAACAGATCTTCACTCTTTCAGGCGGAAAATCTCGAATCACTCGAATCTGCATCCACCGTCTACTCAATAGCGACATCCGACGCGATCTCCAACGCTGCTTCTGAATCATCGAGTCAGGCACAGTGGACGTGGATTCCGAACAAACACGCGCAGCTCGAGTGTGGAGATGTGCAACTCTGAATTTTTAGGGCGGCATCTCTGTTGAAGAAACTGTTCTTCAACATGAAAAAGATGCTTCGGCGAAATGGTTCTGATGAAGACATCAACAACTTTTCCTTCTGGCTCAATCCGCACTTGTTTCAGTGTCTCGGCTCTGTGTCCTTCGAGTATCAAGCTGCAGATGGTGGTTCCTTGTGTTGTTCAAGAGTTTCAACCAATAAAATATTACAACCTGCTCAAATAGATTCAAACTATTGTTGCGTGCTTGTCCAGCAGGACCCAAAACTCATTTTTCGAACTTTTGAGAGTGAGACCTCCAGTGGCGTGGATATGACGACGTTTTTTTTTTGGGGCTCTGTGTTATTTTGGCCTGAAAAGGTACATTGGACAGGATCAGCATTGGGACAATTAACGGAGTGAGAGCCGCAGAATAATGAACAAAGCTTGTTTTATCCGTCCACTCTCAAGATTATCAGAGTTCCAATGTTCAGTCATATGACTCCACAAGGTCATGTCATGAGATCGGACTCTGATCACAACACTATCTACAAGTATACGAAAGTTTGTTTTGATGATTTTTTGCTCATTCTTCAACTGAGTTGACCACCAATGAGTCCAACAGGTAGAGAGCACAACAAACGATCCCGAAGCTTCAGCAGGACCCGTCAGGCAATCCACACAATTTAGGTGAGTACGTCCAGGAATCCGAGGTACGGAGTCGCTGTGACTCATTTATTTTATTTTCACTTGTTTCAGTAGGGTTTTTGACTTGTCAGCTGTTTGCAGTTCGTGTGCGGCTCATTTGGCCACAGGGAAACATATGTGCGGTTTGTGGAAAATTTTGACAAGCACCAAATAATCCAACAGACTTGGCAGCCGCACTTGTCCCGTTGCCTGGGAAAACGCACGAAAGGCCGAAAGGCTGTCTGGTTCCGTCGCGAAATTCGCAGGTGAACACACGGCTTTCACGTCGAGGTTTCCAACAGTTTTTTGCACGAATAAAGTGGATCTGCGAAATTGTCGACGCAACGCGACAAAGCCCAAAGAATTACGTTTTGGTCAGCAGCAAGAATGTCCAAAAAACGTGCTTCCTAAATCCCAAGAATTTCTCATTGTGTACACGCTGAAATGAACAGCTGACTTGGAGTTGCACTGCACGCTAACCAGAGGCACATTGAAGCTGTCGCTGAGAAGGACCCGTGCTCGGGACTCCGGAACCAATCAATACAGTGGGTGGAGTAATTTTGCGCTAAGCTTCTTTTTATGGGGAAGTCGATTCCTGTGGATCCACTGATTGAATCACTGTTTTCTGTTTTGGAGGTTTGTTTGGGGAGCCACACGATTCACAGTCAAAAATGGCAAAGTGAAGAGTTTGTACAATTGACAAACCAACTGTTGTTCCTCAAAGCCCCCCCCCCAGCAAAACAAACTGCTGATGGTTTCCTTATGAGAAACAGGCTTTTCCATTGGTAAACGTATTCCAAATTCGGTCAATAATCAGTTGGATTTTGCCAGCTGCAGCTTTTCTCTCTCGGATGGATGCTCGTGTTCAGCCCTGAACTGGTCGGCTTGGTTGTTGGGAGCTACTTCTTCCAAATTTAGCGCGGCAGTGACGGATGGCTCTGCTGCAGGATGAACCCAGCAGGAGCCTGCAGGCAGCAGCTGCAACTGCTTCCTATGTGATTTCGAACATGTAAACACTGCATGGTCACACGCAAAAAAAATAAAGGATGCCTTCCCTATCTGTGTAAACAAGAGGACTGTACTGCACTGTCTCAGCCGGTGGTGTGACGCGCTCGTTTGGCTCTTGATGTGGTGCCCAAGTAAGTGAGATCATCTTGTGTGTTGAAATGCGCATTTAACTAGTTGACATTCATTTTGGCCTTGAAGGTCAGAGACCTGAGTTCTAATTGGCCTTGGTGGATCTGACGGGATCATACAAAAAAGATCTCCAAGATCTTGTATCGCTCAAAGTCAAACTCAAAGGTTTCGTGTCAAGTGTGTGGAGAGGTTGTCACAAGTGCTGGACTGCAAACCTTCAATGTCATTTCCTGATGGACACATCAGAGCAATCTGAAAAATTCACTGAAGCCAAACTGTTGTTTTGCACGAATCAAAATTTGTGTGACCAGTAACATCGCCGTCCCTTTGAACTGCAATTTGCGTCTGTGCCTGTCAAGGTTCTCATTGTTGTTGACGAACACTATTTTCGAGGCATACCCTCGTGGATTCTCTGGAAGCCCCGTTGGAGCCAGTCTGTCTGCCTGCTGCTTGCTTCCTGATGACCCTCGTTTCTCTGCGTCTCCCTTCTTCATTACATGGCACAAGACAGGCGTTTCTTTCCCTCAGCCGCCGTGTCTCACTGTTTCAGCTCCCTGATCTGCAGAGCGGCAGCTGACGATGAGCTCTACGCTGAACGGCTCGCTCGACGACGTGCTCGGCGACTATGAGAAGCACGGGGCGCTGCACGACATGTTCGTGCGACAGGCGCTCAAGACGCCCGATCAGGTGCGTGCAATGGTGCATCTTTATTTGGTCCGATGTGTTGAACCACAGTGGGAAAGTTGGCGGAACCAGAATCTTTCGAAGTTCCAGGTCACTTTTTGGTTTGGAGACAAATCTTTTTTTTATTGATGGGGCCCAGTGTCCAAGGAACCTGGCTTTTCCCAAGTTGACTGACAACATGACAAGACAAACACGTGTGCTTCGCGGCACCTAATCCTAGAGAGAAAAACCAGGACAAAATGAAACGCAGGTCGCAGTGGTGAGCGCAGATGAGCGCAAGTTGACGTACCGGGAGCTGAACGACGTGACGGACACGGTCGCCGTCGCGCTGCGTCACCGCGGAGTGAAGCCGGGCAGGATCGTCGGCATCTACATGGAGCGATGCCTCGAGTACACCGTTGCCTACATCGCCATTCTGAAAGCAGGTCCGTTGCCTTGACTGCACGAGATTCCTTAAATAAGCCATTGGAAGCCTGGGCGACCCACATCCCACTTCACCAGGATGAAGTATCGCAAAAAGTTTGAAGTCTCAAAGGTTCTTCAGCGTAATTTGGTGCAATGAACGTTTCCTTGCTGTTCACTCTTTGACAATGATGTTCGCAAATGAATAGACTGCACTGGCGCGGATGACACAGTTGCCTTCACCTCCACCAGGTGGAGCGTACATGCCGATCGACGTGTCCTACCCGATTCCGCTGCTCGAGGACATCATGGCGGACGCGCAGCCCGTCGCGATCCTCACCGAACACGCCATGACACAGTACCTCCCGGCCGGTCAGTCCCTCTCTTCCAGTGTGTTTTCGCTTGACCTAATAGTGACCTGCCTGAGCTTGGACCAACCAAAATGAGAATCAGAGCCTCCGGCCTGACGATTCTCCTGAAGTGGGTCAACAATACGAGTATTCACTGCGCGCAGCACAACAAGCAAACAAACACGATGAGCAACCACCCTTCAAATTTTCTTGCAGATACCAAGAACGTGATTGTGTGCAGCAATGGCTGGATAGAAAAACTGGCTGAAGACAACAAACGTCGGGGTTCACTTTCTCAACAACCTCGAGTCCCTTTGGACACTCTTGCTTACACAGTTTACAGCTCCGGAACAACGGGAAAACCCAAAGGTACACACGGAACCACAGCAAGAATATCCAACTCACAGTCTTGTTTGACCAAATGGTCGTCCATTGATGAAGTCAAAACAATTATTCTGGTTGCAATTTCTCCCGATCACGAAGTGAACGCCAGGTTGAGCCGCATGCATGCGATGTGATGTTGCAGGCATCCAATGTCCCCACCGGGGCGCCGTCTTTTCGTACACGTGGAGGCACCACGCCTATCCGTACCCAGAGGACGAGCGAGAAGCCTCCAACGTGTTTTTCGTCTGGGAAATGTTGCGACCGCTACTGAAAGGTAAGAACAGAAACTTCCCAGGAAATCTCCCATCTGCAGTTTCAACGCGGATTTGTCCCAAACCTTTGTCTTGCACTCTCCATCACTCTCGAAAAGCTCGTGACACCACCGAACTCCGCGGAACTGGAAGAGGCAATCAATCAGTGTATCTCTTCTGGTAGATGAGTTTCAATCTGTGGCCGTGACGCATATCTGCTCGTACATTGTCATTGCTTGGAATGCTGCTGCGTGCATCCCGATCAACGTTCTCCTTCCGTGCCTTTTGCACTCACGCAGCTTTGATGCAAATTGAGTTCACACACATTGTTCAAGTTCCCTTCTGTTAAGAGAGGAATCCCAATGAAAATGACCCTCCATTGGGATGGAGAACCTCAAATCAATACTCTGGGCATTGTCAATGAAGTGCAATATTCATCACCACACAAGGTCAGGCAAAAAAGTGCAAAAAGGTGAAGTTGTTTTCTGAAGCTGCGGACAGAAACCACAGTTTTTCCTCATTTGACAAGGAGTTGGTTACGAACTAGGAAGCACACGAGGGGAATTCAGTGGGATTAAACCAACATTTGACAATGAATTGTAAGTTTCTGTTGCAATTGCTGCAAACGTGACAGCAATTTTTACCTCGTGCATCTGTGTCTGAATTGGTGGAGCATGTTTTCAGGTGTGACTCTCTACATCATACCGGACAGTGTCATCTACGACCCCGTGCTGCTCTGCAACTTTCTGCAGAAACACCGCATCACCAGGATCATGTTCACGCCGTCTCTCTTCGAGGCTGTGTTGGACGCGGAAGGCGTGAAAATACAGGAAGCACTCAAGACGATGAGGTACGACCATTTTTGTGCAGATAATTCCAGGGTTTTGCGTGACTTTTGATGGTGAGAGAAAGATTTTGTGTGGGAAGAACTTTGATTCTTTTGTCTTGTAAAGATTTACTTTTGGCTTTCAGAACACGCAGCCCTTACGTTGCTGCATCATTTTACCCTGTTTTTTCGCAGAACAATTCTGTTTTGCGGAGAAGTGGTGACGACGGGGCTGCTGGCGCGCTGCATGAAGACGCTGCCCTGGGTGAAGTTCGTGAACCTGTACAGCATCTCGGAGGCGCACGACATCGCCTACTGCGACCTCTCCCTGTGGGCTCAGGAGGACGAGGTCAGTCTCCAAGAGTAGACGAAGCACACTTTTGTTTTTTTCCTCTATTTTGGAGACAGTGTGAGAAGCTTTTGTAGAACAAGCTTGTTTTTTATGTGCGACAGAACAAGCTGAAGAACCAGAAGTTCTGTCCGGTCGGGAAGCTGTTGCCTGGAGTCAGCGTGCTGATTGTGGACGAGTCTCTGCAACCACAGCCTGTCGGCATTCCCGGAGAGGTCTGTTCGAAGTCTCAAGCACATTGCAACAAACTCTATCCCCTTGGGATTGTTCAATGGACTGATTGCATTGCCCTGTGCAATAATTCAGACCTGATATGCCTTGTAGATTTACATAGGGGGTCCCACGCTCGCCCAGGGATACCTCAACAGACCTGAGCTGAACGCAAAGCGTTTCATCGCCAGGCCAGAAGGAGTACCCAGCAAATACGGCGACAGGTGCAACACCGTCTTACTCTGCTTCCCTGGGAGCACGGCTCGAATCAAAATTAAATGGTTTCGTTTTTATCAAATACCTGTTGTGCAGTTTGCATCAGTCTTCCATGTCGTTCAGGTTGTACAAGTCTGGAGACTGGGGTTACATGATGTCGGACGGCAGTTTTGAGATTTGTGGCAGATGCGACACCATGGTGAAGATTCGGGGTTATTCCGTGGAAACACAGGTGAGAACCGTGATCGAACGCTCGTGTTCTGCATCCATGTCTTCAGCTGGATTCAGACTAGAATCACAAAAAAGTAAAACACAGAAAAAAAGAAGTTTTTCACTGCAATTCTTGCCTTCCTGTATGAATGTTGCTTTTGCAGGCGATTGAGGCAGCGTTGCTGGAATTACCGATTGTGAACGCGTGCGTGGTGCTGGTCATGGGAGAGGAAGGAGAAGACAAGTATCTCGTGGCTTACATTGTTCCCGAGGGGAAGACAAACAAAAAAGACATCCGAGCAGCACTCAAGAGAAGACTTCCGTTCTACATGATCCCTTCGTACTTCATTCTCCTCGACAGGTATTGTTGTTATGATTGGCTGAGATCACATCACGCATTTGCTCGCATTTGACAGATCAGTCAGTCACAGAAATTCTTCTATCTTCTTTTCAATGCACCATGCAGTCTTCCGATTCTGGCATCTTCTGGAAAACTGGACAAAACGCAACTTCCACAGGTGGACAAGACAGAAAGCATCTCAGACCCAGACACTCTCCCAACGACAGAGACGGAGAAGAGGCTAGAACCTCTGTGGATGGATGTTCTGCAGCTGAAAGCCGTTGATGTTCAGGAGAGCTTCTTTGATTTGGGAGGGTGCGCGCCGATTCAGTCTTTCCAACTTTTGAGACATCAAGACAATGAGTCATTCCACTTTTACAAACACAATGCGACAGGAATTTTGCCACGTTGGTTTGCAGGCATTCCCTGTTGGCAGCAAAGCTGCTCGGCAAAATCCGGGAGAGTTTACATGTCGAGGTGACTGTGAAGGATTTGTTCATCCACCCGTCACTATCGAGCTTGGCTAAGCTGATCGACTTCAAGCTGGGAATCGGCAATTATTCCAACACACAAGCAGTCACCCCAACTGTTGGTGTGAATCTTCTGAAAGAGGTGGCCAGACACGACACCGTCGGTCAACGGTGAGAATGAGCACTCGTATTCGACCTGCAACAACAAGGCCTCTGTTATTTTTGACAGAACTAGCTTGCATTGCTGTTCCTGTGTTGCAGCCTGGACATGCAGCTGAGGGCATTTTGGAGGTCGATGCAGTACGGAGAGCGCTGGAGCAAAGGCCGCGTGTTGGTGACCGGCTCCACTGGATTTCTCGGAGTTTACATCCTGCGAGAGCTTTTGCAAGAAACCAGGGTCTGTGTGCATACACCATGGAGTACTCAGCTTGTTGGTTTTCTTGCTTCAATGAGATCATGACAAGCTCAAACAATCTCTTTCAGACTCACATATTTTGTTTGGTGAGAGAACTTCCCAACCAAAAGGGCATTGACAGAATCAAGACGACCATGAAGCAATACGGCATGCTGGCCAACAACCCGGCCAAAGCGACCGTGGAACAACAAGCTATGGAGGCCAAGTTGTTGGAGAGAGTCACTGCTGTCAAAGGTGAGTCCTGCAGACATTTCGTTTTTGCGGTGTTCATCATGAATAGCTCAATTTTCACAGCTTCATTTGCGAAAAGATCCGGCTGTGGCAGCTGCGATTCTGTGTTTTCAGGGGACGTGGGTCTGATCAACATGGGCATGTCGGAGGAGGACTACGCCTACCTCAGCACCGAGATCGACTTCATCATCCACTCCGCCGCTTACGTCAACCTCATCTATCCGTATCAGGTGAGTCCTGTAGTCTCCAGAGACTCAGCCTCCTGAATCGCAAAATTTTTGGAAATAGCTCTGCTCTGCTGTGAATACCCATTTGTTCTTGAAGCATAATTTTTTTTCCTTTCGGTATCTTGTACTTCAGGCTTTGCACGGGCCGAATGTCCTGGGAACGCAGAATGTTCTCCTGTTTGCGTACGCGAGCAAAATCAAGCCTCTGCATTACATCAGGTTCGTGACACCCGAATTCTGAAAACCCGTTTTCAGAGCTCCGAGACCACTAACCTACCTCATCCAGGACATCATGGAACCTCGCCTTTTCAGCACGGACGCGGTGTTCCCGCACGGACTCAAGGACTGCACCGAGGACTCGGACATGACGCAGCACGCGGAGAACCTGACGGACGGCTACTCCCAGTCCAAGTGGGTCGCAGAGCAGCTCGTCATCAAGGCGATGGAGAGAGGTCTTCCTGCCGCAATCTACAGACCAGGTCTCAGCAAATTACATCAACAGAAAGCCACAGTTCTGGTTTGGGTGGTCTGGCGAATCCATCTTTGCGGTCATGAGATGGACTCAACTCCAACAAAAAAAAAGGAGAAGAAATTCACAACAAACAAATTTCTCTGGTTTCACTGCACCGGACAAAACCAGAGAAATTCAGCATCATACATCATCCGCTGAACTTGCAGTTGCTGTTCATTTTCAGGGAATTTATCTGGAGACTCCAAAGACGCGCACTGGAACCCGGTGGACTTCAACCTGCTGATGCTGCAGGGCTGTCTGCAGTGCGGCTTCGCTCCCGACGTCAACTGGGACGTCGAGATGACTCCAGTCGATTTCGCCAGCAAATTTGTCGTCACCCTTACTCAAAGAATGGCCCTCGGACTTGGAAAAGTCTACCATCTGACAAACACATCCCCAATCAAATCCAAGTGAGCAACAAATTTTCAGACTGTACATGGAGCTCCGTGGATGGACAGCTTTGTGCAAGAGAAGCACAACCACTCATGAATCATGTCTCTTTGCAGGTGGTTGTTTGAATGGATCAATGCAAACGGATACAAGCTCAAGATCGTGCCGTTCAAGCAATGGGTTGAAAAGTGCGTTTGTGTTGGTTTCCCGCATTCAGTCTTGTTACCTATGTCCCAGAGACACGTGATTCCAAGGTTTTCTTGTTTCTTTTCAGAGTGGAAACCAACAGCAAAGGATCAGACGACGGGCCGCTGAAAAGACTTGTTGACGGCATGATCAGGTGTTCATCAGAAAATGTCTCCCGTATTCTTTGCTGATTTGCATCATGACGAAACGAAGAAGTTCGAAAGAAGCAGTACACACGAAATAGACACGCGGTGCCAAAGGGTGGGGCAGATAAAATTTGTGTTGTCGGCGGTCAAGGGGGGAAAGCCCAAGTGTACGACTCCGACATGCACTGACACCCGCTAAAAATTGTCCATGCAGGGATGAAAGCTTCTTCTCAAAGCTGAGCACCTACCGCCACGACAACGTTCATCGCGTGTTGAAAGTTCTGAAGCAAAGCTACCCCGAGGTAAACCACGTCCTGCTGAGCACCTACTTCAAGAACTTGGCCAAAAGAAGGATCCTGCCTCCAATCCGCAGAAACACCACGCGTAAGTGTTTTTCCGATTGCCCAGGTCTGAAGTTCCGCTGCACACAAGAGAGCAAAGTCTTTACAAACCAATGGAGGACGAACAGGAGGGCTGAAACCTTTCTCCTGGTGTGATGTTTTCCTTGGAAATGTCGCAGTATTCTCCCAAGGTTTGACAACATAGATCCGCGTGTGTGTCCAAACGCACCCCTGTAAGCCAAGAAACCCAGGGATGCGTTTGTTTGGGGGAACACGTTTGCATGAATTGCACGTCTCAAAAAAAAAAAAAAAGTTTGCGGATGGGGTTGCGTCTTGAGTTTTCTCACAAATGCTATTTTGCTCTGGAACTCTGAACACAAGCACACGCACGCACTTCGAGAATTTGTGAGAGAGTGGGGAGTGAGACGAGTGTGGTGAGGCAATTAGCACAGAAACAGCGCGAGTGCGTTGTGCCCGGCCACAAGGTGGCGAAAATTTATACCACCGCCAGTTTCAAAATTCAAAATGGCAGCAAAAGTGGAACAATCAGCCAAAGGTAACTTCTTTTTCGCTCTCTTGCTCTAAACCAACATGAAGACACTGATCTGCTTTCTGTAACAAATGTTTGATGTTTTCTGCAGACTCAACTTGCTGGTCTTGCCATCCGTCCGTTCGAGGACACGAGAAAATGTAGTCTCGCTTGCTTTTGCAGTGGACAGGCCCCTGGTTGACCAGGTTGCCGTGGTGACGGGCGCCTCGGGCGGGATCGGCGCCGCCGTCGCGCTGCACCTCGCCCGCGCCGGCGCGCGCGTGGCCCTGGTGGCGCGGCGCGAGGACAAACTACTGGAGACGAAAACGTCGATCGAGGACGAGGGAGGCGTCGCCATCACCGTCAAGGCGGACGTAACCAACCGACAAGAGGTGCGTGAGACATTCGTGTCTGACGTTGGGGTCCCAAACTTGACCTCGATCCTGGATCCACCAGACGCCCTCGTCCTTCACCCACGCATCCACACGCGCCCAAATCGTGGTTCTCCAGCGTTTCTACCTGGCAGCGGAAATTTTGGGATTCCCACTGCAAAGCGTAGCACAAAAGTTGCACACAACATGTGCACGAACATGTTGCAGGTGGAGGAGATGGTGAAACACACGCAGTACGCTCTGGGTCCGATCGACATTCTGGTGAACAACGCCGGCACCATGTACTACACTATGATGAAGAACCTGCACGTCGAGCAGTGGGAAAAGCAGATCGACCTCAACATCAAGGTCCGTCTCGTCAAGTTTCCGATGCAGCGTCCTTGCCAATTGTCATTTTTTGACTTTCAACTGTTCGTGCACAGATCTAACCTTTCTTCACTGGTGACGCGCGTGTTTCAGGGGATGATGAACAGCATCGGATGCGTATTGGGTGGAATGGTGGAGAGGAAGTCTGGTCACATCATCAACATGTCGTCTGACGCTGGAAGAAAGGTCAGCCTGAAAGCATTTTGCAGTCAGAACATTAATTTGACTGTTTTCTCAGTTACGAGGCCCATTTTTTATGATTCCGCTCCGCGGCTGTTTCTGTTGAACTGCATGGATTTTTTTCAAATTTTTTTGGATGGATTTCTTCAGAAGCATGTTGCTGCCAATGTGTCAGTCTGTCACAGACATTGTGTCTGCTGTGACCCAATTACACTGCCGAGTAACAGGAGCATCTCTGTGTGTGTTGTGCATGACAAAGTGAACTTGCAAGTAGATTTTGGCAATTTCACAGTTGAAAATGGGTGCTTTTCTCATCCTTATGTGGATGTTCGTGTTTCTCATGAACCCCGCAACACCTGGAACATCAAAGAAAGAGGAACAAAGGATCACCTTGAAATTTTTGGTCTCTTCTGGATTGACCCCAATCCAGTGCTGGCGCAAACTCCAGGATGTCTTCCATGAAGAAACGATGAGCAAAACACAGGTCAGAGTCTGGTTTCGCCATTTCAAAGATGACAAAATGGATTCAAGTGTCAAGGATTTGCCCAAGAGTGGGAGACCAAGAACAGTGAGGACTCCTGCAAATGTGAGGCATGTCCGGGCCATTTTGGATGTTGACAACAGGCAGAGTGTTGTGGACATTGCTGAAGAGACTGGGATGTTACCATCAACAGTGTTCAAGATTCTGAAACTGGATTTGCATCTGAAAAGGAAGTCGGCAAAGTTTGTGCCACATGTTTTGACTCAAACTCAGAAAGACATGAGAGTGAGAATGTGCCAAACAAATCTGGATGCCTTGAAGGACAATGCAGAACTCCTTGACATGATTGTCACAACTGACGAGATGTGGATTTTGACCTATGAACCAGAAAGGAAGATGGCTTCATGTCAGTGGTTGGACAAGAAAGCCCCCCACCCACAGAAAGCTCTGTGCAGCCGAGGCGCGCCCAAGACCATGATGACTGTTTTCTGGGACAAACGTGGTGTGATTTACTGTGAATTCCTTCCCAAAGGAGAGACCATTGACTCTGATGGATATGTGGAGACACTCACCAGAATGAAGGACCACCTTCGCAGGAAATGCCCTGACAAATGGAGGAAGAGACAGGACGGGTCAGGACTGCGCAACTTCATCCTGCAGTAGGACAATGCAAGTCCTCGCACAGCCACAGTGGCCCTGGCATGGTTTGGTGATTGGGGGTGGAGCTGCTGGCCCACCCACCCTATTCACCAGATCTAGTGCCATGTGATTACCATTTTTTCCCGAGGTTGAAGAATCAAATCCGTGGTGAACACTTCCAAAACATCCAGGAGTTGCAGACAGCAGTGCGGTGACAGATGCGGACATACCCAACAGAACTGTTTGAAGAAGGAATGGATGACCTTCCCATGTGCTGGAACAAGTGTATCGCTGCCCAAAGTGACTATTTTGAGGGCAAACACATCAGACTGCCACCCACACCCAAGGAAGATGCCCAAGAGTGTGACAGAAACAATTCCAGTGACTTGAGTACCAACTCTGAACCATGATCTGTTGATGAGCTGCGCAAAAATGCCAATTTTGGAATGCCTACAGGAACTCGACTTTGGCTTCATAGAGTCTCTTTTGTTGTTGACAATTTCCATGACAACATGTAGTTTGTGAATAAACATTTCCATATGTGCAATCACCTGTGCTATTGCATGAAAACTTCGTCGGAGCGGAAACATAAAACATGGGCCTCGTATATCTCACCAAACCGGTTTCTTGTTTTCCAATCAGGGCTTCGCTGGGTTGGCTGTCTATTCCGGGACCAAGTTTTTCGTTGAGGGGATGTCACAAGCCATGAGGCAGGAGCTGGCGTCCACCGGCGTCAAGGTGACCTGCATTCAACCGGGCGACGTCCGCACTGAACTGTTCAACTTCACCACTGATAAAGAGGTGAGGAGCACACACACACACACACACACACACACACACACACACACACACACGTGCTTGCACCAAGTCCAGACAACCTTTTCGTCTCGAACAATTGCAACAGCACGTCCAATTTCCAGGCGCAAGAGCAGTACGACTACAGTTCGAAGAACAAGATCCTGGAGCCGGACGACATCGGTCGCGCCGTCGTGTACGCCGCCAGTCAGCCGCCGTACTGCGCCGTCAACGAGATTCTGATCGAACCCAGAGAAGCACCGGCGTAAAAAGGCAAATTTGTTTCACGTTCACAGCTTGTCGCGCTAAAATAGAAATGTTTGCAGAAGTGCTGTTGTTTCATTGAGTTTTGAACAGAAGTATTTGAGAGAACCGTATAGGTGCTACGTTTGCTTTGCCTGATGTACGTTCATGGGACCAAACCAAATGAAGCTATTTCCGTGTTCGGAAAGTTTTCAGTAGACTAGCCATATCACAAGTTTTCAATCGCGCGGTTGTGGATCTTTCCGAGTTTTCAATTTTTATGGTGCACGGGACCAACCTTACGCACGCAGCAATGCTATACGACTGTTTCAATTGTTAATTAATTGTAAAAGGGACCAACAAAAGAATTCCAAAGTACATTGTGCTGTAGAGAAGATGAAGAACACTTTTTTCGTGTTTTGTTTTGCATGTGATAAATGTAACGGGACCAACAGATCTTTTGATCTCTGACTGTACGATGCTATACTCTGCATGGAAAATGTGATGACTTCAAACGGCTTAGAAGCCAACTGTGATTTGATGAAGAAATTCTGAAATGCGGAGAAACAACTCGTTTTGAAGTTCCGTATCCCACCTTGTATGAGTCGCAAAGTTTCACTTTCTGGTATGGGGTCACATTGAAATAATGGAAATCTTATATCCATGTAAAGACACACCCCGAGTTTTGGTGCTCAATTGTTGGACAAAAAGGTGCGTCTTTTACAGGTGGATACGGTTACACTTTGAAGGTGTTGCAGGCCGCTCTCCTGTGAATAGTTTCGTGACAAGGTGTCAGGTGGTAGTTCATGTGGTAATGCAGCACAGCAAGCCGAGATTTCCAATCACGATTGTGTGAGCACGGCGCCGCGAGACACCAAATCTCGTTTGCCCAAATGAGATCCTTCGTGCATGATCTTGAAAGAGGGATGGTTTCGCAAAGTTCGTTCGTGATTTTGCGTTTGTTTCCCGCACGATATTTGTCGGGACCAGCGACTGGTAGATCGAAGAGAAATCATTCACGAAGTTATCAAAATGTGATACAACGGGACCAAGATTGTTGTAACATTCAGTCACATTGCTCAGATTACACCACGTTACATAGTAAGAAATTCGATTAGCCAAATAAAAAGTTGAAGCTTCAACTCATGATTGAGTACATCGCGTTTTTCAAGAAACAGCCACAAAAACTTCATTGTTTGGAGCCTGTGTTGGTCAAAACTTCAAATTTCTAACATGAATACAGAGCAACTGGAATACACGCCATCAACATGGGTATTTCGCGAGGTGCCGTCGTTTGCGCGGCATGTCACTTTACACTCCTTCAAACCTTCACAGCGCCACAACAGTGTGTGTCCAGTGTGAAAATCCCAAACAACAGTGCAGGAACTCTTTTGCACCAAAGGAGAATTTTTTTGTCTTGTTCCCGCCTTTTCTCTGGTGAACAAGACTCATCGTTCATTCAACATAGTTTTTACGTTGGCGGTACTACTGTGTCACACAGCTAAACACCAGAATCATGGTACCAACAACAGCAGAATGAATACAACCACCAATAACTTAGTCGATGTGTGTACAACTAGCGGTACAGCCTGCTGAGTGTGCTGCAGACGCACTTGACTGCAGCTAAATGCAGACCTATGAAATTTCATGGCGTCGTTGTCCATCGATCGTAAACATCGTGACACCAAAGAACTTACCAACAACAGAGAAACTACTCACAGGCAGCCGGCAGTCGCTCAGTGACAAGACAGATCCGTCTGCAGTTTGAGAACACGTTACACGGGGACGGGCTTCGCACGAACGCCATTTTGTTGCGCATTCAAAAACCTTCCAATGCCAGGCATTTGCCAGTTTCTGTAACTCCAAAGTGTTGTTCCGAGCAGTCATGGTTTCCATTGAGCGCACAACAGAATCGTCCAACCTCGCAACCATCATTCGTCCTCATATTGTCAGCGGCGTTTGTAGTGCGATCAGCAACACAGAGCACCTTCAGTTTGCAAGTCACCATGTACTTTCCAATGTTATGGTTGCTTGTTCCATGCGAGCAACATCACTGAGACCGCAGCAACAGATTCACTGTGCATCATCCACTGTAGCAGGTTGCGAGTCCGGTCATGAGTCGGCGTGGCTCCTCAGTGCAGAGTACTGCAGCACGGGCAGCAGCAGCTGGAAGGCGTCCTGGATGTACGTTTTGCTGTTGCTCGCCTGAAATAACCCGAATGCGGAATGACGTCCATATTTTTGCAACAGAAAACCACTGTTGCAATGACAGAACGATGTTTTTCCCCAACGCAAACAAACCTCGAGATAGATGTTGGTGATGAAAGGGTTGATGGAATCAGGTTCGTCGGAATCATTCTGCAAACAAAACAGGACACCTCAGCCAAGGTTCGAAGCAAAAGGTTTCGTTTTGTACGCACGAGATTTGTGCGATTTTTGTGAACAAAGCCTGACAGTGAATCTGGATCTTCGGTTGAAGCACCCAATCTGTGTTCATTGCCATCGAACTCATTGAAAGTGACACTTTGTACAAGTTTGGTGATTGGTGGACCCTTGCGAACGTAATACAGAAACGTTGGTGGAAAACAAGCGTGGGGGAAGGGCTGGGTACACGCAAGGTCGAGCAAAACTTGCTCAGAAGACAGCTGATCGTGCGACACTGAATTTACACGCTGTGCAAAGCAGGACTTCCCTCTTCAAGAAATAATTCATGTTACGACTCTGGGTTTTCAAGGCAACAAGAATACAGAAAAAGCCACCACCTGAAGACAGATAAAAAATAACTTGATATTACGTCAACATAACAGAGTGTCCAGTTTTTCCTTTCTTTGTCGAATTTTCTTTCTGTTGATATGCTACGCTGTACGGTATTTGTGTCTCGAGTCTGCCAACAAGTTCATTGAGTTTCGGTCAGCGAAGTTCTCAGGATGAGCGAAAAACAAAATTGGTGCCCTTCGACGTATTTATGATGCATGATGATGGACCAAAAGCCAGGCCAGGCCACAACAGGGAAATGGGAATTTCAGCTGTATTCTGAACACCAAAACATGTGAACAAATGCGTCGAAATGAAATAAAACCTTGGGACAAAGCGGATGAAGAAACCTGACCCAACAAGCAGAAGGAACACAACAAAGTCTACTCACCGCAGCAGCATTGAGGCATTCAGTGAACTTCGCAGACAGGATGTCAACTTCGGTGTTCAGGACGAGAGTCAGTCTGTAACAGCGATTGAGTAACATTGCTCCACGTCCACGTTGAACAACAGAAACAGAAAACGGAAATGAATGACGAAGCGAGGGTAAGCAGAAGAACACTTACATTTTCAGATTGGAAGCTTTGAACTTGTATGCGTTGATGGGGTTGGCCTGGCCGATCTGCAGGAGCTGGGCCGTCTTGTGAAAACTCTCCACACCGCAGGCGGTCAGCTCAGCCATCGACTGAATACCCATCTGGTGGATCTCCTAAATTCAAATCAGAGGCACGAATGCGTTTGCTTTCCGTCACTCGACAAAGAAGTGATTTCCTTTTTCCTTTCGCGTCCACACAAACACACTTTCACAAACTTGCGACAAGGACAACAGGTCTACCTTCGCACTGACGCGAACACCGTTCCCTTGTTCTTCCGCAGTGTCGCCCAACCAATGTCTGCTTCGGCCCTGCATCTGAGATGACGTCAAAAACAAACCAAGATGACGCGACTGATGTCACCTTTGAAGTTACACCAATCGACTGAAAAGTGTTTTGTGGTGATTCACCTGAATCAGCTTGTCCGGAGTGACGCTCAGTCCCAGGTTGCCAATGTGCTCCGTCACAAGCTGCTTGAACTCGTGTTCCTTCACTTCGTCTTCTGAAGCACAAAGAGAACTGAACTGAAAGTAGTATGGAACCTTCTTGACTGTTCCGCTCGGAAACTCAGACAGCTCTGATGAGCTGTTGTGTGGACACGCTCACCTGCTTCATCTTCTTCGTGCTGGTCCATATCGAACTCGTCCTTGATGGCGATGAGATCAGGCTTGAGCTGAGACACATCCTCGGGAGGCATCGAGCTCAGCAAACTCTGAACTTTCCCCTCGCATTGATTGGACACCATCTCCAAGCCTTCCAAATGCGCCAAACCTGCAGTGAATGATGTTCACAATACACTGATGAGAATCACAGCAAAGAAAACACACTTGTATGTACTTCTTCAGTCTCAACAATTTACCGCTGAAATCGTCGAACAAGGCCCCAAAATTTGCCTTCCGCGCCTCTTCGAACTCCTCGTCCCGCTTCGCTCTGTCGTCCGCCTCGTCCTTCGCTTCGCGCAGAATCTGAAGTGACGGATTCCAATCACGTTCGGTGCAAATCAGAAGGCACAATCCCCCCAAGTGAAATTTCTGACAATAACAGGCCGACGTGGCAAACCTGTGAAAGGTTGGGTTTCGCTCCTGTGTTCCTGATGGTGTTCTTCAGACCGTGATCTCCCTCAGCCAAAGCGTCGTACGTTTTCTTTCCAATTGTTTCCAAGACATCTAGCCCACCGACAACCAGTGTCTTGCTCTGCATAGGAACAAATTTTTTTGCGAAAGTCAAAACATCTCGACCGAGATGTGACGAAGCCATGGTTTGGTTTCAAACAATTTTGTTCCAAGACAGTTGTTCTTGGTTTTGACAACCCACCGTGTTTTCAACAGCTTTCGTCGTGCTCTCAACGACTTTGCTGATTCCGGAGGGAATCCCCCAGGATGCGAACCAGCCCGCCGACTCGTCCTTCTCTTCACTGCTGCGGTCGACGCTGTCTTTGTCACTGCTTCTCTCGACGTTCTCTTTCTGCTCGTCCTCTTCCTTCTGCCCTCCAACAGCTCCAGCCTCTTCCTCTTCGTCGGAAGCTGAATGACAGGTCGGTTTTGTCTTTTGGATCATTCGGAATGCTGCAAACGCTTTGAAGCCTTCAATGGTGCTGTTTGAGCGAAACTCTCGGCTTGAACCAATCGGCGTCTCACCCGGGTTGCTGTCGGGAGCACCGTTCTCGGACGGCTCTTTGGCGGCGTGGACTGCGCGCTGCTGCTGAACCACTTCCTCCGGCGATGGAGCGCCCAAACTCGACTCGACAGTCTCCAGCACTGTCGTGAATCCCTCACCTACACAACAGCGTCAGAACACTCAGAATCAAAGTGGCATTCCGCAGTGAAACGTGTTCTCAGTGCGAGTTTTGCTTACCAACTTGGCTGGTGAACGTGCTGACGGATTTGGTTGCAGTTGAGAGAATAGAGCTGCCCCACGATCCCCAGCCCCATCCGCCTCCACTCCCCTGTGAAAACAAAATTCTGTTACCGTGACCCGCGCTGTGGTTCACTTCAGTTCAAACTTGTCCTTTTGCCATTCCATTGTTCACTGGTGATAGGCTTCGAAATGCTCTATTTTCTGTTGAGTGATAACACAAACAAAGCACATCTTTTTCCACACCTTTTGTTTGTCCGCAGCGCCCGCCAATCGGTTCATGACTTCTTCCTGGTCTCCAGCACTTCCACCCGCTCGAGGTTTCGTCTTTCTCTCAGCTTTTCTGGTGGGTGTGACATCTCTCTTTCCTTCTCTGTCATGTTCCGAAACTTCTTCACCTTCCGTGGCGCCTCGATCAATACTTTGATTGGACACTTCTTCGACATTGTCTTTTTCAATGTTCTCTGCAGGATTTTCAGCAACCGTAGGTTCTGCAGTCGGTTCGTTCATTAGGTCTCCAGTTTGGTTGGAACTCTGCGTAGCTCCTTCTGACAGAATGTTACTTCGGTCTTCTTGCTGTTCATTTGCTTCTGCAGTTTCGGCTTTGCTCTCTGCAGGTTTGGATTTATTCGCAGGGCTCGCTGGCTCCTGATGAGCTGGCTTCTGACCTTTGCTTCTCCGTCTCTTGCCCTTTCCCTTCTTTCCTTTCGCCGAGCTTTCTCCTGGAACATCAACCAAAGTCAAGCCCCCTTTACCAAATGAAGGACACCATCTTGCCCCCTTTCCTTCTTGGGAGACGAATGGTTAGTACGAGTATATCTACCTGCAGCGGATGATGACTTGCTTTCCTCAGCGGGAGAAGTTGATTTGACTGCTGGAGTCTTCTTCTGTTGCTCCTGCTCGTTTGCTCCCTCGTCCGCACTCTCAAATGCTTCGTCCGAATCCGACATGACTGGAGCAGATCCGAGTCAAGCTGAAAGGTTTGACAGCGGCGACTGAACGCCAAATTGCGGAAACATTCCGACCGTGGCTCAACAAACAGAAGATGACATTTGACTCATCTGTTTCTTGCATTCATTCAGATCTACCTTCAGCCAGTATTTTTGCCCAGCTTGTTGAACAGTTCCCAACAAGGGAAGAAACTAGAACGCTTTTGTTGCTCACCTCCACGTCAACTTTTGACACGTTGACTGAAGCCAAAACTACAGATGTTCAAATTGATTTGAATATCTGTCACAAGTCATTGACAGCTGCTTGTTCCAGTGAATATGAAGATCAGGATATTCTGAAAATGAACGCCGAATATTGTCAGCAGAAAGCAAACGAAGACAGTTTGCTGTCTTGTTTCTACTTTCTGCTTGCAGCTTGGAAAAAGCTTTGTTGACGTTTTATTGCGCACGCGCAATTTCGTACTCGATAAAACAGCAACTACCTGGCACGTCGTACTCAATATATTTCATATTTATTCAAATGTGTTTGATTTGAACATTATCATCGCTGCTGTAGAATCTAGATCAGCACTTATTTTAGTAGTGTTAATTTTGATATCAGTTAGAACCACTTTCTGCTCTAATTGTCACCTTCACTGCTTGGTGGTGTAGAGTCCAGTCTATTCGAGTGCGACGGATCTGAAAACAACAGAAAACCGACTCAGCGAAAGAAAATTCCCATCAAACCGAGTTGTATCGATCAATTTTGTGATTGGAGAATGGCGAGCACTTCAAGCACGGTAATTATATTGCTTTACAAGAGGAGACAGATTCATAAGCTTTTATTTTCAGTTGTTTGTGGGTCAAATCAAACGTTTTCACAAATTATCGCTCACCTAGAAGCCCTCGTTTTTCTGCAAGAAATTGATTGAGAGCGTCTGCGATTCAATTGTCAAAACAAGCACACAGTTCTTGAGACCAGAACTTGAAATAAATGATGAAAGATTGAAATTTGTGTGAATATTGTTTGCAGAAGGTGGAAGATCACAGGAGAAAGTGGGACAAGGAAGAATATGAGACTCTGGCGAAAGAACGAATTGAAGCAGAGCAGAGAGCAGTGCTTGAAGGAGGCAAAAAGGAAGCCCCGGTTCGAAGAGAACTCTTGAAGCCGAGAGACTACAGGGTGAGAACCTCTTCATCATGATCCCTCAATGGGTGGCGTGAAAAGTTGGTCTTGTTTTTCACAATGTGTTTCACATCACTGTGTCTCTTTCATGCAGGTTGATTTGGACTCAAAGTTGGGAAAATCTCAGGTCATCACAAAGACAACCCCCTCAGCTCAGCAAGGAGGGTAGGCATCCTCTCTTGTGATTAAACTTCAATTCCTGACGAAACAGTGTCTCATGAGTCGTTAATCTGTTGTCTATTTTGTTGCAGATACTACTGCAATGTGTGTGATTGTGTCGTCAAAGATTCCATCAATTTTCTGGACCATATCAACGGGAAAAAACGTAAGTCGAACTTTCTTGGTTTCAAGATGCAACCCGTCAGTTCAACAAGAACTTTTGGTTGAACACAGACATTCGCCGACCCAGCAACATGGCTCCATTGTTCGCAAAAAGGAAGGCCCCGTCCGGTTAAGCAACCTGGTCGCTGAAATCTGCCTTCCCATTGGCTCTCAGATTTGACCAGCCAATGAGAAGACAAAATTCAACGATCCGGGTTGATCGGGTTGCAAAATCGAACGCGGCCAAAGGAGGTGTTACTTTCGGGCGTCCAAGAGCAAATGATACCAAACGATGTTCTGTGGTCCCTCTAACCACCCATCGGGCTGGACTTGGATTTGTTTCTTGGAAGGGGGGCAATCCACACTCCCAATTCTGATGCAAAGCAAACAAAGCTGTGATACAAAGTGGGAACAAGCGACATTCCCAGACCGACCGACCGACCGACCCACTCACACCTGCTCGCTCGCTCGCTCGCTCGCTGTCTCAATCACTCAATCCATCAGTGTGTGTGTGCATGTGCGTGTGTTCAGAGAAGAGATCTTATTTGAATTTTCAACCTGATTTGCGGTATTTTATAGATCAACGGAATTTGGGCATGTCTATGAGAGTGGAAAGGTCATCTTTGGAGTCCGTGAAAAAGCGATTCGAAATGAACAAGAAGAAAATGGAAGAAAAGAAAAAAGATTACGATTTTGAAGAACGGATGAAAGAATTGCGGGAAGAGGTACGTTTCTTTTTCTTTTTACTGGTTTCAAACTGGCAGCGCTGACGGACTGGGCACGTTCCGATGGCACATTGCGTGGAAGTAGCAAACAAAACATTTTTTTCTCTGGTTGGGGTGTGAGTTGTGCCCGATCTTTTTTCTCGTTTCCTTTTTGCACTCGCCGGAGCCGATTGTATCACTGTGATGTGTGTTGTGCGCATCATGTTTTCGGCACTTTTCTTACCCCCACCCACCCACTCGCTCAGATGCTGGGCAGGGGGCAGGTCACCCAACACTTGATAAATTTTTCATCGGACATTTGGATGTCTGTGATGGGGGTGTCACCTGAACTTTCTGCATGCAAATAAGTGTTTTCTTTTTTTTTCACTGAGGAAAGCATTGCATTGAAACTCCGGCGAGTGTTCCACGCCTCTGGGGCGCTGGTTGATTCATTGTCCGTATTTGTTGTGTTTTTCAGGAAGAGAAGCAAAGAGCGTACAAGCGGGAAAAGAGGAAAGATCGCAAGCGAAAGGCTGGAGAGGCAGATTTAGATGGTCAGGACATGGACCCAGACATGGCTGCGTTGATGGGGTTTTCTGGTTTTGGAACAACCAAGAAATGACTGTATTTGAGTGTGTGACGATCTCATCGTCAACTCTTTTCCAGTGGGATTGTCAGACTTTTGTTTGCCGTCAAAAAAACAGCGCGTCATTTCCATGTGATACAGTTGTGTTCCGCTCCCAAGACATCACAGACGCTGCAGGCTCAGTGCGAATTCCTCACAGTGCCAGTGCAGGCCGAAACCACGACGCAATTGAATATCCTTTTTGTGATTGCTCGATCCGGCACACGTTCGACACAAATCAGTTCTTAGTGTTTCTGAACCATTCGACAAGGGTAGTTCAATGCCTTCCTCGTTTAAAATAAGATCTCAGGATGTGCTTCTAAAATGCTGAATTCATCAGATCGCTCAGGCCTGAAAAACGGAGCGAGTTGCATTTTGTCAGCGAATCGCTGCAACTCCCTAGTTTGCGACGACAGCTCAGAAGAGAATGAATCGAGTCTTCAAACTCGTACAATTGGAAAGCTGTGCTCCAAAGCAAGCTTGCGAAAGACCGAGTGAATGAAGCGTTGTTGTGTCTGGAGGGGATTCTCACTGATAAAACGGCGAACGGTTTCGTAGATCTGGTTGTCAGCACCTCGGTCCGCAGAAACGTTCAACAAGAAAAATTTATTTGAACAACTCTCAACAAACGGCAGAGAACGTGTAAATTATAGAAGTTTGAACATTTGACAAGATCACAACATTACATCAACCAGTCTTTTGCGTTTTGAACACTTGAAGTGTTTGCTCTTTGGTTTTTGTGATGGAAATGTGAACACAAGTTTTCACAGATTATTTTTCTCCTTGACAAAGTTTCGTTGGTGTCTTCTCAGAAATAGACGTCCAAGAAGGAAATCACGCCCATAAAATGTTCAGATGATTGGACCATTCGTGTACAAAAGAAACTCAGAGTAAATGATCAGATACTCCAGTTGTATGTCAAACTTTGAACAGCGCGTTTGCAACGGGGGGGGGGCATATTATCACCAACCTCAACCCTTTGACAGGACAGTTTTTCACAGTGTTTTGCCGAAAAACTGAACATAAATGTTGCCAAGGAAACCCCCAAAATCAAAATTTCCCAACTGAATTTGCACGTGAGGGCGATTTGCTCGGGCCAAACTCCTTTCACAGACACCACGCTGCATTCATGACAATTTGCTTGAGACGTCAGCCCGAGTGCTTTCGTCTTTCCGTTTCTCGTTGTGTGAATTACGCGTGGACACTAATTCCGGGTGGTCAGAATTTCACTGGTACAAGGCCAAAAACGGAAAGATAAACGTCTCAGGAGAAACTGGAATTCTTGGAGAGAAACCCAACTTTCACGTTTTCTAGAAAATGTCCTTGTTGCCCGGTTCGAACATTAGGCTGAAGTTGTTTTTCTCCTGTCCTGCGCCGCTTCTGCACAACCTGGAAGGAAAAAAAAACTATAGACTTTCAAGTACGTCGGCAGGATAGCACTTGTCCCAATCCACCAATGCCCCAGTCAGCAAATGTCAAAATTAGACAATGTCCAAGTTGAAAAAATTATTGTAGGTAGGGGGGGGGTAACCTGGACAATTTCCAAGTTGGACTGTAGACGAGTTGTGACATTTACCAAAACTCAGTCAGTTACGT
>JAAUXT010001032.1_pt1 | contig 30326 bp, 34 predicted proteins | sample 7278171 | NCBI WGS metagenome assembly JAAUXT01 (sample SAMN14350112, study PRJNA611818) | marine sediment metagenome | isolation source: surface marine sediment (1.8m) | place: French Polynesia: Moorea | collected 2018-08
GCATAAGATGAGTCATTGAGCGGCAACGGGTAATTGTCGGCAAGTGCAGTCTGGGCTCTCGACCTCGGCAAGAACATGATGAGTCTTAGAATAATTGGATAGAACCTCGTAGATCATCGACTCTTTTCTTGCAAAGCTCGCACACCTCGCATCTTTATCACACCCGACCATTGGTTCACATTTCGCATATCGCGAGTAGATATCTGCTGAAGACATTTATCATTCATCGCAACACTGTAGATATCTGCATCTTGTGGACATTGCAACAAGAACATGAAGAAACCAGAATTTTTGCGCGTTTGACTTTTTTTCATGAAAGCGGCGAGCAATGGCGATGATTGATCAGTCTTCACTTCACTTGTCGTGGAAAGGAAAACACCAGAACAAAAATTTCCAACTCGCTGTTTATTGGCATTTCGATGAATACCAAAACGAGTGAACTCGCGTTGTCCAAATGGACTGAGCCACCGCATTGCAAGTTTTCTTTGGACAGCATTCACGTTCACGCAAAAGATGCGTTTGTTGTCCAACTACAGCTGAAATCACCAGTTACGTCCAGTCCGTTGAACAAAGGCAGTTTGTGACACGGTTGAACAGGGCGTCAGTGAACAATTGTAAAGTAGGTGGAGAACAGTTCGTCACCCTCGCGGATGTCTCGTGTGGACACCAGCACCACAGTTCGCGTCAACCTGAAACAGTGTTTGCAAAACAAAGCTATTTTGCCGAACTCCAGCCGGACAATGCAGTCAGCTGTTCTTTTCGGGGCAAATGTTGCACAGGTGACGTACGCAATCGTCGTTTGTACGAACCTGACGAACGAAGATTCATCAGGTTGAGTCGAGTAATAGTTGTTTGGCAAATACTGACGCAGGTACAGAGGAAAATCATCGGGAACGTCGAATTCTTGGTACGACACATTGGCTTCGTAGTCTGCAACGGTGAAAAGGACACTGAATAATTTCTGCAGCTTGAAATAGATGTACGAAAGAGACCAAGGATGTCAGCACGACCGCAACAAACAGGAACTGATGCACGATGCGCTCACCTTTGGAGTGATTGTTGACGTACTGGCCGACAGCCAGAGGATTGGTCGGGTATTCCGTCACCCAGGACATGTCGCTGTTGAATCTTCCCGCAACTCTGTCCCGCTGACAGCACGACCTGAAAATTCGTTTTGAGGCTGCACTCAACCCGTGGCTTCACACGCGTTTGTTCGTGTAAAATGGAAACAACCACAGTGTCAAACGAATGCAGACAGCAGCGAATGAAACTCGTCCGTCCGAGGGCGGATCCACTTCCCGAAACTGAGTCGTGATGCCAGAACATTTCAAAGTAGAAGTGGATCAACCCCCGAGTTGGTCACCTGAAGAGAAACTTGGAGATCCCCTTGTCATTTCCGTCAATCAAAATTCCGTCAATGCAGCGAAATATGAACGGGTTGCGAATGCTCTGGATCAAGATGGGCTCGTACGGAGCGTAGATCAAGCCTGGAATGAGAAAACAACGAGCTGTCTCCCTTTAGTTGCGTTCGTGGCATATCGAATGGCATCCATGATGGACTGTTTTTCCACGTGCTCACCAGGGTACATCCCGACAACCGTCCCCTCCGGAATGTCCCCGCGGGTGACAACGACTCCGGTTCCAGCCTCGGCTATCTTGCTCTTGTGTCTTTCGATGGCGAATCCCGCCACCTCGAACAAAACGTCAGAGTTCCTCTGATTGACCTCTCTGTCGCCATACTGCTGCTTCAAAAGCGTTTTCACGTCGACCCTCGGCACAAATTCTGTCTCACGAGAACTGGATGTCGGGCCTTCTCGTCTCTTGTAGGAGTCTTGAAACTGAAAGACTTCGGCCAGATTGACGGAGCTGTGGTGGAAGGCTGACAGCACACTGACAAGTTGCCTCTGGACTTCGTCGTCCGAAACCAGTTTGTCAACTCCTCCCTTCGGAATACTTCTCACTGACCTGAAAAATGAACCGCATTCAATTTTAACTTGCCCACAGATGCTATCAACAAGAACACACCAGTTCCACTCAGAGCAGGCAGTCTCACAGAATCTATACCTTTCTTTCAAGTTCAGGGCAATCCAAGGAACGAAGCGATATTTGTACTGCTGCCATGTCTTCCAGAGATTCTTCACCATAACTTGGATCGAGTACACTCAATGACACATCATATTTTCTGAAATGGCAGGGGCAAAGCAAATCACTTCAGCTGTCAAGTTTTACTGAGCGATAATTGAGTTGCACAAGCAGACAACAATTCTGCAGCCAGCCAAACTTCCGCACGGCTGGTGTTGCGTGTTTTTATATGATGTATTGTCCTCAAGTATCTGCCCTTTTCACTGAATTTAATAGAAAACATATTCACTGAGGACATGCATGTTCTGTCATAAATATTTTTAGTGTTGTAAGTTTAATTTTAATCGGTTTCACTTTTGACACTGTCGAATGAAAACATGGTGAGGAAGCGGCGGTCTGCAGCTGAAGAGTTGAACGATCGCTGGCAACGGAACATGAAAACGAATCTCTGTCTTGACTCAAATCAAGGAGATGGATTCACAAAATAGAACCACAGGTAAATACCTCTCAATAGACGGTTTCACTAAATCGAAATGTTCATTAGATCTACACAAACAACAGCGGGAGCGATCAGAAAGCAATCTGCTGGAAAGTTTGACCCTGTGTGGGGTGACATGAACTGTCTCAAATGTGGAAAACCACTAACCTTAGAGCTGCGACAGGTAGACATTGAAGGCCAATCAGATCACCAAAGTTCAAAATGATTGATTCTCCACTGGAGCAAACACACTGAAGTAATCAATCACTGTATCGATCACTGAGTGCACTGGTAGTGATTGATTTTGACTCCTGGAAACAATGATTAGTTTATGTGTGATTTCCTGTCTGAGGAAAGAGAATGCCTCTATCTCAACCATGTCCATGTTGCAGCAAAAAGAGAGGGAAAAACCCAGTCACATGATCATGTGACACCCCCGTGGGGGAAGGAATGCAGGCTAAAGCTAGCAAAACAGTGATATTGTGCTATTATGTATCTATTTTCTATCAAATTAATTATTATAAAAATAATCAGAATATTAAAAATTGTTAGGCGCTGCCAACACCCCCTACTGGGGGAGGAGTGTAGTGTGACACACCAGCCTCAAATGTTAGAACCATTGCTCACCAGATGGTGTGATTGGAAGGTCAATAAATACGGAGGTTCCCGCCCTCGGGGACAGTCTCTCTTGAGATACCAACCAGTGTGTTTGTGAAACCACTACACTGTTTGTCCAGTCTTGATTCTCAACTGAACATGCCGGTGTATTTTCAGACAGGAAACGAAAATTGGAAGAAGCAGAGTTGGATTCCAACAAAACGGAGTTGACTTCGTCCTCAAATTCGGCGAAAGTGAAGCTGGAGGAAGGCTTCTCGTGGTGGACGTGCATGCAGCTCGAGATGTCTCTCGACAAGACCAAACCGCAGCCCGTCCCCGCGACGAACTCAAAAATTAAAACTACAACGGTTCCCAGCACGTAGCGTGTGTGTGGGGGGGGGGGGCGAGCGGGGCGGGCGACACCGGATACGGCGGTGGCGCCTCCTGCTGCGGCGCGTGCGCAGTCACTGCGTCCAGGTGGGGGCGATGGAGGAAGAGACAGAGGACGATGAGCTGTGTCCCGAACCGCCACAAAAACCGTTGGACAGTGATTGCTGCGGTACAGGGTGCACTCCGTGTGTCTTCGATATCTACGAGAAGGAGCTGGCGCTGTGGGAGGAGGAGTGCGAGCGGATCAGGAGCCTCGGCTCGAAGCAGGATCAGTGCGTGAGTGGAATTGCTACTTGAATAATTTTCCAGTTGCTGATTCTAAGAGGTGGTTCGGAGGGTTCGGGTTGGGGGGTGTCGTCGTTCCTACAACAGGCAAAACGCAGAAACTTATTGGAAAACGTCTCCTTTATTTCGTCCCATCTTTTCAGTCAGAGGAATGCGATTTGTCTCCTGACCGCTACACGTCGTTTGAAATCGAGAAGATCAGCGCGGAAACGCACGACAGCAACGTGTACAGATTCAAGATCCCAGACAACGGTCACATCCGGCTCACCGTCGGTCAGCACCTCGTCATCAGGTCAGTGTGCGGAAAGGATCAACATTTCCGGCCACCGTATTCACTCGGGTACAAGACGCACCTTTTCACTCCGAAAGTTTTGATAAAAAGTTTGCGTATGTCCAACACACGAACGCGTTTGCAATGGGACTTCAGTGTTTTGAGGTGCTGTCCTTGGGTGCGGCTTGCAAGTGCGAGGATGGCAACGGTATTTTCAGTGGAATGCCAAAAACCGCTTTTGCAGTCTTTGCAAACGGAAAGCACATTTCATTGCACCAATGGGAAACTGCTTTTTGCTTTCAGGTCCAAGCTACAAAGGAAACTGGTCACGCGGCAGTTCACACCAATCAGGTGCTGCAGAGGCTACTTTGATGTCGTCATCAAGGTGCGGCCTGTTTCTCTCCGTGGCGGGGGTGGGGCAGGAAAGTCATCTCACTGGCTTCCAAAGAGAGCCTTCACATAAAACTACAGAGTGAAGTGACTCCCACTTTTTGGGACGGCAGACCAAACACAAAAATGAATTTGTCGGAGGAAGATTTGGCTTCGCCTGACAGCGCATCCCGTGCCTTAGCAACAAAACAGTTGCGTGGCGTGGAACTCAAGGTCTCAATGGATCCATTTTCTGTTTGTACAGATCTATCCGGAAGGAGAAATGTCTCAGTGCGTACGCACTTGGAAAGAAGGAGACCTGATCGAATGCAGGGGACCTTTCGGTCAGTTTGTGTACAAACCCAACTCGGTGAGTGACTCAAGCAGCGCGCATCTTTGTCCAACTTTTGTGGTCAGATAGCACTTTGATCCGACGTGATGTCAGATCGCTTGAGCTGGTGTCACCAAAGACGAAACTTCCTTTCTTCAATGCCAAGAAGTGGAGTGAGCGAAGAGGTGATCTAGGCGGCGCTGCATGTGTGGGATCGAACCCACCACGAAATTGTGTGTGTGTGTGCGTGTGTGTGTGGTGTGTGTATGTGTGTGAGACCAAAGCCACTTGTCCGAGATCAGTCGGATTTGCAGAAGTCTGACTTGACATGTCGAAAGAAGCGAAACTGACCTGTTGCTCTTCTCCCTTTGCTGTTCGACGCTGCTGAACGCGGTTTCCTTCGTTGCAGTTCCGCCGGATTGTGATGGTGGCGGCGGGGACTGGAATAGCGCCGATGATCCCGGTTATCCGCACCGTGCTGGAGAACGAGGACGACGAGACGTTCGTGACGCTGCTGTTCGGCTGCAGACGCTACCGCGACGTCCTTTGCAAGACGCTGCTCGACGACTGGGCGCGGTACTGGAACTTCAGCTGCGTCTTCGCGTTGAGTAAGGTGAGCGAAAGTCGCGTGTGGGGCAGAATGCATCCAAGATCCAAGGGTGGGGGTGGGAGATTTTAACTTTGAAAATTGAAAATTTGAAAGAAAACGAATGGCTCCTGCAGCCAACCCCAGTGGGTCATTTTTTCCGGGAAGGGGCTCTCAGATCCCCCTGATTGTGTCACGCCGCGTTCAAAAAGACGCCAGTGGGCGTGACGTCATTGACTGCGACGCAGCTTCTGTTGTATTGTGTAGGAATGTAATCCACGATGCATCCAGAGCAGTTTTCTGTCGTGACAGAATAGTCATCTGACGCGGAAACAAATTGATGTGACCGAAGAATCTAACGCAATTTTCAGGAATGCAGAACAGGCTTGAACGTGCGATACGGCGACGAGATTCGGTTCGGAAGAATCGACGAGTCGATGCTTCGTGAAGCTGTGGCGGACAGAACTGAAGGAACTCTGGTCCTCATCTGTGGAACCAAGTCATTCGACAAGGACATGATCAACTACGCGAAACGCTGCGGTGTTCCAGAGGGAAACTACTTCAAATTCTGACTGTCATGCCTTGAGGAAAAGGACTCGGTGCTTTCAGCGAAGGTGAACTTGCGAAGCTTGAAAGTCGAAGCGGAGGTGGATGTGCAAAATGCGCGCAAGAACTTGGCGGTTGCATCAGGACAGGCTTCGAGCGAAGGTCTTCCGTTTTTGCGCTGTGCGTGCAGTTCTGCAAGTGGATCCAAGACTGAGATTGAGAGCCAATCAGAGGAGAAACATTGTGATGGAGGTGGCGGGAAGGACCGGGCAGTACCTCCCCGTGCTGTCCCAGATTCGCTGGAACATTCCTAACATTGGTCAGCTGGTCGCCAATCTGTGTGCTGTGGAAACTGCTCAAGCCAACAGCCGAAAGAAAATTTACATCTGGTGCGTAGACCGCGTTACAAGGAGACGTTTACTGTGACAGATCTGCGTATGTTTCTTGTGGAATTTCCTCGACAAGAGCAAAGCGGCGCCTGACACAAAGATGCTGCTTTGAACTTTTTTTGTGTGGACAAAGTATGAGATTGGACAAACAAAGTCAAAGTGAAGATACAATCAACAGCCCCAGGAGACAAGAAACTCATCACTTGTCAAAGTGGAGAAAAAACCTTCTCGAATGAATTAATTAAAATTTAGGAACAATTTGCATTTGTCTTGGAGGGATTTTCGATACGTACGCGAGTGCGCAGTGTTCCAGTGCGATGAACTGTGCTCACTGCGTACGAGATGGAATGTCGTTTCCGGACCGTGTCCAATGTTTTGGCTGCTTTGCAGCGACGAGTAAAAACAAGCGATGCATTTGGTGGCACGGATCCAGATTGGGCTCTCGGGACAGGGACCTCCGGTTGGAATGACCCCCGGAGCATGTATGGCCCCCGGTCGGGCTGAGCGTGATGCAGGAAAAATTTAGTAAAGTCCCACATGTCCCCAGGCAACCCAGACTTCATACATGCAGTATACAAATGGAAATGACACAGACCTGTGCCTGTATGGCACAGAGGTCAATCTTCAAACAAAAAAGAATATCCCCAGCCCGATAAAAATTCTTTTCATTTCGGCTCCTTTTGCCTTGAGATAGGCTGAGCTCTGTTTGAAGTCGGGTGTAGTGTTGTGGATATCTCACTGCGCTTCTGACGTCTTGGCACGGCCGAGCAGGTCAGTTTGTCTTTCGAGACGGGACGACATGTGTGTGAATTTTCTGCATTTTATCTGGATTTGAAAGGCTTGAACTGAGAAAATTTTTTGTTGAAGATTCGGACCACTGAGACGCTCGTTTCCTTCGTGCAGATTTGTGAGTGTTAGACTCGACACCCACCACGATCATGAATGTCTTCGGCTGGATTGCTTGCTTGCTGCTTCTGGGTGAGTACACGCCTTATGCTGGGATTTATGAATGAGATATGTGTGAAGAGAAATTGGGTTCATTTGTCTGTTCCTGGCAAAACCTATTTCTCCATGGCTGGTGACAATGGGAAACCGCTTTTATTTTGAAGCAATTTTTGCATCTATTTTGTCAAATTCCTGGAGAAAAAAAATCGTTTCTCCTTCATTTGGTTTCGGCATCTTCATTTTGAAACCCATTTGAATTGTCGCATGGCCGGGAGAACGCATGGCCCACGGCTGCGCTGTGGAGACGTGGTCCCGGCCGGTCGAGTTGCAGCGCCGCACTCACTCACTCAATGCGCCGTGGGGCGATATGAACCTCTGCCATGGTTACACAAATTAGGTCGTGTATAGGTCCTGGCACTCGCTGCACTTTCACGAACAGAATATTATTTGTCCATTATCTTTCGGCCAAAAGTCGGTGTAGGTGTTGAGGATACAACATCATGGGATTTAGCATTCATATTTGAGCAACGAAAGAATAATTTTCTGCCGTGGTCTCAGACGCGTTTTGCGCTGATAAGGACCTGTGGAAACCAAAGAAATGTTGATCTTGACGTTCCTCGCTGGAGCTCTGACGTTTTCCTTGACGTCGTGTCAGAATAGCAAAGTGATAACGTTGGGCGGGGTGCGGGTACGGATTGCAGCACCTCCGGTCTCCAAGGCAACGACCGTCGCCCCGACGACGCCGATGCCCGAGCAGGACGATGACCTGACGACGGAAATGACCGACGATGGCGACGCCGAGACGAGACGAACCTTCACGACTCCCACCGTGAGTGAACAAGATTTCTTGATGCAATGCTACTCACGTCAAATGACGTCACGAAGGGGCGCGGTGGGTCTGACGCGACCTCCCGCCTCTCACATCACCTGCAAAATTCGGAATTTGACCAGTCAAACTGAACCTGGATTTGGCATGCTCTGGACAACTCCGACATCTGTGCTGCGAGATAAACTGGATAGATCTGCAGAACTTTTGGACAGTTTTGCTTGACAGATTCGCACTGAACCATCCCTGAAACGCAGTCGCCTCAGATGCGACCGAGTTCCAAGTGGGGAATTTTCAAAAAATTGTTTCACGCTGGATACGTTTTGCCCTGTGTCCCCTTTGACTTGAACCTCAGCGCGTGACGCAACCAATGTGAACGACCTCCATTCGCATCTGATGCGTCAACGACCATGGCCATGTTCACGCTTGTTCCGTGTCGGTGACGGAGCAAGTGCTGTGCGCAAATTTTGTGTGAAATGGTTCACACAGTTTCTAAGGTTCCACTCACACTGGTGCCTTCATGGAGCAATTGGGTGCTGCAACCAAAGTGACTGCAAAGGCCTTTCCGTCACTGGTAGTTCCAAAGCCGTGTGAACAGGGAATAACTTCAAGAGATCCAAGATTGGGTTTTCTTCCAGAGCGGAGAAACGGAACCGACCACGCTGAAGCCCAGGTACCGGATGTGCACGAACGACACGGAGTGCGCGCGGGACGAGCTGGAGCGGTGTCGGAAGCACCGGCGCGGAGACGCCGCCGGCAGGTGCATGTGCATGGCCGGCCACTCCTGGAACAAGGACAGGACCGCGTGCGTAGGTAACTAGAAGCCAAGGGCTAGGTTTCGCATTGGAAGCAGCCCTGGAGCCACAAGGAATCAGCGGTCACGAGTCACGATGCAGCGCCCATTGATTTGCACAGGAACGCAATGCGTAACGCCCAAAGGGTCTGATTCTGTGATTCTGATTTGTACGAAGCACACGGAATGACAAGGATATTTTGCGGCTGAGAACTTCAGAGGAAAGTGGGCTCCGCAGATATTCGCAATTGTCCTTTCAGCTGTGAAATTTTACAAAGTTTCCATGTTGATGACGAAGAATCGCTACGAACCGGAATTTGACGACCGAAGCACGACGCAATTCCGATACCTCCAGTACCAGGCTCAGGAAGGGGTGAGTTTGTACAACACCTCCTTTGTGTTTCGTGACTTGCTCAGGCACAGAGTGCGCCTGATACGCTGGATGTCTTGTGCGTTGCATCCCTGTACGAGTCAATGCGTGCTGCGTTGCACATGACATTCACAGACGCAGCATCGGTGGACTTGCACACTGGATGCAATGCGTGATACAATCAGTGCAAAGCAGGCTTTTGGTGAAGCGGACATGTTGTGACGTGATTCGCTCAGCTTTCCCTGGAACCATCACCACCTTTCACACCTCGGTGCGACTCACACGAACTCCTCCTTCTCAGATCTACCAGGCCCTGAACGCCAGCAAGCTGCAGACGATCCTCGTGGGAGCCAAGTCCTACTGCGGCTTCCAGAACTCCACCGAAGGTCACGTGGTTCTCAGCTTCAAGGTCAAGGTGAGGCCAGAAAAATGTTGTCAATTTTCTGACCTGACACGCCAGACTACCAACTTGGCCTTTCTTGGGTTTCGTCCCGTCCAGTGACGTTGTGTGAGAAGCACGTTGTACTGCTTGTGCGTGTTCCACAGCTTCCTGTGTAAGTCATCAATGAAAAGGGACTTTATGCAAGCAGTAAATTTCAAGGCTCTGGGTGCCACATGAAGCCTCCAAGTGTCCTGTGTCAGGTGATGTCAGTGTGAGAATTAAAATGGCCAGATACGCCTGTTGGGTATTGTGGGTAGATCTACTCTCACCGTGGCGACAGCGATGAGACTCTCACCAGAGGACAGGGGCGACGGCGGCGAAAGTTTTCTCTGACACCGGATGGAGAATCTGAATCTGCTTCCGGCGCAGCTGTCGCGGCCGTACGCGCCGGACGACGCCGAGGTTCGCGACGACATCGTGGGCGGGATCCGCGCCGTGCTGCGGAAGGAGGGCGGCGCCACGACGCTCGGCGACACCATCATCGTCATCGACGAGGACGACCTGTCGTCGCTGCACGTTTCCGGTGAGAGGAGGACTCTGGGTGGCGAGGCCTGGTCTGCACTAGATGCGCCACGCATTCACACACACACACGCGCGCGCGCGCGTTGCTTGGCTCAAAATGACTGACTGTAGTCTCTGATCAACACGACGTGTTCCGCAGCTCCGGACCCGTGCTCGAGCGGCTGGATGAACTACTGCGATGAGAACGCCGACTGCGTCGCGTCGTCGCGCTCCTTCTCGTGTCGCTGCCGCGCGGGCTTCGAGGACGCGTCTTCGAACCGTCGCGACGCGCCCGGGGAGACGTGCGAGCGTGAGTGTTGCCCTGGAGACAACTCGGGGTGGGATTGCGCAGGTCGCGTGACGCGTTTCGTTCCTCTGCATTGACGTGGATAGTTTTGCAGAGAAATGAAAAATTGCGATGTCCCTTGTTTTCGAGGCTCGCAGTGGATCTGCGCGCTTGAAAAGAGTCCCTTGCGGGCACTGCGTGTACTGTTCAACGCGTGAATCAACCTGAAACCAGCCCGTGGAATGTGTGATGGCAAAAGACGTTTCAGTCCTGGGAAGGAGAACTCATTGACTTTCCTGAGCAAGAGAGAATTCGTGTTCCACCAAGGGAGACTGTGTACGTCAAGAATTGCCTCGTCTCTCCCTGCCAAGCTTGACCTTGAACCTCTTGTTGTGTTGCAGCGCTGTGTGACGGCGGGTGCGGGGAGTTCGGGAGCTGCGAGCACACCGCAGATAAGGGCGCGCACTGCCGCTGCAGCGGCTGGTACCTCGGCAAGAAGTGCGACATCGACGGCAAACGTGAGTCGAGCGGCGTCACCGTCGTACGCGTTGCATCTCGCGCACAGACCACAGACGTGTGTTCGTGCCGAAATTTTCTGACCTCATCTGAGAAGGCACAGCTCGTACATGTGATCAAAACGTGGCAACAATCTTTGTGTGGAGTATTTCAAGCTGCATCAGTACTTTTGAATCAGGCCCATTGACAACCTGGACTCCACCCCCGACGCACACGGCGTGAACCTGGCTTCAGTGTCACTGATCGTCGTGTCCAACGCACGTAGTACTGACTCGCTGACCCCGAATCACACAGGCGCCAGCGCACGACGCACAATGCTGGAACGTGCGCTGACGCAGGGGTGACGACACTCACAGTGGTTGCAGCAGTGTGCATCACAATGGCACTTTCCTTCGCAAGTGTGAAACCCATCTTGGTGCACTTGCGCAAGGGGTGTGCGCCTTGCGCCAGCGCATCGTGTGTGAGACAGGTATCTGACGGAACGTGTCAAGTCACCTCTCTCTCCGCAGTGCTGCTGATCGCGCTGGCCGCGCTCCTCGTCGCTCTGCTACTCGTCGCCATCATCTGCTGCTGGTGCTGCGTGCACAGGATGAACAAGTCCAGCACAGAGTGAGTACTCACGGTCAGGTCCAGTAGAGTGAGTACTCGCAGCCAGGTCCAGCACAGAGTGAGTACTCACAGCCAGGTCCAGCACAGAGTGAGTACTCACAGCCAGGTCCAGCACAGAGTGAGTACTCACAGCCAGGTCCAGTACAGAGTGAGTACTCACAGCCCAGTTCAGTACAGAGTGAGTACTCACAACCAAGTAGAGTTCAGAGCCAGGACTGTGAGACCCGGAGCATGTACTGACCCCAGAATGAGCAATTTATACGGGTCAAACGGATCCCAGCCGAAGTTTTCATTCTTGATCTGACTTTCAGCGGGGACGACAGTACGAGCATGACGACGCTCGAGCGCGTGCGCACTGACAGCAGCGCCACCACCGGCGGCGGCGGCGGCGTCAAGTCTCCGTACGCGTGGGCCAACACGTGGCGCTACTACAACTTCACGCCCGCCTACGCGGCGTCGAATCCGTACGCGACGTGGATACGCCCCGGGAGCGGGAAGCACTCGCACCGCAGCGCCGCCAAACCCAGCGTGAGTGAGGGCGCGAGGTCGCTTTGTAACCTTGGGGTTCCTGTCTTAGCCCTGAGGGGACACGCGTAGAGGCATCACTTGCAAGATTCTTTGCAAATTTCCGAACCAGATTGAAGACGTGACAAGTTGTTGGATCATCCCAAAAAGGGAGACTTCAGCCCACACGTGTTCAGGATCAACGCCTTTCTGTCCCAAACGATTGGGTGCGTCGTGCGCTGGCGCCGTCGCAAAGCAAGACGAAGGCTTCTCGTGGGTACCCGAGGGCTCACTGTAGACGTGCTCACCGCAGACGTACCCGTTATCGTTTCAGCAGGTGGTGGAGCCGTACCCGGGCACGATCATGATGTACCCGTCGGAGATGTCGATACCCAGGCCTCACGTCGCGTCGGTAGGTCGCCAGAACCCGTCCTTTCTCTACTGAAGCTCGCACCTGCGCACCATGGTAACTGATGCAAGCGTTTCGTGAGGCCTGATTCACACCAGATGCGTGTCTTGTGTCGGCTGGACTTGTACAGACGTAGAGGGTCGATGCGTCAAGGAGACAGCTGGTGTGAAGCAGGCCAGAGTCCACTGCGTCAGGTTTGGGGTCCGAGAAAGCACGTCGGTGTGTTCAGAGGTGTGAGGAACGAAGATGGAGTTCAGTCGCCTGGAACTCCCAACATCTCGCGAGTGTGGGTTTCTCAGGTTCGCTCACTGTGAGTGAAGCTGAAGGACAAAGGGAACCCGGATTTTTTATTGTTTCGGATTTTTTATTGAGTCAAGTCTCAACCTGAACGGTGCTGTTGATGTCATAAAAACGCAGAAGTGTCACACATCTTGAGAACGTGCGATGTAAAGAACGTGATGACTGCGTTTCCGAGAGCTGGACTCTGCCTCGGATGTGTTTTGGACTGATACGCACAACTGTGTTGAGAAGACTGCGAGAGACTTTGTTTCAATATGAAATCGTAAGAAACGCCCAGTTGTCGTCTGTTCTACAGCTTTGACCTCCCAACATTGTGCGTGAAAATGTGTCATTCTCAGTCCTCTGTTTGCGCGTGAACCATGTTTTGAGTGTCTGTGCAGGTCGAAACGTTTGTAACCGTCTCCTCTGTTTTGTTGAAGGTGCCGAACACAAAACCGGAATCGTGGTTCTGGTCCTCAACCAATTGAGTGGAATAAACTACAGTGGATTTGCGTGCATGAAGAGGGTGGGATGTCAGAAGTGTTTGATTTGCCGTTTCGTTTCGTTGTGGGTTTCGCGTGTTCTATCTTGTCTTTGGTTTGAATGCGGGTGTTGCAAATGTGACGTTGCTTGCTTGTCATTGTCAAATTTTTGTATCAGTTTGCAGTGAAAGAAAGTTTTGTGTCAATTTTATTCTCTCAGGTCTTGAGAATTTTGTTGGAATGTACCGGCGGAGAAACGAGCCAAATTTTCACTGGTAATTGTGTGACAACACAAAGTGCGTTGGACAAGGAAACACCTGATTCACACTTGATGCGTCGCGAGAGCGCCCATCGGCTTTCAAGCACAGAAAAATGTGCACGGTTTGACGCCCAATATGATGTGTGACGGAAGCCTGAAAAGCGAGATGAGACGGCGTTGGTAGATGGGACGGCATTTTGACGTCACTTTTTTCAGAACTCCCGAACTCGTGCTCAAAGACACCGCATTGGCGTCAGTGAGGTCAGGCTGAGTCCTGATATCAGATGGGGCGTCGTGATAATGTGGCGGCGTTTTGACCTCCGGTGGCGTCATCACGTCATTGGCGTCATCTGATTTTCTGCTCAGAGATGCCACAGCGGCGTCGCAAGATCAAGCGGCGTTGTAAGACCAATTGGCGTTGTTAGGCCCGGTGGCGCCATCACGTGGGCAGCGGCGTCTCCCGGTAGCGGCGGGACACGACGCCGCACTCGTACTCGGAGACGCTGACGCCGCGACGGCGCAGGAAGCGCGCGACGTCCTCGATGCGACTCCGGTCCGGGCTGAGCGTGATGAGGATGCGCCCCTCGTACATCCCCGCGATCAGCACCCCCGGGATCCTGCGCAGAACGACCAGGGAACCAGTCGGGTCAGGGTCACAATGGTCAGGCGCTGCGTCTTTCAAGTGAAAGGGCATTGCCACGTACCACAGCGCATGAACCCGCAGTGTGAATCTGTGCATCACCCGAAATCAGGAATGTGGGCGAAGACAATTCGGACGCAGGTGGACACGATAACGTGTTGTGTTTGAGTGAAGAATGAATTGTTCTTACCCGATCAGGTCCTGTTTGATTCTTGAGAGTTTGGCTTCGGTGGTTTCGGGGAAATGGTGACTTGAAGTTGGCGAATCTGCTGGGAGAGAAAGTGTGAAAGGAAACCATCGTGTGGATCCACTGAACGGACTTTGCTGTTTTACTCCCCACACCCCAAGCACCAGATCTGTTCAGTGTTGTACTCAGGCATTTTTGGAAAAGAAACGAATCCACTTGGTCCTCACCTGAACCCAGCAAGTCGTTGGACAGCGCATCGGCGTCTTGGAATGATGTCATCGCCGATGGCGTCAGACCTGGTGGCGTCATGAGGCCCGATGGCGTCGTGACGCCCGACGGCGTTGCTGGGTCGGTTGGTGTCGTCGCACTGTATGACGCCACCACGTCCGACGGCATTGTCACGTCAAACGGAGTTGCCACGTGCAGTGGCGTTGTTTGTTCGAGCGACATTGTTAGTTCGTATGTGAGGTCGCTCGTCAGGGAGAGATCTGCAGACAGTGATGTTTCTGCTGCTGCTGCTGCTGCTGTTGCTGTTGCCGTTGTTGCGCTTTCTATACTGGACAGACTGGGAAAGTCCAGTAGAAGCGCATCGTCTTCGATTTCCAGAGGAGCTTCTTCAATGGACAAAGCAAGACAGTTCATGTGTGTTTCACAACGTTTGCAAGGTTGTGTGTGTGTGTGTGTGTGTGTGTGTGTGTGTGTGTGTGTGTGTGTGTGGTCGTGCTTGTGTGTGCATGTGTGTGTGCGTGTGTGTTGGAATATGTGCGCAAGTCACGACGTCCACAACGAACCTGGATGGCTTGGAGGCTGTGCAGACGCAACACTCGGTCTCATAGGCTGCACCCTGCCGACGGGTCGATCCGGGTTCCGGTCCAGAGGCTCCTGCCATTGCCTGTCTGCAAAATGAGCTTGTTTCATTGGACGCAACAGGAATCTCGTCAATTCAGATCAACAGGCGTGGGGCCAAAACGGATGCTTCTAGCACGAGACGAGCATCAGTTTGAATTGTACCAGCCCAAATTTATTCTGATGATTGCGAGAATTCAGCGGCAGAGGCCCTGAAAGGAATGAAAACAAGAGTGACTTTGATTCACCTGTGAAGAACGGAAGTGTCTGTGTTGCATTGTGAGCAACTGGATTCTTGGCGAGAGGCGAGTCTGGTCTGCCGCGTCCCAGCACAGGTCCATGCGAGTTGGTCTCGTGCGGAGGCAACGCGGACCTCTGATGGAGAGTCTGTCCGCCTGTTGAGTCCGGGTCAGGGGCAGCAGTAAAGGCTGACGCGGCTCTTTTCCGAGCTGCGGCGAGTCTGGCCCTGAAGGCGTCAGAGACGGCGTCGGTCTGCGTGGCCTGGGATCGCTGCGGAACCCGGTCCGTCTGACACAGCTCGTGCTGAATGCAGCGTTCAGCCGTGGCGACGCCCGGTGACGAAGTTCCCTCGTCCCGAAGTGGGAGAGTTGGACAGAATCCGTTGAACGTCTCCTCATGGACAGACGGCAGGGATTTTGGCGTTGGTCCGGGTTCGACCCGCACCTTTGTCATGTCCCTGCAGGTTGACGGGAGATTCTGTCTCGGGGTGGTACACAAAGCTCCGTCAGTGTGCGGGAGATCGTCCACGGACGGTCCCGGTGTCTCGGTTGACCTGGTGGGTCTCTGACGAATTGGATGGTTTCTGGTTGTCTTGGTTTCGGCCGGCTCTTGTCGCATTGAAGCGTCTTCCGGCCCCCGCGTGCTGCCCCCTGCAGGGTGCACGTCCCCAGGTCGGCGACTGCGCACTGGATTGGGTCCTATACTTTCGGCAGGGCACGTGTGTGCAGACGAAGGCTTTGCGTCTTCATGCCTGTGCGTGCGCACTGAAGCAGGTTCGGCATTTCTCGCAGGGTGCACGTGACCAGACGCAGCGTCTGCAGGTCTGCGCGTGCGCTCGCGTCGTTTTCCTGTTCGTGGCCTCGTTTTGGGACGACCAGCAGCTTCGTCCCGCTCCTCGCTGTCGCCATGGTTACGGTTGCATTCAGGAGAGCCTCGCTGACGTCTGTGTGTCGGATCGTGGCCGTCAGAGCCCACTGCCTGTGCGCTGGCGTCCGGTCGCAGAACCTTGCATTGGAACGACAGGACACTGAGCAATTTTCCGAAACAATTTGAAGTTCTACAAACCACATCTTCTGCTTTGTTTTCCATGTTGCATTTTGACCAAAAGTGTCTCTCTGCTTGTGTTGACTCAAATGAACTGCAATTTTGTGTGCTTTTATGCACTCATCCATGTGTATCATACGCGACAAATCTCCAGTGTGTTGAACAATGCGATACATAATTTATTTATTCAGATCGAGCGATTATTTGCTCACCTCGTTCGGCGGGGCTGGTGTCTCTTCTCCAGGTGGTTGATCACAACGCTCCTCCGGGCCTCTTCGCTTCTTCTTGCTCTGCGGAAAACGATGCGAACCAGACCCCCTTGAAACATGGAGAAGCGCCACAAACGTGTCTCCCTGAGTGGGGATCGTGCATTTGTGGGAACATACACGGGAAGTTTATAGCTCAGGCTGGGTTTACACTGCAACCCTGTTTATGGCAATGCGCTCAGTCGACGCTGGACTCTGAGCTCGCAGACGTTTGCAGTGTGAAAGAAGCCTTGTCTTCTTGGACTTATCTCTTGTGCATCCAAGACAAGGTCTCACGTGCAAGGTTCAGGGACAGTCAGGCTGTGTGCATGGCATCGTCACCATACTTGCCTTTCCGGGAAGACCCCCCCCCCCGCGCCAGCTTACCTTGACCAAATTCGTGAAGAATTTTTTCATCGTCGTTGAAAGCCCCAACAGAACACAATATCGGTGCAGAATGAGTGGATCACCAGAACAGGCTTGAGCTTATCAGCGATGAAAGGCTGATCTGAGATCGAAACGTGACATTCATCTGATACAGAGAACAATGACGGTGGACCACGGGAGATGGAGTCTCACACAGCTCGTCAGCCGGAAACAGACGAAGCGAAGCCAGCTCGAAATGGTTTTTGATTGGGCCTGGTTTTGATATCATTGCAGCTGGTCATTTTTTCACTCTGACAAACCAAACATTCCCAACAGGATTTTTTCGACTCGTGAGTATCTTTGGTTTATGAGAGTGTGAGTTTTTGGATCAGTGTTCTCTGAAGTCCATGGTGTTCTTCAGCTCGAGGGGCGGTCAGGGCGGAGGGGACTGGGGAACATGAGTCCCTTGATTCAGCAGCAGCGGGTCCGACCCAGTGGTGAGGGGCCTCTTAGCTTGCTTTTGGGGGTCCAAATCCAGTGTGGCGAACAAACATGTTTCAACATGGCTGGCGTTGATCTGCCCCTCCATATCTGCGCCTGTTCCGCTCCGGGAACGTGCGTGGATCTACGTTTGGGCGGACTGACCTTACGTTCCGTCGCGTCCTGGAAGAGACCGTCAGAAATGTCCCCTGGACGGACGCGCGAACACTGTGGTGTAGGTTCACACACATACCGGTGCACGCAAACCAGGAATGTCAACAAAGTGCCGCGGTGGTTCTGTTGTGGTAAAATGCTGCCATTAGACGCGTTTTCGGCGCTCGCGACATGACCGCGGCTGTGTGTGTTCAGAGTGGGATCCAGGGGCCCGACCCCCAAAGTGGAGGCCTGACTTCAACTGTGGCTCATTTTACAGGCAGAAATGGAAAACAAATGAGGGGGAGATATAAATTTTCCTGGGCATCAGGGGGCCCGACCCCCCCCCCCGCGGGATCGGCCCCGAGCATTGTCCGCCGCACGTTGCGCTCGAATCCAATCCGCTTGGATCGAGATCAAAGCAGCAGCGTCAGAGATTCATCATTTGAAGCACAGACGTGTTCTCGCTTACGGGACAAAACAGTTGATACCAGTGGAACTTTCACCGCGCTCAGGATGACGAGTTGTCGGATCAAAGAGAAGACATTCGTCTGTTGCGCGTGGAAACTGTTGTTGAACAACGGAATCGATCTCATGAAACAATGCCGCATTGGCAATGAAAGGATTTGAGTTGAATCTTCGGTGCAAAATCGTCCCGTGCTTGGCACACTGAGTCTACACTGCTGTCTGCAGGTACAGTTCCAGAGACTCCACGTTGCCGTTTGGGACTTGCCGTGAAAATGAGCTGTTTGTTGGTGTTGCATGTGCGGATCCAGGTTAGCACAGAGGACTCATTTGGGTCTGACCAGTCAAGAGGACGGGTCATAGTTGTTCGTCCAAGACATATCGGTGGAAAATTGAATCTTTTTCTCCTGGCCTGCACGAGGAAAATTTGAAGGCAAAAAATATCCGATGTCAGAGGGGCCGGGGTCTCTTGCCGGATGAACTTGAATCCGCAGCAGTAGAATTGCAGTCTCCGCGTGATACAACATGCGCGCGCAGACTGCATTCACGTGACACGTGATACTCACACACCTGGCGAACGACCCTTTATTCTCAGTCATCAAATTACTTCCGCCAGAGTCTGAACCTCGTCAGTCTAAACAGAGATTTCTTGGTCAAACACTTGGATAGATTGGACGTTGCCTGGGCCGTGGAGAGAAGAGGAGGAAGTTAAGATTAACGGCGGGGATGAACGGAAGGTGAACGGTCGCCACGTGTTTACTGAGGGTCAATTTTCCTCTCCCAGCCGCCGCAAATTGTTTGAGCAACAGAATCTTTTCCATTTCCGTCATTGAGACTGACCACCAGCGGATCCTCCGTGTGTGTGTGTGTGTGTGTGTGAGAGAGAGAGAGAGAGAGAGAGAGAGAGAGAGAGAGAGGGAGAGAGAGAGAGCGCGTGTGTGGTGTGCAAGTGTGTCTGTGACAGTGCATGTGTGGAGGTTTGGGACCAATTTAGGTTGCACTTGGGAGGGGCCCCCTGGACCTACAAAAGCAGACTGCACTTCCACACTCATGAACTGCAGTGTGCATGCTGGAGTGCTTCCTGCCATGGTTCTTGCTCGGGACTGTGGCTCCTCTGACGTCCCGGTTGTTTTGTTGGGTGAGCTGATTTTGGTGCATCAAACACACACTGGTAGTCGTCCTACGAACGGAAAGTGCGTGCATTTGGTGGGTTTTATGAGGACCGAAGAGTCAGGATCCGCCGACTGAACTGCCTTGCTTTCAGGCAGCTGATTCAGCAGTGCGCGGACATTGGTGAAATTGAATGTTCCTTGTTTGCCGTGGTTTTGATATTTTTCTGAAGAAAAGCCAGAAACATTGCGACTTTGGTACTTTGCCCCCCCCCTCCCATGCCAATGAAACGATCGTCATATATTGAAACTGAACGGAACTGAAGTGGCTGGTTGTGTGTGGAGGAGCTTTGCCCTCTTCTCTCAGCCGAGTTGGAGGGAAAAAACTGATAAATATGGATATTTTGTTCCCCATATTTGTCTTTGTCCTGGATGGCTAATCCTTGTGCTGTGGTCCTGAATTCCTAAACAGATTACAGCCACTGTCAATTTGACCTCTCTCAAGCCTCATTTAAATGTCAAACATTGGATTTGAATTTTATATCATTTCCCAACAAGAAGCCCACTTCTCTGCTTTTTCCCACAAATTCCAGCCTCCATCGCCGCTTTTTGTGCGCGGGGTCCGGTGAAAAGAAATGCCTGTGCGTAACTGTACATGAAATTAACGATGCAACATGGCGTTTCTTGTGTGGATTAAAACCCAGAGCGCAAACATTGTCTTTTTGGCAAAAATGAATGCATCCTTTGAAATAAACAAGGTAACTTTTTGCGCTTTGGGTTAAACAGTATTACAAAAGGACTGTGTTTCTGTAAGAGAAGAGGTGAGCTTGGCTATCGGGTTCGCCCGCGCTGTTTAGCGAGGTTTATTTGTCGGCTCTGGGCTCTATTCACCCCGTGTCATGTCAACACAGGAATCCGTCTCCGTGGTGTGCACCGCATATTTCGCACCGCGTCTCACACGCTCGACGGACTTGTCTTTCCGACACCGTATTCTGGGGTGCAGACGCCCAATATAATGATTTTCCCTGACCCAATCCATTTCCCTCGACGTTGGAGGGGTTCATGCATGGCTCCCTTACCAAAATCCAGATTCTCCTTGGCAGTGTTTCTGCGGACACAAAAGTTCCTTTGGTCATCGTCGACTGAAAGCTTTTCACGTCAGTGTTTTTGATTGGATGCGTACGGTTCTCATCTGTGCGACAGTTCTGCATTGCAGACTTTTTCTGTGAATTTGACAAGGAACAGAGGAGCAGTGAAAGGGTTATTTTCAAACGAATGCGTGAGTGACCCCACGGGGAATCAAATTATGGTAGCAAGGCCCCGGCACTTGTCAACGGAACACTGACCAGACTTGGCGCAGATGACGCGATGTAACACAATCCTCACAGATGCACACGCACGCCTGTTCCTTCTGGCCTCAGCATTACAAAGTTCAGAAAAAGGAGAGGAAGGCATGCGGACGCACCAACACATTCCCTGGGAGACGCGGGGCATAACTGTTGGTAATTCAAGACGCGCAGTGAATCGATTTCCAAAACCCGCATTGAAATCGGTGGCAGGCAAGAAAAAAAAAGCGAGCATTGCAGTAATTTTCAAACGAGACAGGTGAATGGAGTGAGTGGGTGAATGAATGAGTGACGGAGAGAGGGTGAAGAGAAAAAAGTGCGGCTGCGGGGTGACAGTGCGGAAGAGTTCCCGCTGGGGGGACAGCGTCGTCGCGAGTGTCGCACAGGGCGTGCGCAGGACGCGGCGTCTCTGCAGTCATCACCACCACCACCACCACCGCTGTTACAACAGGCTGAGGAGTCATTGGACAACAACAGGCACCGGAACAACACCTCAACACACAGTGCAGCCGAGGCGAGGCCTGGAGACACACAGAACAACACGAGAAGCAATATCAGCGCGAGAAACGCAATCAGCCAGTCAACCAGCACCACCGCACCGCGCACGAGAGGGAGATGGGGACACGGTGATAAGTGCTGCTCGAGGCCGGCCGGTTCACTTCAGCGATGATGACGACGATGTACTGATTACATCTCGAGGTGTATATCAGTTTCGATTGGGTCTGCGTTGTTGTATTACAGCGACCCGTCTGTGCTGTGTCTACGAGGTGCAACATTGCCGCGGAGTACACAACTCGAACACGCGATACTCGTTCGGACGGACGGGCGCGTCTCTCTCTCACTCCGCGTCTTGTTTAATATTGCACGAAATCCTACAACGACTTGGTTTATAAATATTACACACACCCGACGTCTCGCTGAGTGTTGGGAGGAGCTGTGGGCTGCGGCCGGCTCGCTATCAACACGAGACCGCGGGAGACTCATCTGGATACGCGGCGGGGTCGCACACAGGCGCGGGAGGCGGGACACTCACCCGGAGCCGGAGCCCTTCTGTAGCGGAATCAGCGATGACCATCTCACGGGGTTCAGCGCCTCTCCTCCTCCTCCTGATGGTGGCGGTGATGAGGTTACGTCAGGCGGAGGCTCTCAAAGGTAGGACCTTCACCTTCACTTCATCCTCAACCGCTTTGCAAGTGCACGTGCGAATTTTGTGGTTGTTGATGTTCAGGCCTGCTTCACACTGCATAACATGGCCGTATGCGTTTCGTCTCTGCTCAAAGTCAATCAGTGCAGCGTTGAGTTGACGCAGCGCAGCTCCAGTGTGAAGCTTTGGTTGCACCACAGTATAGCTGCAGTGTGAAGCAGGCCTTTGTGTGAAATTTGACAGGTGACCTCAGCACATCTCGTTACGTGTTGCACGAGGATTTTGGGTGCACACTCATCACCTTATTAGCTGCCAAGTGGGGAATTTGTATTGTGCATCTTTTTTCTGTTGTGCAACTTTGATGTTCAGAACTTGGAAGCCCAATGCATGGAAGTCGATTCCTTTGTCAGTTGCAGCAAAGATGCTACAATCGCGTGGCACCAACACTGCACTGAAATCGACTCTGAATCCCTTTTCAATGCAAATCAAACACCACATCCTCCACATTGAGAATTAATGAAGCCAACAAAACAAAGTTTTAATTTGTCCATTTTACTCGATTAAATGTTGACTTTTTTCGACGAAGATATTTCCGAGGCGGCCATGTTAATCTTCCGGGACAGTGGAGACCTCACAAAGACTAATTTGCTCAAGAGATTGAGGGGTTCTTGGCCAAAGGTGATTCCCTTGACTTTATGACCAGGGTAAACTTGACCATTGTTCATCCTCTTGGAAATTTGAATGGAATTGACAGAGAAGCGACCCCGAGTGGCCCCCAGCTCTACCCCGCAGGTACGATGTTCAAGGAAGGCAGGGGGCCCAAATGAGTTTCACTCCATAACGATGGCAAATGATGTCCGTTCCTGTCTCGTTGAGAAAACTGCTCGGAGCGAAAAAGCAACAATGCCACCTGTCTGGGAGAGGACGGTTTTGAAGGAAGATTTTACCTTTCCCGAGGTTGGAGCCATCAGTGGGCCAGTCTGTGGTGCGAGTTTTTCACCAAAACAGGACCACAGTCACTGAATTTTGTGCACATAGAACTGGGGTTCCGGCCCAAAACGCAAAGTGCCATTCAACAAAAAGACTGTATGTACAATGACACAAATTTGTGTCACACAGGTGATGGACAAAACTTTCCATTGGAATCAAAGCCAACAAAGAAAACATCAAAACATAATCACAGACTCGCAATGACAACTGGCGCTTGTGAGGAAGATGAGGGGAGAGAGAAATCGCCCTGACAGCGCCCGTGTTGACATTCCGACAGGTGTCCAGCGATGGGGAAAGGTCCCCAATGTCCCACTGGCCCCAACTTCCAGCTTCATCAGAGGCCAATGTGCGCTTGCATACACGAACTGTGCAAATAGACTTGACGTGGTGACGGCCGAATTCACACTGGATGCGTCGTGCTGTGTATCCTTGATGGAGGCAAGAGCCATGACGCATCCAGTGAGATCTGGGGACAATGTGCATGCAGTTTCGCCAATGACCAAAGCGCGTTCATGCGGTGATCAAAACGTCCGATTTCCGCGAATGACACATTCGGGCAAATTTACCTTGGTTGGTCTCTTTGTTTTCTCAGGTGTGAGTCGTAAAAATTTATTCCACGAAAATTATCTTATCGCGAGTCGAAGTCAGTCAACAGAGAGAATCTGCTGTTGAGAGTTGAGGACGTCATGTTTTCGCTATTAGACACCGTTTACAGGATGAACACCGCTCTCCAAGGCCTTTTGAAACACCTGATAAGAACACGAGTTATATTTTCAAATTTTCTGCTTATCTCGGGAGGTTATTTGGCCATATTTTACAGTACTTGCGTCGCGTTAATGATATGGCTCTAAATTACAGAGTAATCATGTTACAAGTACCCATCTCGTGTACTGTATTTGGGGTTTTCTGAAGAAGCCTGAAATTACCCGCCATTTTTCCTGTCCGCCTATTCATCGCGCGAAATTGCGCGGTCCGCTCAAGTCACTTTAATGATTCTAATCACAGCCTTGTCCTCTTCCATTGTCTAGGTTTCTTTGTGAAGACGCACCTTGTTTCTTTCTTTTCACGGGGAAGTTCGAAGAAAAAAGTGCGGTTTTGGGGGTCGGAACTTGAGCGCAAAAGCGCAACTCGCTTTGTTGTCGCTTTCGTGTCACGCAACAAAGTTCGCACTTTCCAAATCGGACGCCTCACACTTCGCACTTTTTTTTTGCGCGAAAACCAACAATTTCTCATGCGAACCACGTCCGACCGAGGACCCGGCGATGAACAAGGAGAGACTTCACAAAATCGCTCTTGTAGAAAAAGTGTGTTGAGTGTCTCCGAGATGCGCGAGTGCATCTGTCGACTTTCCACATTTGTTCTGTCTTCTCATATCAAACGATGCAGAATTGACATTTTGCTTCGTCAGTCGATTTTCCAGTCGAATTGAAATATTCACCATTTTTGCCCCTGAAGAAAAGCGGCCCGCCAGCATATTTGTAGGTTTCTCCCCCCTCTGACACCACACGTATAATTTTCCTGTCGTGTTCTTGTCCGCAGCACCTCGGGATGTGAAGGTGCAGCAGATCTGGCCGGGCCAGGTGCAGGTGGTGTGGGCCTACGACAACCTCCGCAACGTGGTGAGTTTTAACGCGTGTACGTCCTCCGCGGGGGGGGGAGATGTGTGTGTGTGTGTGTGTGTGTGTGTGTGTGTGTGTGTGTTCAATCGGAGTCGGTAGTTCGACTCCACCTTCAAAAGTAAAAAGCATGCTTGTGTGCGTGCGTGTGTGTGGTGTGTGCGTGCGTGTGTTGTGTCTCTGAGGCTGTGGTATCACAGCGTGACTCAGCGGGCTCGTGGTCTCAGTCACTCGCCCAACAAACCCACACGAAATGCATTGTTTTGTTGTCTGGCTGCTGTCAACAGCCAGGCAAAACAATAACACACCACGCTCTTCCCCCAAGAGTTCATCTCAGTGTTCTATGCGCACAACTGTCCTGGGCTCAAGGACTCATCCACAACAGACCCCTGGATCCGCCTCAGGAAGCGCAAAATATTTATATTATCCCGAGGCGTACTTACTTACTTGTCCACATTAACAGACGTCAATCACTTCCCGTTGAATCACCATGGGAGATGAGGTGCCGTTTCACACTAGGTGCGTCACGCGTTGCGTTCTGAACTCAATGCGCCCTGCGTGAACTCTGCAACGCATTGCTCGTTGAGTTGTGCAGGGACACAACGCATAGCGCGACAACTGTGAACCGCGCCAGGTCCCTGCGCTGGTCCATGAGCGCTGAGACCATTTGACTTGTGCACGTACGCAACGTTCAACGTAAGGCGCTCCTCAGCTCCACTGTGAACCCGGCCGACTCTTATCTCTGCGCAGTTAGTAATTGATAGCGTTATCTACCGGGGATCGGGGCAGGTGATTAATCTGAAAATTATCCGCCTCTCCTCCCGCCTCCGTCCGTCCGGTCTGAAAGCAAAAGAAAAATTTCTGAGTGTACGGTGATTCAGACACCTGAAGGGCCTCTGGGCAATTTGTGTCCTTTTTTTGGAAGAAGAGAAAAAGCAAAGCTTTATTCCGCACAACTGCACAATGTGGAAAAGTTCTTTTGTGTCTCTGGAACAAGGCTCGCGGTTGAAAGTGCTCGTCACAATGTTAGAAATGTTGCGTTTGCCAGTTTTGTTGAGCACAGGCACACGCACAATGCACGCACACACCCTGTTCCCCTCTCCCCCTGGTTCTTCACACACCTGTTGCTGTTGCAGATCTTCACCGTTCAGCACAAGGCGGTGGGAGACGGCGGTCGGGGCGGTGGGTGGGAGAGCAGGACGGTGTTCGAGCAGAGCGTCGTGGTGCTGGAGGGGTTCCGCGCGCACACCAACTACACCATCAAGGTACACGCACACACATGCTCACACATACACACACGCACACATACACTCACACACACACACCAACTTTTCTATCAAAGTGCACACACACGCACACGCCCACACAAACCCACACACGTACACCCACACACTCACACACCTTTTTATGGAGGGCTTGGACTTCACGCACGCACAGAGCGCACACGCAGGCACTAGTTGGCACTGAATTCATCTCGCCTGGAAAACACCAGTCACAAAAAAGTTTCCGTGCCCTGATAAAAATGTGAATCCAGTTAATTTACCCCCATGTCAGCCATATCGCCCTGGTTAATTGACCCAATCAACGTTTTCAACAGAAAATGAGCAGTATGGTTCGATAAAGAGCCGCTGTGTTCAGGTCTCGTTGAAGCACCCCCGCCGCGTCTGTGGTGGTCTTCGAATTGATTCGTTTCTGGGCAACCCACCTCTTGTCGCGCACGCTGTGGGGCGCGCCATGACCTTTGCACCGGCTCTACATGCAGTGCAAATGTGAATGATGCAGTCAATAGGAAACGTTGGAAGAACCAGACTCTGGACTCCCTGTGCAAACCTCCAGGTTCCTGCGCCATGGGGGCCCTTGGGGAACATTCTCTTCTTTGGGATGTGGTGCCAATGAACTTTAACTCTCGTCTGTTGGACCATGCAGAGTGAATCCGGCGTCAAGTCGTCGCTGGCACTCACTCACTCACTCACTCACTCACTCACTCACTCACTCACTCACTCACTCACTCACTCACTCACTCACTCACTCACTCTGTTTCTTTCTTTCTTTCTTTCTCTCTCTCACTCTCACTCACTCACTCACTCACTCACTCACTCACTCCACGCGGTTGTTCCGTGCAGGTGGCGGCTCTGAAAGGCGACCAGGTCCAGACGTCTGCGGAGAGCTACATCTTCGTGCGCGAGGGCGTGCCGTGGTCCCCGACCGAGCTCGTCTTCTACAAGGAGCCCGCCTCCTCCTCCTACCTCCTCAGCTGGAAGGCCGTCAACCCCGGCAACGTGGACGGCTTCCTCATCCTGGTCGCCTATGGCAACGAGACGGTCGCCATAGAGACGTCGCACACCAAACATAGATTTGACGGGGTGCTGCCAGAAACTGCACAGTACAAGATTCAGGTATCCATTGGGTGTTTTGGTAGATCAGTCAGTGTATGTCTGTCCTACACGGGATGTGTCGTGCTCTGCATGCGCACCTGTATGACGGCCGAAGTATACCCACCGTACGAAAGACTCACGATCCCAGACGCGTTACCAACTGAGGTCCCAGGATCCCACCTCTAATTTCACTTCAAACTGCAGGTTTTTGCGTTCAACACGGTCGGGAAGAGCGAACCGGCGGTGGTGATGGTGAACCCGACTCTGGCGAAGAGGCAGACGGTCGGGACGCTGGTCAAGGAACCCGAGTACGACCCGGAGTACCCGCAGGAAACCCTGCTGTGTGAGTACCCGCAGGAAACCCTGCTGTGTGAGTTGCGCTCACCACAGAAATCTGTGGCACTGCAATTCAGTCTTTGGTAACGGGCAGCGCAAAACCTAAAGAGAAAGGACTTTGAACTGGACAATATCGTGCGATGGGAAGAGGAATGAGAGGAAACATGGAGAATCCGCGGAATCTGAAGAGGATTCCGATTTGGTTGACTCATCTTCACCACGATGTCGGCGGATCATTTCTGTCGCATGTGTGAAGAAGAAATATCGCCACCAGGCAGTGGCACCATCTCGATCGCTCTCTTCGCGCGCCTACCGTCACAACTCGAAGAGACTGCCAATTGGTTCTGTCCAGAAGACAGTTTGTGAAAAAATAATTTGTCTTTTGGTTGCAGATATTCTGATTCCAATCGGGGTTGTGTTGGTGGCAGCGTTCGTTCTTCTCATCATCATTCTCATCGTGAGGAGGTGGGTCGCGTTCTTTTTTTTCCCTAGGATTGCGTTTCGCACTTTCCTTCATTTACTTTCATTCATTTAAATGCGGGATCCCAGTCCGACCCTGCGTGGACAAAATCCACCCCGGATGCCCTGAAAAATTGTGCTCTCAAAGCACCGAACGTATCGGAAGTATTTCTTCGCAGACACGAATTATGCAAACGCTCCTTATCCCTATTATTTTGTTTGCTGTTGCAGGAAAAGAGAAACCCGAGACGACAGTGTGATCTACGATGAGATTCCGTCTCAGGAGCCGTTTCTGCACCCCAAGAATCTCAGCGCGCACGCGCCGGCGCACGCACATGCGCACGCGCACGGGCACACGGACACCGGGACGCAGACACGCAGCTGCGCCGTGCAGGCCACCGGCCCCGGCGGCGGCGGGGACGTGCCGTCCGACCGCGTCCTCAACTACGCCGTGCTCGGGACGCAGCAGCACAACCCGAGTCAAAACGACCTGAACGTTCCGTACAGGGCGCCCAGCGCCTACTACTCGAGCGGTCAGTTCCACCCAGACTGTGGCTTCCACCAACCTAAGAGTCGGCTGAAGAAGTCTGACTCCATCTCGTCCTACACGCGCTACGATGACGTGGACACGGACTGTGAGGACTACGTGCACAACAGCAGTTCTGACGTCGACGTTCTGCAGACGAGCCACCTCGACATCCCCAAGACGTCCGTCCGCTTCTCTCCCTGTCTGAACGACAGGAAATCGCTCAGTCGAAAAATCCCCATTTTCCCGATAGAGAACGAGAGGATCTACTGTGTGGTGGATATTGACAGGTACAAACTGCATCCGAGCGATCTTCCTGAGCAGGACAGGCTTTCTCCAGTCTACTGAACCGGACGCTGGTTGGAGACTCGATTGGATTTTCTCTGGGCCTCAGCAGCTGAAAGTGCGCCATGGAAGCGGATGATTCTATGCGCAGTGGTGGACGAGCAGACCTGAGAGAGAAATTTTGAACTCCAATGTCGTGCCGTCAAAACTACATTTGCTCAACTTGTTTGGGGGATCGTTCTGTCGAATTCATCATGGAGCCGTTTCTGTTCTGCACAAGTTGCATTCATTGGGTGTGGCGTTTGTGACGTGTGATGCCAATAAATGTTGAACCAAGTTCTCTCTGATTTGCAAGTCCCATGACAAGGTTGTGGATGAACAGACGATTTACGACTTGCACACGTAGGAACATCATGTTTGGTACTTTTCGCGCAAAACAACACGTGACACAACGGACGCGTGACGCACCCTGTGTGCAGGAGGCACGACGTCGTGGGACGCACGAATCCAGTGTGCGCGCGCATGCGTGCGCGCTCTGTTGTGATGCGCGTCCGAGTACCGCCACACAAGTGCGTTTTGTTTGTGTGTGTTCTTCATCGAATTGTATCGGATTAGTTATGTGATAATAAAAACTTGGCAAAGCCCGAAGCTCGTTAAACAATGCTTCAAAACGGTCCAGGCCTCAGGCCGGGTTCACGCCAGGTGCGTCACGCGTTGCGCACATTCCCAACACAAGTCACCGCAAGCAAATACGCAGCGCATGTTGATTTTTGCGCCTGTTGGGATGCAACACTGATTGGCTTGAGGGACACAGGGCACAATGACTTGCATCGGGACACAGATTGACTTGTGCTGGGATGCAGCACCTACCGACTTGTGCAGGGACCCAGTGCTCATTGACTTGTGTATTGATGCACAGGGACACAACACCCATTGACTTGTGCAGGTGTGGTGTGCAGTGACTTGCACAGACACCAAAGACCTTGACAGAGACATGGTGCCCATTGACTTATGCAGAGACACAGTGCCCATTGACGTGCGCAGGGACTCAGTGCCCAAGTGCCCATTGACTTGTACGAGCGTTGATGGAGACGCAGCGCACATGGACGCAGCGTCGGGCGCCTCCGCTGTGAACGCGGCGTCGCCGGGCTCGTCTCCCCCGGGGGAGGCTCGAGCGACGCGGCCCGTGCACGAGCACTGTTCCCACCACCGTGTACCAGGCGAAATTTACGAATCCAAAGAGTTCTGCCTCGTTACCAGTGACATTTGGTGCGTTTGAAACTTTATTTAATGACCATAATGCAAATTTGTGACTCGGGGAGAAGGATTTTCACACCATGCCTGGATTTATTGTCGACGCAAACTTGTACTGAATCTGAAAGGATTTGCAGTCATACTGAGTGAACCCGCAAAAATGAAACTGTTGTTGTGCACGGGATTTCTCTGGAGCTGCTTCCATTGCAGTGTTTTCGCAGGTACGTCCAGTTCCAATTGGGAAACGTCCAGAAACGTGATCCATTCTACATTTTAATACGGCAGCTGTTTGAGCTGCAGTGCAGTGCTGTTGACAACTTGGTTTCTGAATGTCTCTGACATGTGGGAAGAAATGTTGAACTTCATGCGCAGTCCGGTCCGTGCGAAGAACTCCTCGTACAGTTGCACGACTCGTCCTTTCTGCTGATTTCGGGCCACTGTACTTTCTTTTGAACCCGTTCAGTTCAGTCGGGTGAACGACGGAATTTCGCGCAAGCAAGTGTACCTGCGCATAACGTTCTTGTTTTTAATTGATGTTTGCCTTGTCTTCAGAGCAATGCGTTCCGGAAGTGGGGACTCCGACGCTGACGCGACTTCCGGCGACGTCGACGCGCCACGTGCACCTCATCCTGAACGCCACGTTTCCCTGTAATCACCCGCGCAAAGACACACTGA
>JAAUXT010089575.1_pt1 | contig 30320 bp, 34 predicted proteins | sample 7278171 | NCBI WGS metagenome assembly JAAUXT01 (sample SAMN14350112, study PRJNA611818) | marine sediment metagenome | isolation source: surface marine sediment (1.8m) | place: French Polynesia: Moorea | collected 2018-08
TAGTGTGTGAGGATGAGTTAAATATCTGTCATACAGCACAAGTGTGATAGTTGAGTAGTTTTCAAGTAATCAACGAGAAACGCCCCTCAAATATCGCACTAGTGCTGTATTGGCATTTCCTTGGGGTGTCTGGCCATTTTAGGCCACACCTGACACGAGGAGACACAGGATGTTTGGCCATTTTAGGTCCAACCTGAAATGACCAGACACCTGTGTCTGGGTATCCCGTGTTTGCCTATTTCGTTGCACTGGGCTCATACGAGTGCGACACTTCTCTCATTGCTCGGCACTCGTTCTCCGATTAGATAGCTTGGCGTAAACAGAGGACAGAGATTTCAAGAGGCAAGAGGGAAGTTAAAAAAAAGCTTCACATTCGATGGAAATACGAAGGGACTTTCACAGGAAATGTTTCGAGCGCGCTTTTGTCTTGTACAAGTGCGATTTTGTCCCGTGCCCAATCCGAATTCGTTCACACAATTTTCTTCGTGTGTGTTCAACTGAATTCGCACGCAAACCCAATTTCGGAAACGAAACGAAAACACACTGAACTGGAAAACAGGTGTGTCGCTGCACACAAGTCTTGCTCCTCCCGGAGGAGGATCTCCTTCCAAAAATAGCACCAGCGGAGCCGTACAAGAACTTCCATTTCGTGACATTCTTGAAACACTTCAGCGCCAAAGTACAGTTGACCGAAGCTTGTGAGCCGAGGAAACAAAAGTCAAGTCACGCCTCGGCAACGGCAATAATTGCTTGAAAACTTTCAATTTAAGTGGAACGCTACAAAAAACTCGTGCGTAAAAACGTCTGGTCATTTCACCCAAATTTCCCTTACCTTGTGACAGATCGGCTTGGGTCCACTTCTGTTGACTGTGGCAGGCATTTTGACAGCGGCTTCCGCTTTCACGGAAAAACACGCAACAAACTGTCACTGCAGCACGCACTCTGACCTCCACGACAAGCACTCCGCACAAATATTTTCGCTCAGCGGTTGAAGAGAAACTTGTAAAGAGATTCCTTGGTATTTCCTGACAACAGACTGTTTTTCTGGCTCCACACAATGGTTTCTCACAACCTTTGGCTCAAGCCCCGAGTTTTTCCAGTGAGAACGTCGTGAACACCGCTCAGACAGCGCTGCTTCTACGTATCTCAAGAGGATCCCGAAACTATCTCCCGGAAGCGACCAAGTTTCACAGCCAGTGCAACAATAATACACAACCACCAGATGAATAATCCAGAATAAATCAGCAATAGAGCAGCATCCTTATCAGCATCATGTGATTAATATCCTCGTGAATTACGCCACAACAACCGACTCTGGACACACACAATGTTGGGTGCGACCCATTCCACTTCAACTTGTGCGATTTTGGGTGAAAACAAATCCTGTTCACTCTCTCCGTTTGTCTGCTTGCCCTTCATACAGTTGGCACAATCAGCTGTGCAGCGAGGCAATAGCAGTCAGTCAACTGCAACCTGCGAGCAAGACCCCTGCTCCAGCTGCTCAAGTTTTCTCCCCCATGCACCACAGATCATCAGCCGAACCATCCTCAACACAACAAAACGTGCGGTGGACTGTGAGGAAGAAGAACTCGACAACTGCCAAATGAAGGACTGAATGACAAGTATTGACATTTGTGTGACACGGGTTAGTGGGTAACAAGGTCTATTTGGGGTGAATGGCACCCTTTTGTGTCGAGAAATGTTTTGCTGCGCAACAGATCTGGTCGTCCTGGCAACAGTACACAAACGCGTGCTTCCATCAATCACATTCGTCGTGGGTCAAAACCCAAAACTCGCCGTTTCTGTCCAATTTTGTATGAAAACGTATTTCCACCGGTAACATTGCAAACAAAAGAATGCCTTGGAAAATGGAAATAGTTTTCGCTGCAAAATATAACGACCATTGCATTATTCTGGCAGATTTCTTTGAGAGGAGCCCAGAAGTTCAAGAGTTCGAAACGATCAGCGTGTGCCTCTCCAGTCTCGTTACTTTCATTTGTGCCACTTCAATTTGATTCTTGAACGCTGTGCCTGGGAGAAACTAACAGTTCCACGTCAACAACAGCCACGCAGAAAAGTAATTTTGAGACTCACATCGCTCAGCTGTTGCTCCTTCTTGTCGGTCTTGCTGGCGCGATGGCTCCCCTCGGTGAAGGACAGGCCTCGCTGTAGACCGCGTCGCTTGAGGAGCTTCGGGCTTTTCCGGGACGGCGGCGGCGCGGCGGAATCGGCCGAAGCGTTCTTGCGCAGCGTGGGCGTCGCCGATGGCGTCTTTTTGGGCGACGTGGTCACGTGTCTGCGGGGCTTGGTGGGCGATAATGGCGGCAGCTGCTCCTCCCGCGTCTCCTTGGAGCGGGAGATGGAAGGCGTGCGCCGGATAATCTTCCGCTTCAACTCATCTTTGAAGGAGCTCGCTTTTTTCAACACGCCTGGAAATAGATGGAGGACACAATGATTAGCGACAATGTGCAGGAAGTCCGGTCAGACTTGACTGCAATGAAACTTTCTGTCCTTGTCCACCTGATATTTATTCGGAGAAAGAAACTTTGTGACTTCAGTTTGTCTCATCTTGATGACAAATCACGCAGATTCTGGTTGCAGATTGTCTTGTCCTTCTGGTGAGTGTGAGATACTTTTTGTGCCTTTGGTTCCAAAAATATTTTGGATTTTTTGTGACGTTTGCAAACAAAAGATTTTTGCGGCAGATTTGCATGGGTGTGTCCAAAATATTTGTCTGATCCCCAAATCATACTCAACCATTGCAACAACAATCAGCAGAAACGGAAACTTCGTTGACGTCCCTCATATGGGCCGGAAGGTTCAGGCCAAACAGGTCCGGCAGCACCAAACGACATCGAGGTCTCTTGCTGATTGTCCAAAGTTCTTGAAGTAAATTTCACAACACAAGGTGTACAGTCCGTCCCACCCACATGGTCACTTGGGCAAAATCAAACGTGAATGTCAACAGATTTCTGGCTTTAGGTCACCAATGGCTGCCTTCTGATCATTGGGTCAGTCAAGTTCCCTCACTTCCGGTCAGTCAAGTTCCCTCACTTCTGGTCAGTCAGGTTCCCTCACTTCTGGTCAGTCAGGTTCCCTCACTTCCGGTCAGTCAGGTTCCCTCAGTTCCGGTCTGTGGAGCCCTGCGTCATGGGACTTGTCATGACCTGCTTCAGTATCGTGTTTTTCCAAAGTCACTTGATCGTGTTTGTGAATTTCGCGAGACAAAGCTGAACTCTCTTTGTTTTGACCCTGATATCACTTTTTCACAACAACCTGTTTTGTTCTCCACTGACACTGACAAGGGGCAGACGACGTGAACCTCAAATGTCACAGAATCAAAGAATCCATTTCCCGTTTCGCTCAAAAACTCTGTGTGCCCAGCGGAAACGATACAAAGCGAATTCCATTGGACGGCACCACGGTCGCCCTTCTCGACCCAATCGGCCAAATGTCGGCCCTGCACGGTGTCTGCAGGCGGCGTGCTTTCTGCCTGGAACATCCTGACTTTGATCACTTCCCCTGTGCAGATGGAGTTGGCCATGGGGAATGATTGCATCAACCTAATCTGCTTGTTTTGGACACGCCAAAAGAGCAAACATGTTTCCTTGGCAAGTTTAGAACGTCACAATTGCTTTTCCTGACCAGATTCCAAAAGACACTGTTTGCAATCTTCACGCTGCACAACCTCAGGGTTGCGGTCAACACTGACTGCAGGACGGATTTGACACCAGCTGAAATGCTTTTTCCTGTATCAAAGACACAAACCAAATTGTGGCCCTTTTGCACTCCAAGCATAGCTCAAAGGTAAGGGATGAATATATCCATAGACATTCCAGACAGGTTACGAACGCAGTGCTGTATCACTCGCTGCAGCGCAACCTCCCCATCTCATCACGGCACACGCATTTCCAGCCGATTACACATCCAGTACTCACCTCTGTCAGTTTTGATTTTCGCGTAAATATGTTGTTTTCGCCTCAGTGAAACAATGGTGTTGAAATTCGGCGCGTATGCGTGTTGGTAGGTGTGCGACGTCGCACACACGCACGCGTTGGCTCTGGGCATCACCGGACTGTCACCAGAGGGGGTCGTCAGCGACGCCACCGAAGGCGGTCTACACGGGTGCAGTTCATACACCCTCGGCGCTCGCTTTCTGTTCCTCAATGCCATATTCCTCAGAAATTGACTCGAAATGTAAAATGGGAAATCTTAAATCACTGCACAAGCTCAAAACCAGAGTGTGAGTGGTTGCTCCACAACACAAGTTTCATTGTGACATCGTTCGCTCGCTGAATGTCAATCACACAACGATCCAGCCAACAGCAGAGATGGGCAATTTTCCTGCCAACAATTGTTTGTAGTGCCGCACGATGAATATAAAATCCATGCTGAATTCTTCCATCCTTCGGTACAAAATCCACGAACAAATTGGAATGAAGATTTGAAAATAAACTCGGGTGACGTGAGTTAAATCCACAAAATCTCCGTGGAGCCCGTTGTTGCGTTCGTGCGCTTTGGATCTCTGCCCGCTCTGTGATATATTTCGATACGTCGTACTCGAGTATTCGTTCGTATCTGCAAGGCACCCAGTCTGCGAGGTATGATGAATTAAGCAGGTCGTACCTGCGCGATATTCTTGAAAGTAGCAAGTTTCGGGGAGCCTGACGAAAGCTGCTATCTTGGTGGCACAGGGTGTATTAAACAGTTAATATTTTTACCGGCTGCTGTTGCTGAGGTGGCCACAGGTAGGATCCTTTTCCACCTTGGAGGTCGCATTAGCAACAAGTGCAACACATCTCACCTGTGTAAATGCTTCTGCACGCTATCGTTGGTGGATCTAAGTTATGAGGCAATCATCCACAAAGGATGATCGGTCATCCACAGCACGAAAAGCCAACAACTCAGGACAGGCCAGGGTTGGCACGAAGGTCTGATGGAAGCAAGCTGCACCCACAAAGTGTCACATTCAAGAGTGAATGCCTGCGGATGAAGTCACACGTGAATAACGGCCGAACGTTGTGTCCACCCCTTTCCTGTCAACCACAGGCACACACCGACCCCTTCCTTCCCGGAAAGCTCTGCCTCAGGCGGAAGGTAACTTGTTGTCAAATCAACACAGGCAGACAGGGCCGAACAAATCAAATTTTGTCTGGGAACAAAAAGTATTCAATTGGCATGCCCAGTGCCTCCGGCTATGAACGGAGAGAAACAACGCCTGCAAGCTCCGTCGTAAACGCACGTTTTTTACAAGCAGCGCGAGCTGCAGTCTGCTCTCCCACAAAAGGAAACCGTTGTTGTCAATTTGGCCTTGTGAACATGGTGAAGGCAAGGCCTCAGCAGCAGCTGAGAAGAAGCTACGCACCACCGTGTGAGCACTCCGCATACATGTCAAACACAGATGGCAACGTGACGAAGAGCGGGCTGTGTCCTCGAAAGGTGCTGACAACACCACGAGGGAGCTCCGCCGCTTTCAGCTCAAGGTACACACTGCAACGCTGTAATGTTTCTTGCCAAGACATTAATGCACAAAGAAGAATTGCGTTTGCCTCAGCAGACAGACACTGGGGAGATAAGGAGATGCAATCATCTGCTCAGTCCCAATCCACTGCTCGTCTTCGCTTGTGACATTATCTTGTGGGTAGATTCCACAGATCTTCTTTTTTTGACGTCAACCACTGTGGAGAAACGCAGTTTCAGTCTTTGTCAAGTCATTGTTCGGGTCAGTGACCAACCGCACAATAACTGCTCTCAACAGAAAAACCTGTTGTCGTTTTTGGACTTCCCAAGGTCGGTCGCGACCCACAAGAAGCCAAACATAGAACCAAGTCTCCCGAGGGTCCAAGATCTGTTCATTTTACGAGAAGCCCCTGGCGTGCTTTGTTCTCTGAGCAGTGCACTTTGTCTGCTATTTTGAGACTCCCCAGAAGACGAAGCGAGGCAATGTCAAAGGACAAAGGGCGTTACTTCATGTTCCTGAAAGTTTGCGAAGTGCTGTATTGTAGGGTACGAACAAGGTGTTTGTGTTTTGTGGAGGTTGCATTTTTTGCAGACGGACATGATCCAAGCAAGCCTGGAGTCCCCACCACCTGTGAACAGGTCCAGTCAAAACGTTCCTTTCCGACGCTCTGTGGAAGAAACTACATTCTTTGCAGTCCAAAACAACAACGCCAACTTGACAATTTCTCTTGAATGACAGTCTTTGCCTTTCGCCGTCTGTTCTGTCAACACTTCTGGGCGTGTGTCACAATACGAAAATATGATTTCCTTCTGACAAACTGAAGTCAAATTGGCCGAAAGTAACACGCAGATCTATGCCGCCAATTGACAATCAGCGTCTCAAAACCAGCACTGCTCAAAACGTCGCAACACGTGTGTTCGGAGAGGCTGTTGCATGTCAAACGTCTGTCACAAAGGCGATTTCTTGTCACACACACAACAGCCAAGAAGTCTTTGCGTAGCCCCGGGCGAGGCCACGAAAGTCAACTTGACCTTCTAAATGGCCGCTGACTGACTCGTACGAGCCAATTACTTCCTAATGGAGATGGAAAAACAGCTTGCAGACGCTCGTGAAGCCATTCACGCCAACAAATCTGTCACGAAGGCGTTCGCTCCGTGACGAGATACGTAGTCTACGATACGTACGTACGAGTACGTACTCGCTCAAGCGTCGTGTCTCAATTCAATTATCTTCTGGTCAACCCAATGGCAAATATCGTTCGTTCACGTTTGACATTTGACACAATTTGTGGTTTCACATCCTGTTCAAGTTGACTGCGTTCCGCGAAATTGTCCCAGAAAAGATAAAGAGCTCTGTGCAGTGAACTTATTTTCCCTGCCTTTTGCTGGCTGAAGTAGTGTTCACAGAAGAAATGTTCATCACTCGTAAAACCACAAAGCAATTCAAGCAAATCAACAAACTGTGGTCCAGGAAACCAAGGCTTTTGGTCTTGAAAATGTTCAAGTCACATTTCTGAAAGCTTGCGACAAACTTTCAACATTTTGTAGGTCTATTTTGATCCACGGAAAACCTGTTCTACATTCACAGCAAAATATTCACGACATGAAACCCTGAACAAAGCTCATGAGCCAACTTACCTTGCTTCTCCCGTTTCGCAGACATGTCCATTCCGCGGGACCCGAAACTCTATTTGTTCCGCATCTTGAGTGGGGAAACACTTCTTTACTCATCAGTCATGTTTTGTTGGATCCTGTGGGCGATAATTAACTCCCAAACTCAAAGAAGCTGCGCGAAAGGCTTCATGTCGATCTTGCAATTTTATGCCACTGCTTTCTCACACAGTGCTTGAAATGTCGATCAAAAGGATCCACAACGAGAGATACAAGAGCCATCCATCCGTGATAAACTGGCAAAATAAGCTCCATTTGTTTGCTTTCTGTTTGTAAATATTGCCTCTTCCACAAATGGTACACAAAATGCTAATGCTCGAGGTGCTGCCATCTTCAGTTTTGCAGCTGCTTCGCTAATTCCCCGCAGTGGAATCACCAGGCCAGTTGTCATTCAACAGTTCAACATTTAAGTTCATAGCTGTCCGTATTTGACATGTTTTACAAAATATTTAAATTTCAAACGTGACTTGCTTTAAGGTACAAAATATTTCTGGATATTTAAAATAATTTTAGTAAATTATGTTTTGGTTTAAGATTGCCTCGTTGACCGTTCTCCTGGGTGGGCTGATCCAGTGTGCATAAAAATTCATCATGGCGCTCAAAGCCGCAGTACACCAAAGTAAGTATCTTTTCTTGAGCTTTTCGAGTGATACCTGTGCAATCAGTGCACAATTTGAGATCCTTTGGATCTGGTTATTGTTAGGATCCGGTATAATGTCGCTGACTCGGCCTCGTTGTGTTAATGTTGGCGTGATGTCGCAGGCAAAGAAAAGACACTTCAGCTTCCTCTGTTGACACCCAACGCCACAAGTGTCCACGGGCAGGAAACCATTTCCGGAGACAGTTTGGCTGAAGTGTGACACAATCCTAAAAGGTTGCGTTTCGTACCACTGACACACATCGAATGTCCTGTGGACGATTTGTGAGCTCTCATTCGTGGGAAGTCTGGTTGGGTGGGAGTGGCGTAGCTTGCGAGTTCGTCTGCCTGTGTTGATCCTTGTCTGAAACGTTCAGCAAATCTGTCGTTGGGAGCATTTCCTTCAAAGCAGTGTTGCAGCGAATTTTCGTCGTGTTGAAACCTGGGCATCGGCCGTTCAATTCCCTGCACTCAAAGGTCAAGTTATTCGGTGCTTCTCTTTTCAGAAATTCTAAACGACGTGATACGGATGGTGAAAGGACAATGGAAGATAATGATTTTGGACCAGCTCAGCATGAGGATGATATCTTGTTGCTGCAAGATGACGGAAATTATGTCCGAGGGGATAACCTGTAAGTTTCGTCTTTTGCTGATTGAAGCCTTGATGTCGATGGAGACCAATTTTTGCCGCATTTGACCCTTTTGAGACACGATTCAGTTGTGTGCTCAGAAAACTAGTGTTCCTTCCAAAATTGTCTGAACAAAACTTTATCTTCACTCTGCTGACACGGAAATCAAGCTTCGATTCGTGTTTGCAGTGGTCGAGGACATAAACAAGAGGAGAGAGCCTTTGCCAACACTGGACGCTGTGTACCTCATCACACCAACAGAGAAGTCGGTTCACTCGCTCATGCAAGATTTCATGAGCCCAGCCAATGCCCAGTACCGGACAGCGCACGTGTTCTTCACGGAAGGTACAAGTGTAAAACACTGGAGACACTTCAAAAACACATTCACAATGGGTGCACTCGGGTTGAGAATGAGACAATGTCATTAAGATTTATATTTTCTTTGCAGCTTGTCCAGACGAATTGTTCAATGAACTGTGCAAATCAACAACTGCAAAATTCATCAAAACGTTGAAAGAAATCAACATCTCGTTTCTACCTTACGAAGGACAGGTACAGCTGTAGTCTGATTTTACCTCTTGGGCAAAACCTTCAGAGTTGCAAAATTACGAACAGAATTGACGAGAACGGGCAACGTGCACGTTTCAGGTTTACTCCCTGGACTCGCCAGAGACGTTCCAGTTCTTCTACAACCCCATGAAGCAGGGCGGTCGAATGATCAACCTGGAGCGGTGCGCAGAGCAACTCGCGACGCTGTGCGCCACGCTGGGGGAGTATCCCGCGGTCAGATACAGGGCGTAAGTGTCAACAAATTTTGCACACACCCCTCTGATGGGACTCAATATCTTGAGAGTGCGGAACAAGTGTTGACGTCAGATTTTCTTTCGCAGAGAAAACGACAGAAACGCTGAGTTCGCACAGTTGCTCCAGCAAAAACTGGACGCTTACAAAGCTGATGATCACACGATGGGTCAGGTTGGTGTTGACACCATTATCAAGTGCGTGATTACTGGGCGAGATCAGTCTTTGAAGCAAGTTTGTGCACCCGTAAATTCACGCGAAAAAAGCCTGTTTCCACAGGGACCCCAGAAGATGCGATCTCAGCTGCTGATCATCGACCGAGGCTTCGATCCCGTCTCTCCGCTGCTGCATGAGCTGACTCTACAAGCCATGACCCACGATCTTCTTCCGATTGAAAACGACGCCTACAAGTAAACATTCAACGTTCTTTAGCCAAGCAAAATGCTTCGTTTTGCCAGGTGTTCCATTTGGTAACGCGCGTCTCCTTGGATTCAGATACGAACACCAGAGTGGCACTGAGGTTCAGGAGAAAGAAGTGTTACTGGACGAGAAAGACGATCTGTGGGTTGAGCTGAGGCATCAGCACATAGCAGTCGTGTCACAGTGAGTGGACTGTTTTTCTGAGTCATTCAGATATGGAGATGTGTGCATGCTTCTTTTGTCTCGATTGCTGCTCAGAAAACAATCGTCATCTAACTCAGCAGAACTGAAAGTACCAACAGGTGGAGTGTTGAACAGTTACACCTCACACTGTTTGCATCTTCAGATTGGTGACGAAGAAGCTGAAGGAGTTCCAGGAGCAAAAGCGAATGATGCGCGGGCAGGACAAAGGCACGATGAGAGACCTGTCACAGATGATCAAGAAGATGCCTCAGTACCAGAAGGAGCTATCCAAATACTCAACCCACCTTCACTTGGCTGAAGACTGCATGAAGCATTACCAGGGGCATGTCGACAAACTCTGCAGAGTTGAGCAGGTGAAACTTGCAAAAAGTTTCCTTCCTCAGTGATTCGTTTGTGAAGCTTCGTTTCCGCCCCGTGGTTGTGAAAGTTCTGTGCCGTCCTGAACTTGCAGGATTTGGCGATGGGCACGGACGCGGAAGGAGAGAAGATCAAGGATCACATGCGCAACATCGTGCCGATCCTGCTCGATCAGAATGTTTCCGCCTACGACAAAATCCGGATCATTCTTCTCTACATCATTCACAAAGGGGGTAAGTCTCTCTCCAAACCTCGACAGGACTTTGACACCGATGTTGAACGATTATAATTTTCCTTGCATGATGCGTAAATTCAAATTTTTCAGGCATCACCGAAGAGAACTTGTCGAAGTTGATACAACACGCACAGATTCCAGTCACAGACAAGGCCATCATCACAAATATGCAGAACCTGGGCGTTCCCATTTTGCAAGAGGTGAGAGGCCGAAAAGTTTGTTTTGTCGAATTCGAAGACGAAGACAGCGTGAAACTAAACTTCCTGTAAACAGACTTGAATGGATTCACGTGTTTGCACACGCCGACATGCTGAAGCAAGTCACGTGTCTTGCGAGGGCCAGGTCGCTGACTCGACGCGTGCCTGCCTGTCGGGTGCTTTTGTTGGCTGTTGGGCTGCCTGAAATAACATTGACGTGCTTTGCAGGGCGGGAGGAGAACTAAGCAGCTGTATCTGCCGCACAACCGGCGAGAACGCTACTCTGAGCACACGTACCAGATGTCGCGGTGGACGCCGTTCATCAAGGACATCGCCGAGGTACCTACGTCTTGCCCAAATTTCGTGTACAAATTTCACACGATTTCAAGCTGTGTTTCTTCGTGAGTGCGTGTGTGTGTGTGGTGAAAGCGGGTGGAGCTGGGGAAACCTCACGTGTGTCTCTCTTTTGCAGGACGCAATTGAAGACAAACTTGACGCGAAGCGGTACCCGTTCCTGTCGGGCGGGTCGAGGTCGATGGGCATGGGAGCAGCTCCAGTTAGGTGCGCGTCGTCTGGTGGCCCAACATTTTGTGTGCTGCAGGAAAATGCGTCACAGTGCGGCTGTTGTGATGCAAAGCGAGTCCTCGGGGAGCAAGTCTTCTTCTGTCTTGGCTTCTCGCGCGATGCAAACAGACCAAGAATCGAGAGGCTGGCCTTGACTTTGAAGCTTCTCCCGATCTTGCAGCGCGCGCTACGGGCAGTGGCACAAGGAGCGAGGTCAGGCCAACTACAAGACGGGGCCGCGGCTCCTCGTCTTCATCCTGGGAGGCTGTTCGTTCTCCGAGATGCGAACTGCGTACGAAGTGACGAGTACGGCCAAGAATTGGGAAGTCATCATCGGTAGGAACCGCTCTGTTCGTGGTCAAACGCGTGTTGCAGAAGTTTGTCGCTGATTTTGGGTTCTCTTGACGTGTTTTGGTTGGAAATAGAGGCGCAATGGTTTTGTCTTTGTCGCTTCAGGGTCTACGCACATTATTACACCGGAGGCCGTCTTGAGCGATCTGAGGGACCTGAGCAACTGAAGCGAGTCACGTGAGTCATGTTACGTCACGTCACGTGACGAGTAGCGTCCGCAGCGATCACGACACCAGCTGGGATCTTCAGGGAATTTGTGTCAACCTATCGAACTGTACATTCGTGAGCCAGGATTGCGAAGTCGACAACTCTGAAGAACGCGAACGTTTAGCAGTGACTGGAGCCAGACAAATTCTGCACGGACAACAACGCTAAATGTGAGAAACGCAAAAGAAACGTCTGTGCGTGCTTTGGGGGAAATTTGTCTGTGCAAAGGTCTCTTTGGAGAGTAGTTTCTGACTGATTTGAGAAGCAATAAGGCTGTAACGATTGGTGATGCAGGTGGAAGGCAAATTTACAGTAGACGTGAGACGTAGATTTCAGCGGTGAAAGCGAGAGTGGAGGCAGTCGTCGTTAGAGGTCGCTGCAGTGGCGCTCCACGAGTACAAGATCCCATCTACTCATCACAAGGTCACATTCCACATCCTTTTCATGATCTGTGTGACTGAGTGGGCGGACGTGTCGTTCAGCTGAACTGATTTTGATAGTTGATTCCTTTGCGATGTTCGCAGAGCTGGCTTGAGCTCACTGTTTTGTTGAAATGTTACATTTGTTTATTTCGTGTATATACGAATTGCCTTCTAAAATTTTTGAAGAAATGTGCGAGGTTCTGTGTTTTAGTTGTCTACCAACTGAATACTGTTTTGCCTTTTTGTATTTTATGCCAAAGAGCATAGAAAGGTGTGTTAAAGCTTGGAGAAAGGCACTTGATCATCAGCAATTGTAGATGGTGAGTGGATACTTCGTGGACTAGTCAGGTTCTCATCTCGTGACCGAGATTTGTCCTCTTCAGTTGGTTGTAAATGAACCCAACAATCTTGAATCGTTCAGAAATGTTTGCAAACTCCAACCAGCAACTGTTCATTGTCAGCAAGAATACATCTAGTCAGACTAATTGGATGTTGTGCAAGAAGTGTTGTGCCAGTTTTCTCGGATTGCCTGACCCACCCACCCACCCATCGTGTGTGCTGTTTGGGATTCACACTTTGAACTTTCTCTTTCAAAAATTTACATTCCATAGGTACTTCTTGAACGCGGTATTCACAGTGTATCTGTGCACACTTTATTCGTGATTTACGATGTACCATTTTCAATTTCCATTATGCAACTCCGATTACAGTTTGCACTTCAAACAAGTGCATAAAGTTGTGATACTGAAGAGCGGTTCCGAGGTCCGTGCGCCCCGAGTCTTGTCTTGGCTTCAGCACCCTGAGGTCCCCACGTGATTCGGCGTCCTGCGCGTATCACGTGGCACCCAAAGCTGACAAAGTGCCTGGGAGCTTGAAGGAATCCAAAAACCAAAGAGCACGAAGATGTGTTCACACTGAATGTGGCAACGTCATCGAAAGCTGACGTCAGGTTGAGAATGGGGTCCTGGGTAAAAATGTCAGGGCCTGACAAACGGGGTGCTTCAGACCACACGTCGCCAAGGCAACGGCGGGCAGACCACGTGACCTGTAATTGTGCAACATGCGTATCGTTGATTGTTGAAAGACGTATTTCTTGTAGGCGTAGACGATCACTTTCTCAGTAGAAGCGTTTTGTAAACTGCAGTCTCTTCGTCGCAAGATGAAAGATCAGCAGAAGTTTTGCTGACATGGAGAACCGGATGGGGAGAGGAAAAGACCGGGGGGTGGGAGGAAAAGCTTTGCTCGTTGAGGTCGAAGAGTGGAACTTGCTGCAGATTCGGTGCGTTGCGGCCACAGGTGGAGTGTTGGTCCACTGAAGGAATCATTTTTGTCGTCTGTGAAATTTGGCAAGGGTTGGACTGAAATGATCCTGTCAAAACAAGAATGAATCTTTCAGTGAGTCTACGAGTGTGATTTCCTTTCTGACGATCAGCATGACAAGCAAAGGTCAAACGCCAGTTTCTTGGCGAACAAGACTCCCAAGTGCAAGACATGCTGATACTCAGAAAGGATGTCACCCTCGTACCTTCACCGACACTGGCTTTATGCAAAGACACGAAGCTGTTTGCGCGCAGTGGTGTTTTTATGTGTTTTCAGGATTAATCACCATATGTCCCACGATCGCGTGTTTCCAGAAAGTTTTGGGGTGCTTGTGATGTGGTTTAGCTGCACGTTTTACCATTGCAAAACAGTAGTGTTGCGGTGAATGTGTTTTCAGCTCATCTCTTTCTCCGATGTCGGAACGTGCAATACTCTCCATCTCTCTCTCCTTGTAGCAGTGTCAAGTTGTTACAATGGTTGTGCTTATTATTCCATGTATAACGAAGCTAATAATAAAATCAACTGACACTCACCTGGACAGATGTATTTCAGTCGTCACAGCACAGTCTCCGTGACAAATTTGAATTCAGGAAAGAGATCGCGAAACGATTCGCTGTCTTGAAGTGAGCTGATGTGATAGAACCCTGTGAAGAGCCAAGTCCGAATTGTCACGTGTGTGCGTCGCCAAGCAACGCGCGACAACAGCGTGGAGACCTATCTTGGAAGGTTTTGTACCTGCAGGAACGACCACGTGCAGGAGAGAGTACGCACGCGGAGCCGGTGACATCTCGAGAGCCACCCACGTGCCAGGCTGCAGTGTGAAGGAGCGCTGTGTATGCGCATCGCTGACGGAGTGGTTCAGCACAGCGTCTCCGACACGAAACGCGCTGTGTTGTCCTGCCTCATCAACCGTGTGAATCTGCAAAAAAAAAAGCTGTTTTTCTTTTCGCGCAAAGTGCGCAGAAGACGTTTCTGTGCGCGCATCAAGTTCAGCCGAACAGGGTGCGTGATGCTTGGGTCCCCAAGTTTTCTCGACCAGCAGAACAATGTTTTCAACGATGCGCTTTGGGTCCGGAGTTGAATGACGCAAAATTTTTGTGTTTTGATGATATGTCACCTGGACATCAGCTCCTTCGGCCCACGCCCACAGTTCGGTGGTGACAACTTGTCTCCAGGCGGTGCGCTCAGCCATCACAAAGTGCGCGTACAACGCTGCGTCCGCCCCACCGCCCAGGAGCCAGTAGTCCGGGTAGATCTGCGTGTACTTTTCTCGGAGCGAGTCTTCCGTGGCGTTGCTTGTGCCTTTTCGAAAATTTTAACTTCTTCTGGTGTGCTGCGAACAAATACGTTTCCGCTAGAGCTCGCTCTGTGTGTGTGTGTGTGTGTGTGTGTGTGTGTGTGTGTCTGTGTCTGTGTGTTTGTACATGTGTGTGGACGTGGACATGCACGTGAGTGTGTGTGACAGACCAGAATTCTGGTGACTCTTGTGGATGGCATGTGTGTGTGCGTGTGTGTATACACACGTGTGTGTCTGTGTCTGTGTGTGTCTGTGTCTGAGTCTGTGTGTTTGTACACGTGTGTGGACGTGGACATGCACGCGAGTGTGTGTGATAGACCAGAATTCTGGTGACTCTTGTGGATGGCATGTGTGTGTGTGTGTGTGTGTGTGTGTGTGTGTGTGTGTACACACGTGTGTGTGTGTGTGTGTGTGTGTGTGTGTGTGTGTGTGTGTGACTCCTGTGTATGGCATGCAGGGTCGTTCACTGACCTGGTGAGAACACCAATGAGTAGACAGGTGGCCGTCACCGACGTTGCAACCACCACGAAGCCAACGAAGACGGAACAGAAGGTGTGCTGGTCTGGAGCGTCCTTCTTCTTTCTGTCTCTGCCTTCAGAAGGTGCTGATTGTTCGCCTTTCTGCAGAGGTCTCGCCGCTTAAGCCTCGTCTTCCGTTCTGGATGTTGCGATTTCAGGTGCGGCGTCACCGAGCGCAGTTTCGCAAGTGTTGCGACTTGCGTGACAATCCTCAGTGTTCTCCATCTTCAGAGATAGTTTGCTTTGGAAAATTGCATGAAACAGTAAACTTGACAGCAGCAAAGTCACTGGTGTTAGACTGTGTGAAGAAAGCAACCCAACGAAAGTTTTGAAAGTTGCAAATTTGAACTTCGTTCGAGATGGTTGAGTTTATCATTGCAGCCTCGGACTGTCAACGAAAACGCGTCAAGACGAGGAGGCTCTTCAGGAGGGTCAACGCAGGTGAAGTGAGAGGAAACACACTCGCATCTCTTCTGTACTTTATTTTTTCAACAAATTGAGCACTAAGATCTTGTTCAAGAGTGTTTCTCTCTGTACATTTTATTTTCATTCAGGATTTTGTTCGCAAGCATATCTGTGTCTGTGTGTCTGGCTTGCATTCTTTGTTTGTTTGTTTGTTTGTTTGTTTCTTTCTTTCTTTCTTTCTTTCTTTCTTCTTTCCTTTTGCCTGACTTCTTGTCTTTCTTTTCATTCATTCATTCATTCATTCATTCATTCATTCATTCGAGCACGGTCCGTCAAGATCCTACTGCAAATGCTGCCACAGGGTAAGTGGTCATAACAAAACGACCACAACAGAGAGAGAAACTGTGACATTTGTTTGAGCAGGTGCACAGACATGCACGAAGATGAGGACCCAATCAGGCGTAACCCGCGCGCTGCTGCTGCTGTTGAACTGGAACAGTCTGGGCGACTGCAGTGCAGATGGATGCGCGAGTGTGCATGTGCGCAGTAAATAGCAGTGGGGGCAGGAGGCACACTTCGCGTGTCTGTGTCACCGGCTGCAGCTGGAACTCTCAATTGGATACAGACACCGCAACAGACAACACGCTTCCCTCTTTTGTTTCGGATTAAAAGGTGAGTTGTGGTTTCCTTTATGATGCTGATTGTTTCCAGAGCTTTTCGTTGCAAACTCATCACGGGAATATCATGATTTGTGTGAAACTCTCAAGGTTGCATATGTCGTACAATCAAGACTCTCAGGCAATCTGTCATGCATGCATGTGTTCTGCATGCATGTGCAAGCACGCGAAAACTTTGTTCACTTGGAGCTGGGTTTTCGTTGTGGTTTCCACCCTGTTCAAGATTTTGAACACAGGGCTGTGATTTTGAATGACAGCAGCGAGAACGTTCGTCTGCAGTACATGTATCACATTAACATTTGTAATGCCGCAGAAAATTACATTGTTGGAACTTAATTCAGAGGTCCTGCTGGGTCTCAGCTTGACGCTTGATAACGATACATGTTAGCCGACAAAAGATAAACTGCCTGCGAAAGACATGATTCAGTATGCATGCAGCGCCGATCCATGTGGGGGTGGCCGTTCGGTTCTTGTACGGGTCTGTTCTTGCTCTCGTGTGTTCAAAACTTTTGTGAATTGTCCTGAACTTTTGTGAAATTATTCGCAACCAACGTGCAACAACAACCAGATTGTGAAGTTGTGGCCTCCGTGTTGTTTGGCTGTTTCATGCCACACAAAGCAACAATTCATGGAGACACAAAGCAAAACGAAGACCTCAGGCATCATTTGACAACTCTCAAAGTCTCCTGTGGGGATGTTCAAAGAGAAAGTGTGTTTGATTTAGAAGTGCTCGGCAAATATTGTCGACTAATTGTCAGAACCCGGTCACTTCACCTGTGTCAAGTATCTTTTGTGAAGCCGAGGACCTGACTTAGACCCCATCCAATTTGTATATCAGTTATTTACAAATTCCAGTGCACTCAGTTGACCCAGTGTGACTCTGCGAGCCCCAATATCAATGATCTCGTAAATATTTACTCTCGCTAATTTGCCCAACCAATACAATTTGATATGAATAGCATGCAATAGGACGTGAGAATCAAGCCAAAAACTTTTTGGTGAGGTTGAATCGGGTTGTTTGGCCCAAGTTTGAATTTTTAAGTACTTCAGCAGGTTGGGGAGATAAAGGGTTTCCATGGCAACGCAGAGTTCAGCTCAATATTTTTCTTGTGTAATGTGCTTGTGCGGCAGATCCGGTGTCAGGAGGGTGTCGTCCTGCAGCAGGCCGCTGCAGGTGATGGATGGATGGGCAGCAGGGCAGCAGAGCCGCAGATAAGTGAAGACGACCAGATGGACAACACCGCTGCCCCCGCTGTCTGTAAACAAGCCGTGGTACGTTACTCTCCAACCGTCAAGTATCTTCCAGACCAGACAGTGTCTCGTGTGTTGGATCACTCACTCGAAAGACCTGGAACTGAGAAAACCAAACGCTTGCTTGTGCAGGCGGGGAAATGTGGAAATTAATGTCAGTGAAGCACTCGTTTCAGAAGTCGAGCTACGGCTACGCAGTGAACTGCAAGTTCATGGACTCTTCCTCAGACGACAGCACAACAACAGATGAAGAAATTGAAGGAAATCCCAGGTGAGTTACACGAGGATTACATTTATTCTCAATGACCTCCTGTCGCCCAGCACTTCCTCGACTTTGAAGGGAAGTTTGGCCCGATGATAGAGAAGTTGTTGGTGATGTGTATTGGCACAGACAGAAACGGCCTCCGGACACGAGCTCCTTGCTCCAATCAGTCGCGCAGATCTTGCAAACAGCATACAAATTGTAACCTTGTCTGGGCCTTCACAACACGTTTGTAGCACAATTATTCCACTCGTCTGTCATTGATCAGACCACAGCAATAATCTCGCTATTCACCGAGGTTGGCTTTTCTCCACAATTGTGCACAATTTTACTTTATCTCAGGCAGGGATGCGGCCTCCTGGTGATAGAGTAATAACCAGTCGCGGTTTCACCCGGCTTTTGGCGAGCCGGAAGACTGTGAATTTAATTTTTGGTTCAGGTATCTCGGTGGAGATCTGGACTCCCTACAGCGCTGAAATGCCTTGATCAATTTAGTCTGCAGCACTTGAGGCTACAATGTCTTTAGTCATGCTGGGACCTCAGCATTTGAATTGCTTGAGGATGTCCAGTTATTACCACATGTTAACAAATATACAATTTTGTGGAGAAAATTATGGGCGCCGAGGCCAAAGCACCTTCATCATCGTTTCAAAATGACAGAGGAACTGGGATATTTGTAACTTGACAGTTTACTATCAGCGCTGGTGTGTCAACGTAAAGGAAGTCGTGTCTTTTGTGACGAAAGTTCACCACGAGACAAGTGAGTCTGAAACCAAGTTTGAAAATCCTTATTTGCATTGATATCTCTGTGATACCAAAGGTGTCAAGATAAAGTATTTTGTTCAACTTTGAGGAATTCAATTACATTTGCCAGTGATGAGAAGAGATGCTTGCAGAAACTATTACTGGCCACCAAGTCTCAGTGTCTAGAACTTGTAATGGTCAGCATTGTCCAGAACAAAAAGCAGCCACAACCCCTGCCTTGATGAAAGCTTGAACAGAAGTTTTCAAACAGAACGCGCAGTACCCGAAACCCTCAGTTCAAGGCGGCCTCATCGCCTGTTACGTCACCGAGAGAACCTCCTCACCTGGGTTTTATTATGCCCAACCCAACCACTGATTTCTGAGGGAGAATTGTTGAAAATGCAGATGGGAATCTCAGCCGAGGCTGGACAAAGGTGAAATAAGTGGGTGCTGGCGACTGTTACAGAGCGTAGCCTGCGGCGTGCATCTCAATACGGTCGTCTTTCAAATCCACTGCGATCGCTCCGGCCTCGAGGCTCCACCCGAACCTTCAATACGGTCCCAGTTTCTGCCATTTGCATAAAATCCATTCGAAAGTCTGGTGGAAGGGTTTGCCCTGACCGTTTCTGCACCAATTTGAAGAAATAAATGAATTCTTCACGAACCGGCCTTCCCTGTGCATTTTGCATTGAAATGTCTGCGAAAAGTGCATCTAATCAAATTGTACTTATGGCCCGAACACCTCGGTATAATGGTTAGGTGGTCAGCTCCTTATGGGATCTACCATTAAAGGTTTTTACATATCACCGGCGCAAGGTGACAATTACGCATCAACTGCATAGGAATTCCTCAGATAATAATTCAGATACATTTCAATGGGGCTTTGTGTGGAATTACCTCCTCTTGTCTTCAACTGTGCACTGCGTTTGGGCGGAATATATCGAGAAACTCCACCAGCTCAGAGGAAGAACATTGGATTGATGGATGTGTGATTGACAGCCATTTGAATAGGAGCATTTGCAAAGACAAGATGATGAGTTTTGTAATGAGCTGCTATTAGATCCGTGGGTGCTGAGATTTCGGTTACTTTCTCCAAATTGAGGCACTTTCAAAAAAAAAAGTGTTCGTACGTGGCTTGGGTTGGTCTGACAATGTTGGACGCCAAGCGCCCGAGCGTTTCTGCATCGACTCTCAAGCCGCTTTGGTGCCGTCCACGTCAAAACTTTGACGTCGACAGCAGAATTTGACATCAACATCAAAATTTAACATGATGCCCAATTGGTGGGCATCAGAAAATGGTCCTGACCATTCTTTGACATTATCAAGAAAAGTTGCTGTCGACGTCAGAAAAAGTTGATGCCGTCACTAACGTGAAAACCCCTTTACATTTCTTCAAACTGAGTGGTCAAAGTTTGAAATTTTGATCTGCCTTGGTAAGATTTGTGTGTTGCTCCATCAAAATGCTTGCTGGAGACTTGGCCTGTTCCCCGGTGACCCTCGGCAAAGAATTATCTCGACTACCTGTCATAATTTACATCACAATCATGTTCCTCAATGGGTCTCGCGGATTTGTGTACTCTAAACTTGTACTTCAGAGTGCCCGCAGGTTTCCTCGTGCAATGGAACCTCTTTGATGTGCACAAAAGCAACTTACGCGCAGAATAATAATCGTGCAGGGCTGAGACCACACACTGCACCGCGTATTCCAGGGTTTCAAGCTCATTTGTTCCCCTGAACGGACTGACGGCGATTGTGGCACCAGAAACGCTTATCCAAGATTGATAACGCTTTTCAAATTGGCGAAAACCCGCCAATTTCACGATTTGGTGAATTCCAAAATTAGAGACTTCTCTAATGCTTTGAAAGAGAAATATTATTTGTTTCTATCTCATCCTAACAGTTGAAACTTCAGAAATGCTCGTTTGTGCCTTCATGATGGGCAGCATTTGATACACTAATTGTAGGATTTGCACATTTAGGAGATTATATTTGAAGTTTTTTTCAAGAACGCATTAGCTTCTCGTTATGCTGAGGAATATTCCCCCTCCCCCCATTACTTTGTAGCGAACCGTTTCCATTCTATGCTTTGAGCATGTATTATTTCTGAAAACATCAGATATGTGCCAAAAATGGGACTTTTCTTGATGCTGAAGAGCTTTCAAATCCGACGTTGCAACAACGAACCAATTTTGAGCAGTCTTCTCGCTGGAAAGATAAGAGATCAAAAAGGCGATCAGTGTTTGGCGGGGCTGATGGATTTCATTTTACTCAACGGTTGTGTGGATTACAGTTTTGTACGCGAGCGTAGTTGAATCCGATCAACTGAACTGGTATTTGTGAACTGTATTTGTTTATTACGTTTCCTCAGTGGTCGTTTCAAGGCATTTCGCCTGTTTACTTCGGTGCTAGTTGTCCTTCCTTCAGGCTCTTTCATTGGCAAGTTTTTCTTTTGGCTTTTCAGCGAGTTGCGCAACAAAGGCACAGAAATCGAATCGGGTCCAAATGATGGGGTCCACACCCCACCCCAGCCCCATTGAGCAGTTTTCTGACCGCGGGGCTTATTTTGCCAAGGAATCAGTACAAGTGCGGGATAATCTGGCCTCTGCAACCATTAGACCCTCCCAGTTGCCCAAAGTCAGAAGTGTCTTGGAAAACACAGGCAAAACCGTCAGTGCAGTGTTTTCTTTTCTATTTTCCTTCCCTGACGCTGACCGGTTGGTCTCCGATTCAAAGTCTCTCACGGGAGAGAGGAAAGATAATGCATGAGGATGATGCTGTCTTGTTGTCGCTCAGATGGTCACATGAATGGAGCACCAATCAGGCCTGTGTGACGGCCAAATTGGAGTCCAATGGAGGCGTGATGCTGAAGCATCTTCCACTTCAAAGTGCAGCGAGGTACCCATGAGGGTCTCACGGGGTTTTATACGCCAGTAATTTTCTTGCTTTTGACATGTCAATAAGGTGGCGCTCAAGTGTACATCATATATCTGGTACCTTGTTAATCCCGTGAAATTTGCTTTTCAAAAAAGGTCGCGTTGGATTTTATGCTGCAAAGTTGTACTCGCAATGTGACAAGTAAAGGCTGCGCACTCACTCAGTTGCTCAGTGGATGAGGTATTGTGCGGATGTTCCATGAATCTCTTGCAGAAATTGTTGGGTGAGTACAAGCATGGAGAGAATGCGTTTTACTTTTGGAATTGTTGCGTGGCTTCGTGTAGCGAACGTAATGTTGTGGATGCGCAACTTTTGCATTGGTACTCATTGGTAAATTGACAGGCAGTGCAGACAAGGACCCAATTTGTCGTTTTCATGCAACTTTGCGCAAACCCAGTCTGGTGTCATTTTGAGAGGTGTGAAGTGACACCTTGACTTCATCGTGGAGAACCAAGACAACACTTCTCCAGCAAATTAGACAAAGTCGCAGACAAAGTCGCTGGACAACCCATTGTGGCATTGTAGCACGATTAAAATTTGAATTTCCGTGGTTTGGTTCTGGCAATTTGTTCGTTCACTCCAGCGATTACGCTGTGCTCATTAATTTGAGGTTCTTTGCCACGTAAGAAGGCAAATATACATTGCATAAAGGGGGACACACTTCGCAGAGGGTTTGGTGAAACGCGCGCACGGAATTTCCAACCATTCGAGATCGTTAGCAGGAGATTACGGAGTAACTCTTCTTTCTGCAGAACGTACTTTTCATTTGAAGTGCACGCTCAGCCGCAAAGCAAATTTGGACAAACTCATGTTGTGCAAAAAGGGTGGAACTTTTTTGGTTTTAATTTTTGAAATTCTGTTTGATTGACAAGTCGGTGTCATTGTGCCGCATCATGCGCGAACACTCATAAGAGAAATGCGAGTGAAGCGCGCACGAAACTGGTCAGAGCTTGATCACCTTCCGCAGAGAAGCTCGCGTGTTGAAAGGTTCAGGTCGTCAGAAGAGCGTCTGTGTACATTCCGTTTGGTCTGAAGAATTCATATTTCCAGACCCACAGGCAACTTGAGGTTAAAAATAACATGTGGCAACTTTATCGGAAACTTCACGTTGAAAAACTGAATTCTTGAGTGATTGCTTGTGGCAATATTTTGAAACTTGAATATGTTTTGACTTCTTGTCCTCTTCGCAGAGAGAGTATGCTGTGCGTCGGAGGTGGCGGGGTTGCGGAGCGTTCCTTGAGGCCCAGTGCCGAGACGGAGGTCAATTACCAAGGTCATCTTATCAGCCGGGGTCAGCAGGAAAGTGCAGGACGCATAGAGCAGCGACTGTTGAGTCCTCTGAGGAGTCTCGCCTTGAGCCCAATTCCACATGTGAACGGAGAAAACCACCACCAACCCAACATGGACGGATACGAGCGGTGTGCTGATCTTGGAAACCAACGGCCCCCGAGTCACCTCGATGCGAACCCTCATCGGGGAGGAACCCTCCCCAGGGGCTACAGGCGCAACCACCACAATTCCAACCACAGCAAAATGACCCGAGATGAAGACGTTTATGACATACACCCCAGGAGCTCGCGCTCCGACAATGGTGCTGCGGACTTTTATGGTACCATTCCCAGGACCCTGAATAGGAGTCCTCCGAGACGGACATCTTCCTTTCAACAGCTACAACCCAGGGCCTCAACGACTCTGGCAAGATCACAAAGTCTTCGGCCAATTACCGAATCCAATCAATATAAAACTGCCAAAAAACGATCTCTCTATAAGGAAAACTATGTCCAAGAAGAATTTCGGAAACCGCAGAACCCACCTCCAAGGAAAAGGGAACATGGCGAGACGGAACACGGAGGGAAGAGAAGCGCGTTCAGTGTGAAGACGGCCATCAAGAGAAAACTGGCATCGCTGACCGGGCACGGCAAAGGTGAGTGGATTCCAAGAGAAACATTTCTGAACAGAAATCAGTTGGCACTGGAGGTGAAATTTATGTTCAAATAAAGCTGGTCATTATCTGGTGTGTTTGCTAATATAAGGGGACAAACGCATTGTATTTGAAACAATATGATAACGGTGTTTGCGCTCAGGTGTACGCACCACTTGGCGTATTTGAATAGCTGCAGATATGATTTGAAGGGTTATGATTAAATATGAGGATGCTGGCTTCCCCCTGCTGTTTTTGATTGTCGGGCAGTTAACAGCTTTTACCACCCCGGTTCATGCTGGTGGCACCCCTTCAATCATCATAATTTTAACTTTTCAACACCCCAGGTCATTATCCTAATGACGCCACCAAGCGGCCGAAAATTGCCAGTCTTGTGAAAGGCGTTGATCCAGATTCATAAATTCATCAGTTCAAAAAATAAATTGAAATGGACTGCAAACAAGGGCCAGGGTTTACGTACGTTGGGTCACCCAAAGAAACGTGCTGAATCGGTTTCAATCTCACAATGTTTGAATGATTCGTCATCGTGGTGGCAAGTTGTGAAAATTGAGTGGTCAACCACCAGTTCTGTCCTGGCTTGTTTGACCCTTCAGAAAATAACAGGAAAGAAAAGTTTCAATTCTTTCTCACAACAATTCCAAACTCTTCTCCGGGCACATATCATTGCCGGGGGGCACACCTTTCATCCACAACTGACCACTTCAAATTGTTGGTAAACATGCCACAAAAATTGTTCTTGGCCACGAAGGAAAATATCCTCAAACGCACCCACTTTGGACTGCCATGTAATCTAACACTAACCGCGGTTTGAAAACCACCGCCATAACCATTGTGCAATTTGTTTGTCCCTGATTGCCACAAATTTACTTTTGAAAGAAACGGGTATCGTAAATTCTCGTATTTGTTCGTTGATTCCCTTTGGTATTTTGTGCGCAATGCACTGTGGTGTAATTTCATCCCTGCTTCTTCAAAGGGGGAATCTCGCTTTGGAGGCCACTTTTTGTTCTTCACCTGTAGCGACAGGTAAAGACCAGGTAATTTTGAGCCTCAGTGGGACAGAGCTGAGCGGGTTGGCACCCTCATTGCGCTGCTTCCGGACGTTGCTAAGTCACGAGTGTTGTTGCAATGCAACAGGCCTCCACAGGCTCCAGCCCACTGAGCTGACATAGGCCAAAGAAATTCCTTCAAGGATAAAAATTCTTCGCCTTCCTTGTTTCACAGCGACACAGAAAATTCGAAAACACAACTGATGTTGACAGTCTGCTGGTGTCGTACCTTCCTTGACTTTTACCCCTGAACTGAAAAGTGAAAAATCTTGCAGAACAACTCTTCTTTTTCTGAGAAAATTCTCCGTTTCCTTAAGAAGTGCCACGGAATTGTCATGGTTCATTGGCTTGAGTTGTTCTGTTTGTCACTCAGACGCAATCACGTTTTGTTCTCACAAATGGGCTGCAGTGTCAATATTTTTCTGTCAAATGGTGCTCATCCACGTGAAGCATCTGGGAGAATGAGCTTCCGAGAGAATGGAGGTGCACCTTCAGCGAAAGCGGCGCATGCATAGATCTTCTCTTCTTTTGTCAAATTGAAACTTGTGCACTTCGTTTGTTTTGTACTCAGAAAACGGCGAGACGGTCTTTCTCAAGTTTGCAGGGAATTGTTTGAAAAGTGCTTCAATTTACCGTGTTGTTTCTTCTGCACTTTCAGGAGACCAAGTCTGGTCGTCGAGTGAAATTGGGAGCAGTTGCGAGCAGCTGCCCCTGATGAAGTTTGTGCCCAAAGACCGAACAGTTGATCCGCAACTTGGCCAAATGTGTCAATCGTACAAAGGTATCAATTAGTGTCGACTCACAACATCGCCAACCACCTCAATTACAATTTCGTCTCCATTTTGCTCGAACACGACATTCAACCAAAATTCAGATTGAAACAAACTTCACTTGTGCAAAGACATTTTTAAGCCAACATGCAGAGGAATAAACTTGCTTTGCGCACGTTGAAGAAATTTGAAAATTTCGCTGCGCTCCGAAATGGTAAACAAAACAGCAGATCGGATTATTTTTGCGCAAACTGGTGAGGAACACAAGTTCCCTGGCTTTGGATGCAGTGTTCACGTGTTGAAATTTCTTTTGTTCTCCCAACAGGACAACTGAAGCTGTCGGTCTACATGAACTACGGATTACTCACTGTCCACGGTAAGAACTCACTGCACGTCAAAGAACTCACCGTGTGCGGTCAATGAAGCAAAATCTCTTTGCACCCTTTGCATCAATTGGCACACGAAACCAAGTTTTTCCTTTTCGTCTGGTTCATGGGGGAATGTTTTCATTTCAGTGATGCAAGGTCGTCATTTTTCGACGAAATGGAAGTCTACCTGTGACTCCTACGTGAAGGTAACTTGAACACAAGCAGCAACACAGTCGTTTGAAGAACAGTTTGACATTGGAGGAAGAAATGAGGGAAAGAAATAACGGTGACGCACTGCTTCAAATGCGCTCACCCCACGAAAACAAAGTGTACAAAACTGACTCTTGTTTCAGGCATCACTCGTTCCAGACACCTCCAAACGAACGCGATGCAAAACGGAGACCATCTACGACTCCAACACGCCCAACTTCGATCAAAAATTTTCTTTGTAAGTTTCCATCGAATTTCTGTTCTCTGACTGCATAGTTTTACTACGAAGACTCCACCAGTGTCTCTTTCACGAAAAACGCAATTGCTCGGACTCTGATTCGTTCGCGAGAAAACGCATTTTGCCTCGGTTTGCAGCGAGCTGCTGGATGAGGACGAGCGGAAGCGCCTCGTCATCTCCGTCTGGCACCAGGACGACGGCAGCGGGGACCCCGAGCTGCTCGGCTGCATGTCTTTCGGAGTCCACCACATCCGCACACAGAGGAAGGTACGCGCACGGGGAAATAGGGGAGGTTGGTATGTAAAATACAGAAAGGATGGGGACATGGGCGGATCCAGGATTTTGTCAAAACTTTGAACATGTGCCAAACCAAAAAATGGTTGCACCTACAGAGGTTTTGGCGGGAGGGGGGCCTTCTTTTTTTCGGGGTCGGGGAGCCGGGCCCTGGTGCCCCTCCCGATCCGGCTCTTGGAGTGTCTGCTAACAATTTCTTCGTGAAGACATTGCGCTTGGTGTGGGGTGTGCACGATGTGAAACGTTCATCTCGTTCAGACGGTGAACGGCTGGTACTACCTGCTGGGGGAAGACGTGGGCAGAAGGAAACACATGGAGGTTCAGAGGCAGAACAACAGACCTCCACTGTCAGAGAGACCGCAAAATTTCCGTGAGTGACTGTCTTTTGTTCACCTCTTTCTGTCCTTTTCGTCACTGGAGAGAATGCTGAAGGCCTCATGGGCTCTTTTGTTTAGAACAGGTGCATTGTTCTTTTCAGACTCCTCGACACGCCTTTCCGACAGCAAACCCATCCCTCCTGTCAACAAAGACGTGCTGTGGATGGACTCTCACACGGTACGTTGGGTCAATTTTTGTTCCCAGGCAGAGATCTGTGAAGATTGTGATCAGCTTCACAATGACGCGCGCGCAGTCTCTTCAGGTGATCCTTTTGTTCGGCAGATTATCCTGAAGCGCAGCAGACAGGGCTTCGGCTTCAGTGTCGCGGGCACCTGCCCTGTGCAGGTGTGCTCCGTGGAAGAAGGTGAGAACGCGCGCTGCTTCCGTCGCTCTTCGCGCACGACAACCTTTCCGTCGTCAGATGGTGCTGTCGGTTGGGAAAAATTCTCACGCTTTGCATTCATCTGCTCCGAGATTCGTTGAGATGGGAACCAAGTTTCTGCTTCTGTGTTGTCTGACCCACCTGACTGACCCACGTGTTTGACCTGCAGGTTCCCCGGCTGCTGCGGCGGGTCTGCTACGCGGGGACTGCATCGTGCGCATCAACGGGCAGAACGTGTCGCGCTCTTCATCCGACAGCGTCGCGCGGCTCGTTAGGTGGCGCCCCAGTTTCGCACTTCTTGCGGATCCAGGGTTGAGGGGTCAAGGGTTCAATCTGGGGGGGGGGACTCCAACGCTGTTTTTGTTTTTGTTTTTTTTTTTTTCAACAGAGAAACATTTGAGCCTTCATGCTTCGGAGGTGACGGAGGCCCAAGCCCCCTGGAACCGCCAGAGCATTGCATTTTTCATTTGAGATTGCGTATAAACGTTGAGAAGTGTTGTGAGTTCTGCACAGCAAAGTTCTACTTGGACAGGCACGCGAGCAAGAGGATTTTGCTGGACATCCAGCGGCCCAAGGTGTTGACGCGTGGCGGGGGCGTGGTGACGGACAGGGCGTGGCAGCCCCTCAGCAGCACCCTCCTCAGCGAGAGCTCCGACTCCGACTCCGAGGACGATCACGGGTAAGTCAAGCTCCGCATTTTATCAATGAATGGATGGGGTGAGCAAAGTGAGACGGGTGGGTGTCTTTTGAAAAGCGACTTGCTGTGACACAATCTCTCGTGTTTTCTTGCAGTGCGCCGCTCACTCTGGACGATCTGTGCAGTTTGGAAGAAGTCGGCTCGACAACGCTGCGGAACTCGATGAAGATGCCCAAAAAGAAAGTCACATGGGGACCGAACAAATGGCTGCAGCAAATGAGATGAACCGACAATGAAGCTTCATGCTGTTTCAGTCCAGATTGGTGCTACCGACATGTACTTAGGCCAAAACAGAAGGCTGTTTTCGTTTGTTTGAGTTGTCATACTATTTATGCACTTATTTATTCTTGCAAAATGAATCATGCTGGTATCTACTTAATGCAAAGAAAATACTGTGTGTATGTTATCACTCCAACTCGTGCATTCACACACACACACGCACACGCACACACACGTGCACATTGGTGCAGGTTCTTACAGTAACAAAAGCTGTGCTGAAATGAAACCGCATTGAAATAAAACTCTGAAATGGTTGCTCTGAGCTTTTGAGTTCAGTTTTTTCTGTTCAGCAACATTGAAGATGTGTTGACGCTGGAGGAACCCAGCAAACAAGTTCGCACTGTCAGTGTGGACAAGCGCCCCAGGTACAGCGACCAAAGTGGCGGCCTTCATTTTGTTCCTCTTTTGCATGAAAGATGGGGAAGGGCATGAGCAAAGGTCCAAAAGGAAATTTCACGACAAAGAAATTAATTTTCATGTTTTGTAATCTGTGTTGTGTCTGCCAGAACAGAGAGTGGAGTATCCAGGAAGTGCAGCTGGTCTGATCGACCCTTGCTCAGCTGAAAGCCTCTGAAAATTTTGATTCTCTTTTCGAAGTAGTTGTTTCCAGACACCACATTTGGATTTGCATTGTTCAAAATTGTGAAAGGGAGTCGTCTTCCCTTTCTCAACCTTCCGTCTCACGGCAGCAAAGGAGGCAAAAACTTTTCGCGCGCGGAACATTTGTGATGGAAGCAGCGACACGAAGCGACGAGGCGACGGAATTTCCTCAGCCTCGTTTCAGAACGGGAAACCCCAAGTCCTGAAGCACATTTTTCACTGGACGAGTTTGTTGAAGATTTTGCAATCATCGAGTTGTTACGCAAGTGCGTGAGTTGAAAACACAAGTGACATCAAAGCTTCATTGTCTGCGTTCTGTAGACACCATACTTGCTCAAAATGCCGAAGAAATCTCGAGCTAAGGGGGCGACAGAAGGTGGTGACGGTGGCGGGACCAAGACGAAAAAGAAAATGTCAAAGTTTGACATGTTGAAATCTGAAATTGATGACGAAGAGACAGAAGAAACAACAACGGTGTCAGAGGAAAAGAAGAGCAAGACCAAGCCCAAGAAACCGTCTGGAGACCCTGGGTATCGACCGAAGGACGACGATGACGATCTGACGGTGAGTGCGTTGAATCGTTTCGGCACCACAGAGACACGCATTGGTTTGGGTCGATATGGAGAGGTTCATGGACCAGATCTAGTTACAGAACTGTGTGTGTCGAAGTCTCTTGTTTTTGACACAGGCGCTTTCTTTCGGAACGAGCCTGTGTTGTGCACCGATCACCACTCAGTGGCCTTCAGGGCCTTGTGAATAAATAGTTGGCAGTGATCAGCGCTGATCATCACCAGCACTTGGTGGTGATCACTCGGTGGCACTTGCACTGTGCCTGTGTTGAAAGCTCGTATTGTCCGTCGTGATGTCGTTGTGTGACCACTTGGGCACCAGGCGATCAGTTCGATGCGAGACAATGAACAGTGGACGGCGATCTAACAGACATGCAGCGATTTTGGTCGTGATGGACTTTCTCAAGCCCAATGCCAATTGCCCTGATTTGGCAGAAACTAGAAGTTTCGTTCGTTGTTTTCAGGAAAAACTGGACGAACTTGACATTGAACAGAACGGAGACGGAGAGGAAGCTTCGCCGTATATGTACGACAGCTCCGAGGAAAAGAACGACAAAGGTAGACACAGTAGTGTGACTTGTTTGTCTTTGTTTGGAACTTGAAGGTCGGACTCAAAGGGAAACAATTTTACCGCTGTTCAACTTTGCTGTTTTGATTTGCAGAAGAAGCGGCAGAAGCGGACAAACCAAAACTCAGCAAGAAAGAAATGAAGAAGCTGAAAAAACGAGTGGGTAGTCGCTCTTGTAATTGCTGCTGAAGTTCTCAGTTTGACATGCCAAATACGAATTGACAACGCGTGTGTGACACGCTTCTTTGTTCTTGTTCCTCATATGTTGCCTGAAGGATTCAAATACAAACTCAGGGTTCCCACCGCACCTGGAAAACCTGGAAAAACAGGGGGTTTGGGGGCAAAAACCTGGAAAAATATTACAAAACCTGGAAAAAAATTTGACCTCACCCTAAAAAGGCCCAAAAGCCTCAACA